>Ga0074046_10000923_pt1 | contig 27309 bp, 25 predicted proteins | sample BogForMeECP23OM3_FD_94441 | JGI IMG/M metagenome (GOLD analysis project Ga0074046, IMG submission 94441) | Bog forest soil microbial communities from Calvert Island, British Columbia, Canada - Bog Forest MetaG ECP23OM3 | ecosystem: Environmental > Terrestrial > Soil > Wetlands ...
CATGTCGAACTCGGCCTCGCGGAACGGGGCAGCGGTCTTGTTCTTGACGATCTTCACCCGCGTTCGCGAGCCGATGACGGCGTCGCCGTCCTTGATTGCGCCGATGCGCCGGATGTCGATACGGACCGAGGAGTAGAACTTCAGCGCACGCCCGCCGGTGGTGGTCTCGGGATTGCCGAACATCACGCCGATCTTTTCGCGAATCTGGTTGATGAACACCAGGCAGGTGTGCGACTTGGCCACGATGCCAGTGAGCTTGCGCAGCGCCTGCGACATCAAACGGGCTTGCAGGCCAACGTGGCTGTCGCCCATCTCCCCGTCAAGCTCCGCCTTGGGAACCAGCGCCGCCACCGAGTCCACCACCAGCACGTCGATTGCGCCGGAGCGTACCAGGGCCTCGGCAATCTCCAGTGCCTGCTCGCCGTAGTCGGGCTGCGAGACCAGCAGGTTATCCACGTCCACGCCCAGCTTGGCGGCGTAGATGGGATCGAGGGCGTGCTCGGCGTCCACGAAGGCCGCCATGCCGCCTTGTTTCTGTGCCTCGGCAATGACCTGTAGGGCGATGGTGGTTTTGCCGGAGGATTCCGGCCCGAAGATTTCCACCACGCGCCCGCGCGGGAAGCCGCCCACGCCGAGTGCGGCATCAAACGAAATCGCTCCTGTAGAAATCACGGAGATGGGAACGACCGCTCCCTTGCTCCCCAACTTCATGATGGAGCCTTTGCCGAACTGCTTTTCGATTTGCGTCATGGCCAGGTCAATGGCCCGGCTTTTTTCAGTTTTCTCGTCTGCCATAAGTGCCGCTCCTTGCATGCTCCGTGCCGGCGCAGAGTGCCTCCGGACGGGCGGTTCGATGAAAATTGCGCTGGGTCAGTGAGGCAGGCGCCGCGACGGATTTTCGGCGAGAGGCGCATGATTTACCGACGCTGCATTATACATCCGGTAGCCGATAAAAGCGAAGAAATAGCGAATACATGGTTGGCGGAAGCGATACCGCGCGAGCCTGAGCGCGGGTATCAAGCCCTCATTCAGTAACCGCACTTTCGCGGAGATTTTCGTCGGCGTCCGGATTCTTTCGAGAGAAAAAGCATTCTTTCTAAAATCCTTGTTATCAGGATCTTGCCCCTAAAATCGTCATAATATTGCACTTAAGTGATGATGTAAGTCCAATTTTATCAATGAATTGCATTCTTGATTGCAAAATCGTCCAAACATTGGAGTTACATGCAAAACCGTCAAACATAATGACTTACGTCAGACTCTACCTACGCCGCTCCTCCAATCGTCTAGGTTACCTTTTGTCCGGCCCATCGGCGGATGTTGGATCTATCTATGCCTGCCTCGGAAACGGCTCCCTGCTCACGAAAAAATTACTTGCTCGCACCGAATCGCACTGGACCCGAGTTCTCGGCAACCCTGCAATAGGCTAATCGAGTTGTCAAAGATCAGCGGGCCTGGTGGAAACCGGATTCCACCTAGAAGCCGACTTTGGCCTCGATGGAGCGGAGACTTCTTCCTGCTTCACCGGCCATGGAGACACTGGGCCTCCAGCGTTTAGTGTAAAGCCCGGCCAGCGTATGTCAAGTTACGAAAGTACATGTACCATCACGCATCACAGGCGGTTGTGACGAGGGGCAACCAACGGCCTGCGCGACCGCCATCCAAGCCGATCCTATCAGATTGACAAAATATATATTAACTAACAATATAATAACTTTAACATCAACAATCTGCCTCCGGGCCCGACTCGTTCAACATGGGCAGGAACTGGGAACTCTCGGTGTTTGCAAAACAAAATCGTCGGACGGGAACTTTTTGCTCACTGGTGACATTACAGGATAGGTGCAAGTCTACGAGGTGGATGCGGAAACAACAAAGGGCCGGGCGGCTATGACGAACGACGAAGCATTGATGCTTGAGTTCCAGCGCGGATCGCGCGCGGCATTCGAGGAACTCTACTCCCGCTATTGCGGGCCGCTGTATGGCTTCTTCCGCAGGCGTCTGGAAAATCCGCAGCGCGCCGAAGATCTGGCGCAGGAAACCTTCCTTGCTTTGATCCGAGCAGCGCCGCGCTACGAGCCGCGGTCGTTGGTCAGGACCTACCTCTATGGCATCGGATTGAAGCTGCTGGCGGTGGAGCAGCGCCGGGTCATCCGGGATGGAGCCTCCGCGGAGCTCGTCGACGAACCCGCGACCGGCGATTCTCCGGAAACGGCGCTGTGGGTCCGGCAGGCACTGATGAAGCTTGATGTTTCGGAACGCGAGATCCTGATGCTGCGCGAATACGAGCAGCTCAGTTATCTGGAGATCGCAGAGCTGCTTCGCCTTCCAGTGAACACAGTGCGATCGCGGCTCTTTCGAGCACGCATGGCATTAAAGAATTGCCTCGACCCGAACAGCGCGATCCTGGACGCTAAGAGCACCGAGACCGATACCAGCGCGCCGGCAGCAGCGGCAGGGGGTGAAGCCTGCAATGCGTAATGACAGTCATCTTGTGGAACAAGAAGAAGTGATGGCCTACCTCGATGGCGAACTTCCGGTCGAGGAAGCGGCTAGGGCTGCCGCTCATCTTGAAGCCTGCCATCAGTGCCAGGCGTTGGCTGCCGAACTGAAGGACGTCTCGCTAGCCTTGACGGCGTGGGAGATTGAGCCCTGCAACCCGCAAGTCAGGGCGGACATGGCAACCGCTCTCGAAGAGCAGACAGGAGTGGACGTGGTCGGTGCTGGAGGCGGCAGAAATTGGTTTGTCGCGTTGCTAGATCGGCCCTGGGCTCCCTTCGCTGCGGCCGCCGGAGTAGGCGCACTGGCGATGATCTTAGTCCTGATGGTCCCGAGTAATCCGTCGCACAATGCGGCGCCGCAGATGGCTCTTCGCGTAGTACCGTCTGAGGCTGACCGGGGCCCGTTGGACCTATTTAAAGCCGGACCCAGCGCCCAGAGAGTGGTTGGCGGAGTACCGGGTGGAACGCCCAACTCGGGGGCAGCGGATATCCAGTTGCCGGCTACGTCAACTTCACCAACCGCGCGTGCGACCGGAGGTAAGGCTTCTGCGGCCCAGAGAACCCCAATGATCGCGCGCACCGCCGAGCTGGCCCTGACAACCGACAATTTCGACAGGACCCGGGCGGGATTGGAAGAGATCCTGCGGCGACACCAGGGCTATGTGGGCGATCTCAACGTCGCCTCGCCCGCGGTCGGCCAGCGCAGGCTCACCGCAACCTTACGTGTGCCGGCCGATCAACTGGAACCAACGCTTGCCGAGCTGAAAACCCTGGGCCGCATCGAATCAGAGTCGCAGCGGGGGGAGGAAGTCACCGCGCAGTTCGTGGATTTGGAGGCCCGCTTGGCGAATGCGAGGACCACGGAGAAACGGCTCACGGAACTGGAACGGCAGCACACGGGGAAGCTGTCGGAGGTGCTGGAACTGGAAACCGAAATCAGCCGGGTTCGAGGTGAGATTGAGAGCATGGATGCGGAAAGGAAGCTGCTGACCACCCGGGTGGATTTCGCCACCATAACTATGGCGCTCAAAGAAGAATTCAAAGCCCAGGCGCAGTTCGTCCCCAACTCGGTAGGAACGCGCTTTCGTAATGCAGCCATCGATGGATATCAGAGCGTGGTCAACGGCGTGGTCGAGTTCCTGCTGTTCCTGATTTCCTATGGGCCGTCCATCTTGTTATCGGTGGCAGTCATGTTCTTCCCGGTTCGCTGGCTCTGGCGGAGGCTGCGAAGCAAGTAATGGCTACACGTAAGGCACAAGAGTGCAAACCGCCTTGCCGGACATGCAAGCCACTTCGAAAGGACATAACAATGGCGTTAACTAGATGGTCTGCAGGTATTTTTTTTATGCATGTTTTCCTTGACCGCTGTCGGGATCGGCCAAGTCTCTCCAGATTACTCCGTGTGCACAGACATGGTCCAGACGGCTGCTCACAATGTAGGCCTAACGACCAGCAGCTACGAATACTTAAGCACGGTGTTTGACAACTACTGCGAGCGAAACGGGACGACCCGCAAGTCGGCATTAGACACAGGTATGAGTACTATCGTCAAAGCGATACCTGTTCAATTCACCCTGGGCGCCTCAGATGAGGCAACCGCAATGACCAACTACTGCAGGACTTATTCCAGCATTACACACGAGCAAGGCTCTACCTTTGCTTCTAGTTCTCAAGTTGTTGAGGAGGCATTAATCTCCGCGAACGACTGCGTGAAAGCTGTCCAAGGTGGGAATGCGATGAGCCACCAGATAATTAATCCTAAAATGCTGATCATCAACATCAAAGCTGGGAGTGGCCAGAGAGTCACGATCGGCGGAGTCGCGCACGACCCCAAGGTTACGTGCCAGGGCCACTCGGATGGAATATTTGGAACGAAGACATTCGAGATAAGTACTTCTTATGAAGTAACGGGGTGGGCAGGAAGCTACAACATCACATGTACCAGAATGCCGTCGGGTACAAGCAACGGCATGACAACGTACGATGATGCTGCGATTTCCGTGAGTACCAATATCGGGCCGTATAACGTCTACTGGCCGAAAGAGACGCTCTTTCCAATGAATGCCGCAAGCGACATTCAGAAGGCCTTGGCTTCACTAGCCTGCCTAGGCTGTATAGAGGCTTCGGTCCTGCCCGATGACCAATTTCAAAAGGTAAATGGTGCAGAATGGGTACTCTGTAAAGGTCAAGACATAAAGGGAAGCAGGCTGAGCCAGTTCACCGGTCAGACCACGGTACCCGACCTCCGCGGAGTCTTCCTTCGGGGTAAGAGGAACAATAGGGAAATAAAGGACGTGCTGGAAATTGAGCTCGGTACCTACAGCCCCGACACTGTTGGTGCTCACACGCACACGTATGTGGTCGCCGGAGGGGATAGCCCGGTGGCGGGCATTCAATGGGGGGGGCAACAGTAAGGCAGATACGAACCTTTTGATCAAGCCGTGGCCTGGGCCAGAAACAGCACCAAAGAACGTGACCGTTAATTACTATTGCAAAATCAACTAGAAGTTCTCACCGGGCCTCTGGTGCGAGCGCCCAATCGAGTACCGCCGTCTCAGCTCGCGTATGGCAGGCGGCGGTAGGTATCATCTTTCGCGCCCCGGATGCGACTGTGGTGCGGCCCTCGCTCGGGGACATTCGAGAAGTGGATTTAATTCGAATAACTGACAACTGCCACTGGCCGCTGCTAGTTCACCCACGGCGGCGTGGAGTCGCCGTTTTTCTTGCGCGGCTCGCGAGTGCCGGGATCGCGGAAGTTGCCGAGTTCGTCGAAGTAGTCATCGTGCCGATAATCGCCGCGGTCGTGCTTGCGCATATAGACCTCGAACTTGCGCGCCGCACGCTTCCGCTTCCAGCGGTAATAGGCATTGCGGAAGCCGAACCACCGTTCCGAAGTGGCGTAACCGAAGCCGCGCCGGGGAACGAACTTCAGCCAGATGTAGCCGAAGAGCACGCCGCCCAGGTGGGCCATGTAGGCGATGGATTGTCCTCCGCCGCGCGCCGATGAGAGGGCCCCATACATGGCGAGCGCGATGATCCCTATGACGAAGTACTTGGCCTTGATGAGGAACGGTATGGGAAAGAGCATGACTTCCGAATCGCCGTGCAGCATGCCGAAGGCAAGCAGCAGACCGTAGATGCCACCGGAAGCGCCCACGGTCGCGGTGTACGGACTGATACCGAGAAGCCCGGTGAAGGAGACGGCCACCGTCACGAGCGCAGCGCCGATCACGCAAAAGAAATAAAACTGCATGAACAGGTTGTAGCCCCAGTCCATTTCGAGCTGCGCGCCGAACATCCACAGCGCCAGCAGGTTGAACAGGATGTGCAGCACGCCGGCGTGCAGAAAAGCGTAGGTCACGAGCTGCCAAATCCATCCGTGAATGACGGTGATGCCGCGGAGCTGGAACAAAGTTTCGCCCATAGCCGCCACGTTGGGGGCGAAGGCTCCGAACAGGGCGAAGAGCAGGAAGATGACGCCGTTGGCGATCATCAGCTGCTTCACGGCGCGCGTGAACGGCGGGAAACTCATCGTCATGGTGGGGCCGCGTCGCATGGGTTTGCTCCGTTGTATCTACAGTGGACTCGTTTGCCGCTGGTTCGTCAACCGGTGTTTGCTCATTGGAGACACCTGCCGGCTGCCGGGAAAATAAAGCAACCACCAACAGTACCGCCAACATCAAACCCGCGATTCCAATTCGGAGCGTTTGGCACCAGCGTTTGGAATCTCGGCGAACCATCCGACACCTGAAAACGTCTATCACTTGACGCTGGTGCCGGGAGACTCTAAATATAAATGCAGAGGCGGGGCGCTGCGATTCCGACTCGTGGCTCCAGATAAGAAACGGAGGCAATCATCATGATTATGTGTCCTGAATGCGAAGGCGATTTGGATATTGAAGAAGAGGAAGTTGACGAGGGCGAAGTTGTCTCCTGCCCGGAGTGCGGCACCGATTTCGAAGTTGTGGGGATTGAGCCTCTGGAACTGGCCCGGGTGGAAGACGAGGAAGACGAAGAGGACGAGGAGGAGGAAGAAGAGGAAGAGGAGTGAGTACGAGGTTGCAACCGAACATCCGCAGGAATTGGGTTCTGGTCTGCGGCGCCGGCCTTCTGCTTTCGCTTCCGGTAAACGCGGGCTGGCTTGGATTCGCGCCTTCACCTCAATCATCGAAGCCGGCGGCGTCGGATGCGAGAAAGAACTACGCGCTCATCTACGGCACCGTCTGGGATGCAAGTGGACGCTCGGTTGCCGGGGTGCCCATCACGATTCGAAGGATTTCCGACAAGCAGCTGAAGTGGGAGCTGGTTTCCGATGCGCGCGGGGAGTTCGCGCAGCGCGTCCCGGTTGGGTCGCAAGATTACATCATTCAGGCCAACATCAAAACTCCCAAGGGCCAGCCGAAACCGGAAATTACGGTGCACATCGACGATGACGAGCGCAAAGACGTCAGTATCCGGCTGAGCAAGTAGAATTGGATCCAGGAGTAACTGTCCGATGAAACGAGCACTGGGCGCCGCTGCCGTGGTTTTGCTGATTGCGCTGAACTGCGCTGCTTTTCAGTTGACGCTGCCATTGGGTGGCAACGGATCTTCGGAGCCGAATCCGGGGCGTAAGAGTACTCGACCTACTTCGCGCACCCTGACCGGCAATGTGCTCGACAAGAGCGACCAACCGGTGCCCAATGCCGTGGTTTATATCAAAGACACCAAGACGCTGACGGTGAAGACCTTCATCGCACAGAATGACGGGAGCTACCGCTTTCCCGGCCTTTCGAACAACGTTGATTACGAGGTTTACGCCCAGCGCGACGGGAAGAAGAGCGGCACTAAAATCCTGAGCCAGTTCGATGATCGCGCCGAGGCGCGCATCAATCTCAAGATTGACGTGAACAAGTAGATGCTAGCAGCAAAATTAAAGGCCGCCATCTCTGGCGGCCTTCTCAATTTCACAAAGCCCAGATCAGTTGTTTTCGTTGCTGGCGCGCTTCCACGACATGAACTCGCCAATCGTGGCCGCACCTGACGAACTCGACGAAGTCGCCGGAGCTTTGTAGGCTTCAACGTCGGAGCGCGTGGCTTCTTCGCCCACCGCGCGGATGCTGAGCCCGACTTTCTTCTCCGCCTGATTCATCTTGATGATTTTGAACTCGTGCTCCTGGCCGGGCTCCAACTTAAGAGGCGCTCCGTGCGCGTCCACCGCCTCGGAGTTGTGGCACAGGCCCTCAACGCCATCCGCGATTTCGACGAATCCGCCAAAGCTCGCCAGGCGCAACACTTTGCCCTTGATGACGTCACCCACGCGGTGCTGCTCGAAAAAGGTGTCCCACACATCAGGCTGAAGCTGCTTCACGCCTAATGAGAGACGCCGCTGGTCCGGCTCAATCGCAAGCACGATCGCCTTCACTTTGTCGCCCTTCTTCAGGACCTCGGAGGGATGCTTCACGCGCTTGGTCCAGCTCAGGTTGCTGACATGAACCAGTCCATCGATGCCGTCCTCAATTTCAATAAAAGCGCCAAAATCGGTCAGGTTGCGGACCTTACCCTCGACAATCGCGCCCACGGGGAATTTCTCGTGCAGACTCTCCCACGGGTTCGACTCCAGTTGCTTCAAGCCCAGGCTGATGCGGCGCTCGGTCGGGTTCACGTTTAGTACTACCGCCTCGACCTGGTCGCCGATATTGACCAGTTTTGAGGGATGCTTCATGCGCTTCGACCACGTCATTTCGCTGACATGCACCAAGCCTTCGATGCCCTGCTCCAGTTCGATGAAGGCGCCGTAATCGGTGACGCTGATGACCCGGCCGCGCACATGCGCTCCCACCGGGTAACGCTCCGATGCATCCATCCAGGGATCGGGCGTGAGCTGTTTGAAGCCCAGAGAGACACGCTGTTTTTCGCGATCAAACTTCAATACCTTGACCTGGATCTGGTCGCCCACCTGCACCAGATCGCGCGGGTGAGTAAGGCGTCCCCAGGACATGTCGGTAATGTGCAGCAGGCCGTCAATGCCGCCCAGGTCCACAAACGCGCCATAATCGGTCAGGTTCTTGACCGTACCGGTGAGAATGCCGTCTTCGTGCAACTGCTCCAGGGTGTGGGTCCGCTTCTCGCCCTGCTCTTCTTCCAGCAACTGTTTGCGCGACACCACAATATTGCCGCGCTTCTTGTTCAGCTTGATGATGCGGACATCAATGTCGTGGCCCTTCATTCCGTCGAGATTGCGAACCGGACGTAAATCAACCTGCGAACCGGGAAGGAACGCGCGCGCGCCGAGGATGTCGACGGTTAGCCCTCCTTTGATGCGGTCAATGACGCGACCTTTCACTGCGGCCTTGTCGTTGAAGGCCTTCTCGATATCGTCCCAGGCGCGCAGGCGCTGCGCCTTCTCGTAGGAGAGGTTGATGTAACCCTCTTCAGTGTGGCCGGGCTCGCGCATGACGGGAATTTCGTCGCCACGCTGCACCCGGACGTTGCCTTCGTGGTCCTGCAGCTCCGCAACCGGAACCACGCCTTCGGACTTGTAGCCGATGTCGACCACCACATACTGTGGGGTGACCTTCAGAACTGTACCGGTGACAATCTGCTCTTCGTTGAGGGCAGCTTCCGTCTGGGCCTGTTCTTGTTCGAATGTCTCGAGAGCGGTGGCGAAATCCTCCATGCCAGGTTCTTTTTCGGACCGAGGAGCGGGCGCTGCGGCCGCCTCGGCAGGATGAGGAGTAGAATCAGCGACCTGTTCGGCTTGAGGCTGTTCGGCCTGCAGCTGTTCAGCGGTGACGGATTCCTGGGTTTGGGTGGTCGGGGGTTCGTTGGTGGTTTCTTCAGAGGACATGGGTTGTGTACACACTCGCGCGCCGCGTAAAGCGCAAAGAGCCTGAGATAAACGGACTGCTGGCTTGCATCGACGGTTAGGTTTTTCCGCTCAAAGCGGACTTGGACACTCCAGCGGCCGGATCCTAATGAAGCGGGTCGCGCTCACAGGGAACTCTTTGACTATAACAATCGCTGTTGAAGGGTGTCAAACAACCGAGAGCAAGCATAACCCTGATTTTGCAAGGTTTTCGCCGTTTTTTCATCATCCTTTTAAGTGACTTGTATCACTGGTTAGTGTGACAAGCAGCGGGGCCCGGTTGGGGACTGCTAAATGGTCTGGTACTCTGCCCTCTTATGGACTATCTCTGGACTCCCTGGCGCTACACCTACCTCGCCGGAGCTGCCAAAGCGCCTTCCTGCATCTTCTGCGACCTGCAACGCAGCAACGACGATCGCAAAGCGCTCATCGTTCATCGCGCAAAGTACAACTTCATAATCCTCAACGCCTATCCGTATACCTCGGGGCACTCCATGGTCGTGCCTTACGAGCACATCGGTCGTTTGCACGAGCTGCCGCAAGCGGCCGCCAGCGAAATGATGGATCTCGTGCAGCGAATGGAGATCGTGCTTTACGAGGCTTACCAATGTGACGGAGTCAATCTCGGGATGAATGTGGGCAAGGCCGCCGGTGCAGGAGTTGCCGGCCATATTCACATGCATGTGTTGCCACGCTGGATCGCGGACTCGAACTTCATGACGGTCATCGGCGAGGCGCGCGTGCTGCCTGAGCTGCTGGATGACACGTATCGGCGGCTGAAGGAAAAGTTCTAGAAGCCCGATGCTATCTTCGACTTCCAGACTGCTGCCGGCTGAATTTGTCGGGTCAGCACCGGCCTTGGAAGGGCATAATTGATGGTTCAGAGATCGAAACCCGTAAAGGAAAACACATGAGAATCCTGGCTAAACTCACATTCATCCTCGTACTTGGCATCATCACAGCTACGGCCGCGCTGGCGCAATCTGAGCTCGCGCCCGGCAGTGCTCAGCTCATCAATCCCGAAGATCTGGTCAAGCTTCTCCAGGCTCCCAAGGGAGAAAAGCCACTCATCCTCAATGTAGGTCCTTCTCTGCTTTACATGCAGGCCCACATTCCCGGGTCGGATTACATCGGCGCCGGGTCGAATTCGCAGGGCATCGAGTCGTTGCGCCGACGGGTGAAAACGCTGCCGCACAATGCGTTTATCGTCCTCTATTGCGGGTGCTGTCCCTGGAGCCACTGCCCGAATGTACGTCCCGCATACAACGAGCTGCACAAGACCGGCTTCGCCAACGTGAAGGTGCTTTACATCGCCGACAACTTCGGGACTGACTGGGTGGACAAGGGATACCCGACCATCAAAGGCCAATAGAGCCAAATGAAAAGATTCATTTTTGCCCTCGTAGTAATAATCGTTGTCGCTATCGGCATCTGGCAATTGGGACACCGAAGCCGAGCCCACTTAAGCAAAGAAAGCTTGAGTGGCGCCCCCGCGGGGGCTGTTCATTCGGTTGCGCCCAATTTCACGCTTGAAGATTTGGATGGCCAACCGCTGAACTTGTCGAACTACCGGGGCAAGGTCGTGCTGCTGGATTTCTGGGCGACGTGGTGTGCTCCCTGCCGTACTGAAATTCCCCATTTCATCGACCTTCAGAACAAATACCACGACCAGGGACTACAAGTGATCGGTATTTCGATGGACGATGGCCCCAAGCCGGTGCGCGACTTCTACCGCGAGTTCAAGATGAACTATCCGGTGGCGTTAGGTGCCGAGAAAGTTGCCGAATCGTATGGAGGTATTCTGGGACTGCCGATCAATTTCCTGATCGATCGCGATGGCCGTATCGCCGCAAAATATGTCGGCGAAGCGGAGATGCCGGTTGTGGAACAGGAAATCCAGACCTTGTTGCAGGCGAACTGAAAGATGCCGCCACTACGTGGCTACAAGGTTTTAGGCTTGACTAAGGTTATGGGGCAGACACCTGGCGGGGGAAAATCTCGGGTGGCCAAGCGAGTGCTGGCCACCCGAGTTGCTTACGGCAGGTAATACCGGAAAGAGGTCAAGAACATGTTGTTGACGGCTTCGGGGTTGCCGCCAACACCTGACCAGGCATCACGCGTCACGTAGGAGTACTGCAAGCCCATCTGGAACCTTCCCTTGGGCCCGTTGTAGGGCTTGTACCAGAATCCGGCTGTTCCTTCCAGGACAGCGCGGGTTTGCCCCGAGCAGTTCGACAGCCCACCAGGTGTATATCCAGTGGATTGGAAAGCAGGAGATCCAGCGGCGGGCACACCGGGCAGCGTCTCGACGCCGCATCCGGTATCGGCGAAGAGCGGAGACCCGTATCCAGTGTTGTAAGCCTTCTTGTTGATCACAGAATGATTCCACTGCCGGCCGGCATATTCGCCGCCACCGTAGAAGTACCAATCCCACTTGGGCAGGTGGAGTTCGAGGGATCCCAGACCTTGATAGGACCGAATCTTGTGCTCCACCCCGTTTGCATAAACGGTCACATCGGGAAGACCCGAGGTGCCGTAGCGGCCGACTCCATTGCCGCCGAGGTAGTGCACGCCAATCTCAAGTCTCTTCTGCGCCACCAGCCAGCGGGCGTTGGCGCCAATGCCGCCGGCAAAAAGGTTGTTGTTATACGCACCGGTGGCGTTTCCTAAGGTGACGGCGTTGGGATAAACACGGTCGCGAAACACGCTCATGACCCCGTAAACCTCATAATGCCCCCCGAAGTGGGGTTGCCATGCGCCCTTGAAAATGAAATCGGGCGAAACGTTGGCCGAGTAATTCGCGGTCGGGTTGTAAAGACCTCCACCCGTGCCTGTAGATCCAAGCACGAAGTCAGTGCAGGCGGTGCCGCCTGAACCGCACGTAGTCGGTTGCCCGGACACCGTTAGCAGCGTCTGGGCATTCTCCACCGAGAACCCGAACCAGGCGGTATTGCTGAAGTTCTTGGTGATGCGGAAACCGTACTGCCGTGCCCAACTGAAGCCCGCCTGATATTGCGCGTCGATGGTCAGCGGAGTCGCTTCGGTGCGGTTGTCGAGGCCGACCTTAGTCTCTGTCACCAAGCTCCACATCTGGCCGCCGGTAAAGGTCCATCCGTCGTTGAACGCCGCCTGCCCCCAAACCTGTCGCTGGCGGAGGACGTAGCTGTTGCTCTGGTTGTTGTTCGAGGTGACGCCGGCGCCGAGGAAGTCAGTCTCGTAGTATCCGGTCGCCTTCACATTTCCGAGGTTACCTTGGACCAGCATGGAAGCACGCGACTGACGCCCCGACCCGTAGAACTCACTCTGGCGCGCCTGTCCAGCAGCGGAAAACGGAAGTGAGTTGAAGGGCGTATTGATGTCAGAAAGCATGGAGCGCTGGCGCCACACAGTTTCTGCCGCCAGGAAGCCGCCCGGCGTAAGGGTAACACCCTTGTAGTGGATGGCCAGTGGACTTTCCAGGCCAGCAACTCGCTTCTGCGTCTCCTGCAGTTCGTTCACGGTGTTGGCGTCAACCGCCTTCAGGTCGGCTACTTCGTGCTGCAGTGCGCCAATCTCCGATGCGCTCTGCGGAGCTTGTGCGTTCGCGGCGGCGTTCGCAGCCTGTTGCGCCGACTGCGCTGTGGCTTGCGCATCGCTTACCTGCTTCTCCAGCGTCTGGATGGCCTGGTCGCGGTTCTGCACCTGCTGTTGCAGTTGCTGGATCTGCTGCTGCTGCGCCGAGATGGCATCCTTCATGTCCTGGAGCTGTTTCGAAACACTTTGTGCGAAAACGCTGGTTGTGGTGAACAACACCAGCGCTACAGCCAGTCGTTGTTTCATTTCTCTTTTCTCTCCTGAAACCAAAGTGGGCGGATGAGTCTTTACGAGTTCTCGAACGCCCGAGAACCGATACAACCCTGAGAACTGTGGTGGACGTTCAACGGCATCCTAGGGATTAAAAGTTACAGCTTTGTGAACGGATGATGAATGTTCCGCGAATACAGTTACCTTCCGGCATCGCGGCCTGAGAGCAAAGAGTTTCGTTGCGTGGTATTTTGGGCGTCCGGCCACGAATGGCCCCGCGGAATTTCAGCGGGTGGTGACCGCAGATTTCATCATCCTGTAACGTTGTTCCTCTATGCTGCGGAGGAAATTAGCTGACCCGGGTGGGAGTGGTTTGAGCTGTTTCCTGTAATTTGTTCCCCCGCTCGATGGGCGAAATTACAACGCGGGTCTGCAAAACAACCTACTGGTGGAGGAAGGCATGCGGAAGATTCTGGCTGTAAGGTACTCGTGGGTGTGGTTTGCCAGCTTATTACTTGCGGCGGCAGTGCTGCTGCCGGCGGCGAGACTTGAAGCGCAGGCGGCTCAAACAACGGAATTCAGCCAGAACGTGAAGGAAGTTTACTTTCCATTCAACGTGTACAGCCGAGTCACCGATCCGGCTGTGCTCGACAGCGATGCCCAGTGGCTCAAGCAACATTCCGACGCGAATTTCTGGATCGAAGGCTACGCCGATGTTCGCGGTGACATTTTCTACAACCTCGTGCTCTCCTACCGGCGTGCCCAGTTTGTGAAGACGTCGCTCACCAAGCGCGGAGTCAGCGACGCGCAGATCGGCTATGCGACGGGATGGGGCAAGCTGTATCCGGTTTGCGATGCGAAAGACGACTCGTGCTTCCAGAAGAATCGCCGCGCGGATATGGTGCTGCCCGAATTGCTGCCGCGGCTGTAAGCGGCGCGCAGTGTTCTATGTGGAACTTGACAATCGCGATTTGGAAACCAGAATTCCCTTTGGTGTTGGGCGAGCCAGCCGTGACTGGCTCGCTATGACCTAAGTCGTACGCTGTATGGATATTCAGGCGGTCTTCAGGAGCGCTCCCCTAAAAGTGGCAGGGGAATTTCTTGCGAGTTTGCTCTTTCGATAAGTCGCCCCAAGACACAGACTTAGCGGGAATACTAGCAAATGACGTCACTGCCCACTTGTGACGTAGATCACAATCAGTAGTGAGAAATGTCCGCAAGCCCCCTCCGTCCCCTCCCTTAGAGTGCTGCGCAAGCCCAATTACAGATGGGACTTAGAACAAACCCGTCCCGGTGACACCAGGCATTCCCATCTGGCTAGCAAAATGGGCCCATCTTTGGAGGCAAAATGCGAGATCGTTTGTGGTCATCGGTACTCCCCTTGGTCGTCATCGCTTGTCTCTTGTTTCCCGTAGCGCTAAATGCTGCGGACGCAAGCGCGGCGACCGCCGTGGATCCCAACAATGCGGCTGCCAGTGCTGCGCCAGCGAACAGCGGGGCCAGCGTGGGGTCCGGATCCGTTATCAATCCCAGCCTGTTGGATTTGCTGGTCAAGAAAGGCATTCTGACCGCCGGTGAAGCCAACAGTTTGCGCAATGCATCCGGCACCGCCGGCATGGAACAATTGCTGCTTTTGCTCAAGGCGAAGGGCGTGGTCAATGACGCGGAAGCAGCGGAGGTGAAGACTGCGACCGATGAGTCGATGCATTCCCTGGTCGACACAGAATCGGGCCCACTGCAAAGCATGAACCTGACCACAGGCCAGGCGACGCAGGCCAAGAAGCCTGCCGAGACTGGACCGACGGTCATTCCAGCGATCGCGCCGTTGCGGGTGCTTCCCATTGATCCGCCGGCCAAGGAGGGTCTGGTGGCGGCCCTGAAGTTGGGTCCGGTCAAGATGACGCCTTACGGCTTCATCAAGTCCACCATGGCTTACGATTCTTACGACCCGACGGGCGACGATTTTCCCCGGCCAGGCTTCTCCGCCGCTGACAGCGGCCCGAACACCAACCCCGAATTCCACATCAAGGCGCGCTCCACGCGTATCGGTTCGCGCTTCGAGTGGCCCGACGTCTCGAAGAACATTACGATCACCGGACAGATCGAGTCCGACTTTGAGGGCAACTTCAGTGCTGTTGACAATCGCAACGTCTCGTCCATTCGCAGCAACGCGCTTCAGTTGCGTCTGGCCTACGGACGAATCGACTGGAACCTGGCACCGAACTGGGACCTCTTCTTCGAGGCCGGACAAGACTGGACGATCTTCGGCTCGAGCGCTTTGATGAACCTGTTCGAGACGACGTTCTTCGGCGCCTACTGGGGCAACGTTTACGAACGCAGTCCGCAGATGCGTTTCGGCTTTGTGGAAAAACTGGGCGGCTCCCGTAACTGGAAGTTCTCCCCAGAATTCGCCATCATGATGCCGTCCGAGGGCAACCTTCCGGCGAGTTCCGTCACCTGCACCATTACCACGCTGAACCAGGCAACAGGCTGCACGCTCGTCAACGGGCTGGCAAGCCAGATTGGATACGGCGAGCGTCAGGGTGCTGACTACGCCAGTCCGGAGCTGGAGTCCAGGGCGGTCCTGCAGTTCCAGCTGGACAAGGCTCCCGGCGTGGTTCCGGCACAGATCCTGTGGAGCGGGTTCTATGCCAACCGGCAGGCGACGGTGCTGGCCTCAGCCGTACCCGCCGCTTTCAAAAGTGCCTTCCCAAGAGGTGTTGACAACAGCAGCCACGGCTACGGTAATCAGGTCGCGCTCTCACTTCCCACCCGCTGGTTGACAGTGGTTGCCAGCGGCTACTGGGGGGCTGACCTGCGATTCTTCTTCGGTGGTGAAACCTTATCCAACTACAACCAGGCGTTTGGGCTAACCAAGACGGCGAATGGCCTGTCGGTGGATGGTTCTTCGACTGTGGTCTTTGGACTTAACGGCGCTGGCCACGCCACTGTTGCTCCGCAGGAAGCGGTGCGGGGTTACGGTGGATTCATTCAGGCCGGGTTCCCACTCTCGCGGTGGTTCAATGCCGACCCGAAGGGCCGGAATGCCGGCTGGCAAGCCTACTTCGAATACGGTATTGATGCGGCCAACGCTAATGACTTCAGGTACGCTAAGGACATTAGCGCGACCGCCGGCGCTGGACCTATCAAGGACACGGTCAAAGCTGTAACCGTGTATTACAAGATGAACCCTTGGGTCCAGTTCGGCTTTGAAGAGAGCCACTACCAGGGGCAGGCTCTTCCCGACACCAAGGGTGTTTGCACCACCAAGGTCGCCGGGTTGCCCACCTGCACGTCGGTGGACTGGCGCACCGAGTTCGGACCTGTGTTCACCTTCTAACAACTCCAAAACTCGGATCAATACTGCATGACTGTACAGGGGTGGCCGCGTAAGCGGGCCACCCTTTTTTTGCCGAGTGCGCCACAAGCAAGTGAGGCGTCGGCATCGCCGAGCGCATCTGTTAGGTGGGCGGTGGAATATGCAGTGGTTAAAGGCTGTCTGTTTTTGTTTAGCGCTGTCAAACGCCGCGCTTTGTGCGCAACAGATTCCGCCAGGAACTGCAGTGCCAGTGATGCTGAGCTCCGCGTTGGATGCGAAGAAGGACAAGCCCGGCCGCAAAATCTCGGCCCGAGTTATGCAGGAGGTCCGGCTCCCGGACGGGGCAAGCATCCCGGCTGGAGCTCGTGTGGTTGGGCACATTCTTCGAGGGAGTGGCCCAACCGCGACTTCGGGCTTCCGTCTGGTTTTCAAGTTTGATCAACTCATTTCGCGCGGCCAAACGCTTCCCTTGACGACCAACCTGCGGGCAATCGCCTCCATGACCGAGGTCTTTGATGCCCAACTGCCAACCAGCACCTTCGATGATTATGGGACCAGCATCGCTGACTGGACCACGGTTCAGGTAGGTGGTGACGCGGTGTATCGCCGTGACGGCAAGGTCATCTCGTGGGACAACCAGGTGGTGGGCAGCGCAACCCTTGGTGGCAGCGTAACCGCGAGACTGCTGGCAGTGCCGGATCGCGGATGCCGTGGCCCAATCGACGGTAACGACGGCCAACAGGCCTTGTGGGTGTTCTCCACCAGCGCGTGCGGCGCGTATGGATTTTCCGAGCTGAAGATTGCCCACGCGGGCCGGACCAACCCGGTGGGCGAAATTGTGCTGGAATCGCCCGTCAACGTACAGGTACGTAGCGGCAGCGGCCTGCTGCTGCGGGTCATCGCGCCTGCGGCCGTATCGGCTAATGCGCGATGATGTGGCGGCGGGTATCGCCGAAGCCCGTGTCTTTATTTGTCGTGCCGCCGCTGCTGCACTAGCTGTTCTCTATCCAAAGGCTGAAGCTATGGTTCCCGTCCTTAGCTGGGAGAGCCCAACTCTTCGTAATAGCGTTCGCCGGCGCAGGCGCGGCAGAAGATTTTCCCATCCCGCCGGATTTCGCGCTGGAAGTTGATGCCCTCGCCACACTCCGTGCACACGATGCGCTCACCCTTGTAGCCGGGTAGTTCCTCAGCAGGCAGCGACACCTTAACCCACTGCACGGTGAACAGGTCTTCTGCCGGAATTTCGCGGTAGGCCAGCATCTGCTGCTGGTTCTTGTTCTCGATTTCAGGATGCATTTGCCGCGCCAGGGCCTTTGAGCTCTCCTTCGCACAGACGCGCACGGCGCGACCCGATTCGAGATCGACGAAGGTTGCAGCTACTTTGCCCCAATCGCGAAACTTGAGCGCACGTTTACCCAGCCTGCAGCCCGTAACTACGGCGACGGCGTCGGTGGCGCAGCGGTCAATCTCGACGAAGGTGATGAGGCGTTTGCGGTCTTTGCCGTGAGGATCGTCAATGCCCAGCAGTTCAAGACCGAGCATGGCCAGGCGAACGCCGAGCACCTGTCCGGCGCACAGATGTCCGTGCGCCACTTCCGCGTCGCACAACAGCTGGTCAAAGGTCTTCACAATAGCTGAATCATACAGCGTGTTACTGCTCTTCGGCAGAGGACTCGGACACCACATCAACGCCGTGTGGGCTCACGCTTACGGTGAAGCTCTCGACCGCCTTGGGGAGGAATGTTACCCGCGCCGGTTGCCGGTTCCAGCGGGGGGCCAAACAGTCAGAGCCGGGCAAATCTCCTCCGGTGGCCTTTCCCAGTTCCTTGCGATACACCGGTTTCTTGACCCCGAGCTCGGTGACAACCGCCAGCAACCGCTCTGCATTGCTGGTCAGACCGCAATAGGCCGCATAGTCGCGATACCAGCTCACCTCGGAGTAAAACGGATCGAAGTCGGGCAGTTTGAGCTGAGTCACTTTGCCCGAACTACGGTCCACCAGCAGCCATCCCCCGAGTTGCCAAAGCCATTTGGCTGGCTTAGGGGGATCGTCGGGCAGCGCATCGTTGATGCGATAGGCCCGGCGTACCACAAACTCACGATCGGTGACATCATGCGGCTTGCCGGTGGTGAACTCTTTCAGCTTGGTATCGACGTACAACGCACGCACCGTGAGATCCATCGTCTTGTCTTCCGATGGACCAACAAATAGCTTGACCGATTGCGGACTGCCGAATGCCACGACATGCGGCTTGGAAGCTGCGCTGACAAAGACAGCGAACAGCATGACCACCAAAACATGAAGTGTGCGCATCACTATGGGAAGGCTAGTCCTCATAGGCGTAAGCTGCAATCCCAAAAAGGAAGCAGGCCTTCTCTCTCGCGGACTGCGGTCCGCTCGTGATCACAACATGGCTGGCATACAATGATCGGGCGGCCATTTGACTTGACCTACAGTTTCATTATTCCGGCTTATAACGAGAGCGAGCGGCTTGGTACTTCGCTGCCCAAAGTGCTGGACTACATCCACCAGCAGCAACTTCAAGCTGAAATCATCGTGGTGAACGACGGATCTACAGACGACACCGCCGAGGTCGTCCGCCATTTTGCCGCTGGAAATCCTGAGCTCAAACTGCTGGAGAATCCGGGGAACCGCGGCAAAGGCTACAGCGTCCGCAATGGTATGCTGCACGGCAACGGCGATGTCCTGTTGTTCACCGACGCCGATTTGTCATCACCCATCTACGAAGCAGACAAGCTATTCAAGGCGCTGACGCAGGGCGCTGACATCGCGATCGGCTCGCGCTGGTTGCAGGCGGAACTGCAGACGGAGCGCCAACCCTTGTACAGGCAGTTGTATGGGCGATTGTTCAACCTCGGATTGAGGATGGTGCTGGGGCTCACCTATCGCGACACGCAATGCGGCTTCAAAGCGTTTACCCGGGAGGCTGCGCGCACGATTTTTCCCCGGCAGCGTGTCGAGCGTTGGGGTTTCGATCCCGAGCTGCTGTTTTTAGCTAGAAAGTTCAAACTGCGTACAGCCGAGGTCCCAGTGGAATGGGCCCATGATCATCGCTCGCGCATCAACCCTTTGCGCGACGGGCTCAATATGGGTGTGGATATGCTGATGGTGCGCTGGAGCGATATCCGGGGACTCTACGAGCACCCTTCAATCGCTCTGGAGGGGTCCAGCCTTAAGCCGGACGAACCCGTCCGCACGCCGAAATAGCCAAGCCGAGGCATCTATAAATTTCATCGCCTGTTCATATTGCTCCGAAGTCCCAGCCGCGCAGAAAATGCAGAAAATTTGTAGCCTTCTTTCGGCTTACGCATCTTTTCTGGAGTGCCGCTTCGGCCGGGTGATGAGCGGGCCGCTTTTTTGCCGGGTCGGAATTTCAGCACCACGCTGCTAGAATCTTGCATCTTACAAACGGTTTGCCATTGCCATGCACAGCACAAGCGCATCCCGAGAGGTATCGGCAGCCCCGGTAGATTCCAGGGAAGTATCCGTTCTGGAACAGTTTCTGGCGGTGCGCCAGACTTCGCTGCGACTCTGTACTCCCCTGACGATTGAAGATCACAGCCTGCAGCCCATGCCCGACGCCAGTCCCGCGAAATGGCATCTGGCACATACCACGTGGTTCTTTGAGACCTTCGTGCTCTCTCAGTACGCGGAAGATTACCGGCCCTTTCGGGGAGAGTTCCGCAACCTGTTCAACTCGTATTACAACGCCGTGGGCGATCGCCCTTTGCGGGCGTTGCGGCACATCCTATCTCGCCCCGGACTCGACGAAGTGCATGGCTACCGCGACTACGTCGACGAGGCGATGGCGCGTCTCTTGTCGTTTGACTCCGATCCCAAAGCGATTGAACTCATCAGGCTGGGCCTCAACCACGAGCAGCAGCATCAGGAACTGATCGTCACCGATGTCAAGAACGGGTTGTGGACGAACCCGCTTCGGCCCGCATACCGGCCGGCTGAGGATCGACATGAATCAGCGAGTGGCCCTGCGGTCGCTCTCCCGCTGGAGTGGCGCAAGTTCGCGGGGGGGGTCTACACCGTCGGTGCCTCGAATGATGGCTTTAGGTTCGACAACGAGGGGCCGCGACACGATGTCTTCCTGGAACCGTTCCGGCTCGCCTCACGCCTCACCACCAACGCCGAGTATCTGGAGTTCATGCTCAGCGGAGCCTATAGCAAACCGGAATTGTGGCTCTCCGATGGATGGGACACGGTTCGCAACAGCCAGTGGAGTGCCCCGCTTTATTGGGAGCAGCGCGATGGCGAATGGTGGCACTACAGCATGGAAGGCATGCAACCCGTGGCGATGAACGAGCCGGTTTGCCACGTCAGCTATTACGAAGCCGACGCTTTTGCGCGCTCGGCCGGTGCGCGGCTGGCTACTGAGTTTGAGTGGGAGATCGCGGCGCGGTCTTGCGCTGTCGCGGGTAATCTGCTGGAAACGGGCGCGCTGCATCCGCGCGCGGCCCAATCGGACGAGCCGCTGGTGCAGATGTTCGGCGATGTATGGGAGTGGACGGCCAGCGCCTACCTTCCCTATCCGAACTTCAAGCCGGCGGCAGGCGCAGTCGGCGAATACAACGGCAAGTTCATGTGCAACCAGATGGTGCTACGCGGCGGCTCGTGCGCGACGCCCCAATCGCACATCCGGGCCACTTATCGCAATTTCTTCCCACCCCATGTGCGCTGGCAGTTCATGGGGATCCGGTTAGCCGATGGCAACTAGTAAGCAACTACAGTTCGTAGCTACGGACGCAATGTCCCTCGCGGTGCGCGAGGGGTTGAGCGCGACGCCGAAGCGCCTGCCCTGCTGGTTGCTTTACGACGAGGTCGGCTCTGAGCTTTTCGAACAGATCACGGAGTTGCCGGAGTACTACCTGACGCGCACCGAGCGCTCCATCCTGGAAATGTACGCCGGCGAGATACTGCAACAGGCCGGACCGTCGCTGACGCTGGTTGAGCTGGGCGCCGGCACCGCGACCAAGACTTGCATTCTGATTGAAGAGTTGCTGCAGCGACAGAGTCGCACGTTGTTCTATCCCATCGACGTATCGCCTTCTGCACTTGATACGGCCATGAGGCAGCTTGGACGCCAATTTCCCAGTCTGCGGGTGAATCCCATCGTCGCCGACTACACCAGCGGCGTCCCCGCGTTAAGCCGCATTAGCGGACGCAAGCTGGTGCTGTATATCGGCTCCAGCATCGGAAACTTCGAGCCGCCGGACGCGATACGAATGCTGCGTCGCGTCCGGCAGACGCTACGCGCTGGGGATGCGCTGCTCCTCGGCGCGGATTTCGCCAAAAGTTCAAAGATCCTTTTGCCCGCGTACAACGATTCGCAGAACGTTACTGCCAGCTTCAGCAAGAACATCCTGGCGCGCCTGAATCGTGAGCTGGAAGCCGATTTCGACCTGGAGCGCTTTCGCCATGTAGCACTCTGGAACCGGCAAGATTCCCGCATGGAGATCTACCTCGAAAGTACCTCTGCCCAAAGCGTCTTCGTGCCGGCGCTCGATATGGACTTGTCCTTTGAAGCGGGAGAACGCATTCACACCGAGAACAGCTACAAGTACAGTGAAGCGATGATCGAATCCATCCTCCGCCAGAGCGGCTTCACCCTGGAGGGAACCTGGTGTGACCGCAAGAAGTGGTTTGGGGTGCACCTGGCGCGTGTGTAGAGTGGCTATCAGCGGATGCCCGTCCAGGGCTGCGACATCTGGAAAATTTTCGTGGACACACTGAGAGTCCTGATCACGCGCGAGCAGATCGCGGCGAAAGTCGTCCACCTGGGCGAGCGCATTACCGCCGATTTTGCCGGCGAGCCGGTTTTGCTGCTCGGCGTGCTCAAGGGCGCAACCGTCTTCCTCGCTGATCTCGCCCGACAGATTAAACTCGAAACCAGCTTCGATTTCATCGGGGTATCGAGCTACGGCAGCGGCAAGCAGCAGAGCGGCAAGGTGACGCTGGTGAAGGATACCGACTGCTCGGTCGAAGGCCGCAACATTATTCTGGTCGAGGACATTCTGGATACCGGCGTAACCGTCACTTACTTGAAGGCTATGCTGGAGGCCCGCCGGCCAAAGTCGCTGAGAGTCGCCGCACTGCTCGACAAGATATCGCGACGCACGGAACCCATTCACGGAGATTACGTCGGTTTTGCCATCCCCGACGAGTTTGTCGTCGGATATGGGCTTGACTTTGCCGAGCGGTATCGCAATCTGCCGGATATTTGCGTTCTGGAATCCGGCTCCGAGACGCGATAGAATCTGACCTGCTCATGTCTGTGAACTCTTCTGTAATCGCCGGACTACCGTCCAGCCTGGTGAGCGATTGGCAAAGTGCAGCCAGCCTCATTGACCACACACTCCTGAAGCCCGATGCCAGTCGCAATGAAGTAGCCGTTTTATGTGACGAAGCGGTGCGCTACGGTTTTCATACCGTAATGGTGAATCCGACGCACCTGGGCTTCACTGCTGCGCGCTTGCGAGGAACGCCGGTGCGGGTCGGCACTGTGGTTGGCTTCCCCTTGGGCGCCAATCTCACGGTGACGAAGCTCGCCGAAGCGGAAGCTGTCTTGCGCAGCGGAGCGCAGGAAATCGATGCCGTCCTCAACCTTGCCGCGCTGAAAGCGCGCGACCGCGCGCTGCTACAAACCGAGATGCGCAGCCTGACGCAACTGGCACACGATGGCGGCGCTTTGCTCAAGATCATCCTTGAAACCGGGCTGCTCACACAGGAAGAGAAGATCCTGGCGTGCGCGTTAGCGGCAGAGGCCGGGGTAGATTTTGTAAAAACATCGACTGGCCTCGGGACATCGGGTGCAACCGCTGCCGATGTGGTATTGATGCGCGGTGTGGTGGGCCTGAAGATTGGCGTGAAGGCGGCCGGCGGTATTCGAACAGCGGCGCAGTTCATGGACATGGTTGATGCCGGCGCCAACCGCATCGGCGCCAGCGCCAGCGTCGACATTGTGCGCGAAATGGGCGCTTCTTCGAGCCAGTGAGCAATAACAGTCGTTCCTAGCCACCGTTTCTTGTTATGGCGCCCGTTCTTTCCCGTAGCGATGCGCAGAAAATTGGTGTAGATTACCCGCTTGAACGCAGGAGAAGTTGGCCCTACCCAAATCTTAAGCGCGCGGGGACTTGTATGCACATCGCCGTTTTTCTCGACGTCGACAATACTCTCACCACCGATTTCATTCAGAAACAGTACGCCAAGGCACTGGAGTGCGAGGCCGAGTATGAGGTACTAGAAGACAAGTTCCAGAAAGAGGCGAACTCCAAGGCCTTTGGTGAGGAGCTCGTGAAACTGTTCGCTTCGAAAGGCTTCACCCAGGAAAAAGCCAGGGAATTTTTCGACAAAGTCCCCCTACAGAAATGGACTGACGGCTTATTGAAACTCGGTGGCATCGACAAGTATTTGGTCTCCAGCGGCCCAAACTACTACATTGATGTTCTGGCGGAAAGATACAAAATACCGGACGAGAACATATTCCGATCGGTCTACAAGTTCAGCCGTAATTCCCCTTTCACAATTGAGTCCTGCGAAGCGGTGAGCGACCAGAATAAGGCCAAGTTTGTCAGCGAAAGAAAAGGAAAATACGACATTACAATAGGGGTGGGCGACAGCGAGAAGCATGACGGGCCCTTCCTCTCCCAAGTCACGATTCCGCTGCTGAGGGGCCGGACCGACGAGTACATTTCCGTTAGCGATTTTCAGTCGGTGATCCTGCTCATAAAGGGTCTTTTGCAGATTGCAGAAACTGCCGAAGTGTTTGACCCTGGAAGCAAGACGATCCTGCAAGTGATGAAGTCGATAACCGTTAATAATTGGGTATGGATCATCACCGCATTTGCCGCCGTCTTTGGCGCAGGGACGGCAATCGGCCATCTCTGGAAATGACCGCATCTGCGCTCCAGGCTATAGACACCTGATGCCAACCGCTGACCCGGTGCTGACCGTCCCTGGCGACCGGTATCGAGGGCGCACCTTTGGGTGTGCGGCGGGCTGGATTACGACTGAAGTTGTAGCCGGATACTCCTGACGTGGGATTTGCCCTCAGTGCCGCCGATGCAACAATGCCTCTTGTTGGGATCACGCCGCTGCTCATAGCAGCGGGCGGGGCAAGGCGAGCGAAGCGATTTCCTCCTTCGTGGGTGCTCGACTTCCTTTATGGGTTGGCGGAATTCTCGGGCCGTTTAGGTCTTCGGATGTGCAACTGGGCGCTGCGCTTCCGGACGGAATTCCGCCCTTTTTATTTCCCTCCGCTCGTCTCCACCTGCTGACTTGCTGCGACTCGCAGTCCGTCCGAGCCAGTACCCGCGGGAGTAATCTCCTCGGGCGAAACTCTCGTCACGTTACTACGTGCGTTACGTCACACCTTTCGCGGGCGAAACCTGTTATCTATAACCACGTGGTAGGCGTGCGCTCCCTCGCATGCTCTACAAGACACTCAGCGCCGCAGTGTATGGTATTGACGCCAGCCTCATTGAGGTTGAGGTGGACGTCGCTCCCACCAAGCAAGAGCACGACACTTTCACCACCGTTGGACTCCCCGACACCACTGTGCGGGAGAGTCGCGAGCGCATCCGCGCTGCGTTGAAGAACAGCGGCTACGACGTACCATCTACGACGACCACCATCAACCTGGCTCCTGCAGACATTCGCAAGGAAGGTTCAGGCTTTGACCTGCCCATGGCGCTGGGCATCCTGGGCGCTTACGGCGGTCTGAACAACAAGCCGCCCGAAGATGCACTCTTTGTGGGCGAGTTGTCGCTTGATGGCGGAGTGCGCGGCATCCGCGGAGCGCTTCCTATCGCGGTCACGGCACGCGGGAACAACATTCGCAAACTCATCGTCCCCGAAGTGAATGCGCGCGAGGCTGCCTTGGTGGATGGCGTTGACGTTTATCCAGTCCACTCGCTGATTGAGGTGGTGCAGCTCCTCAACACCGGTAACGGTGTCGTTCCGGTGAAGGTGGACACGCGGGCCCTGCTGGAAACGTCGCAGCAGTTCGCAGTCGACTTTCGCGACGTGCGCGGACAACAGACGGCAAAACGAGCCATTGAGATCGCAGCCGCGGGCAGTCACAACCTGCTGATGATCGGCCCGCCGGGTTCCGGCAAGACCATGCTGGCCAAGCGCATGGCGACCATTCTGCCGCCGCTCACTTTCGCCGAGGCCCTTGAGACCACCAAGATCCACAGCGTGGCGGGCGTGCTTGATTCCGGAAGCGGATTAGTGGGGACGCGCCCATTCCGCTCTCCGCACCATACGATCTCTGATGCCGGACTGATTGGCGGAGGCATGATTCCCCGTCCCGGCGAGGTTTCGCTGGCACATAACGGGGTACTCTTCCTCGACGAGCTGCCCGAGTTTCCGCGCAACGTGCTGGAAGTGATGCGGCAGCCGCTGGAGGATGGCACCGTGACCATCGCGCGCGCCGCCATGTCGCTAAGCTTCCCCGCGCGATTCATGCTGGTGGCGGCGATGAATCCCTGCCCGTGTGGCTATTTCAATGACCGCTCGCGCGACTGCCATTGCACGCCAATGATCATCCAGCGCTATGTCTCCAAGATTTCCGGTCCGCTGCTCGACCGGATCGACATCCACATTGACGTGCCTTCGGTGAACTATCGCGAGTTGCGCAGCGGTGTCGTGCCGGAGAGTTCGGGCGACATCCGCCAGCGCGTGATCCGCGCTCGCGACATCCAACTGGAGCGGTTCGGCGCCGGAGGCGAGCACATCTACGCCAACGCCCAGATGGGTTCGCGCGAGATCAGGAAATACTGCGAGCTAAGTACCGATTCGGAGCACCTGCTGGAGCGCGCCATGGTCAAACAGGGACTCAGTGCCCGGGCCCACGATCGCATCCTGAAAGTCGCCCGGACGATCGCCGACCTTAGCGGGGCGGACATGATCGAACCCGGGCATATCGCGGAGGCGATCCAATACCGAACGCTGGATCGCACATTTTGGGCATAGTTCACATTTTTGGCATAGTCAAAAGACACGAGCGATTAGCGAGGAAACTAGGCGTGCTTTTGCGACTAAATGAAACGAATTCAATGATTTACGGCAATTCATCGTCCTTATGTTATGATTTGCACATCCTGTGGCCGAATTTAGAGACAACCTTTTGTCCAGCAATGGGTTACAAATAATAGGCGACCTTTGGATGGGTGCCGCGTCTAACCGCAGACAGGGACCGAATTTCCTGAAATGGTGCGTATTTGGTGACGTGGGCGGAAGATTTAGCTTGACTCGCAGCCTCGGGACAGCTACCTTACAGTGTTCATAGGCGTCGTCCTGCGATACCAAGTCCAAGGCATCCTGCCAAGAGCCGGCCACACACTGAACGCCATCATTCAGGAACGAGGAAGGCATCTCCCGGCGCAGTAATTTTCCGGGGGCGGTTCACGGAGCGTCTGCAACTTGTTGCAGGACAGCAGGTTTTTAGAATTACAAAGGGCCAGAGGAAACAGCGGAAAAAAGTCGAACCCAAACAACCCGCGTGGCATCTAACGTTTTGTCTCCTGCCGCGTTCATGGCTGTCGGTTCCCACCGCAAGTATTTCATACGTCAGGAGCAAAAGGTCCCCTTTGGATCAGGCTCTGGAACATTCATTCATAGACACAAGGAGAGATTAATGATGCGTTCTGAACTAGTTTTCGAGGCGGTAACCACATTGCGCAACCGTTACACGCTGTGCCAGCTTGCTTCCAAGGCGACTCGCAAGTTCCACAAGCCCAACACGCGCATTCAGGACACCACCAACGAAGTGTTGAACCGTATTGCCGATTCCGAACGGCAGGATGTAATCGTCGAACCTGAGACC
>Ga0074046_10000924_pt1 | contig 27300 bp, 22 predicted proteins | sample BogForMeECP23OM3_FD_94441 | JGI IMG/M metagenome (GOLD analysis project Ga0074046, IMG submission 94441) | Bog forest soil microbial communities from Calvert Island, British Columbia, Canada - Bog Forest MetaG ECP23OM3 | ecosystem: Environmental > Terrestrial > Soil > Wetlands ...
GCGCTCACTCCGGTGCGCGCGACCTTTCCCAGAACTCCGCTGCCGACCGCGATCCGGCGCCCCAGGGTTTGCGAGGTCGTTCCCGCTTCGGCTTTGATCTCGATATCCTTGGTGGCGTAGTCCATGATCCCGATACCGATGTGATCGTAGCGGAAGTTCTTCTGGATTTCGCGCACGATGTCGGCCATCATCTGTTCGGCATCTTCGCTCGAGATCGCCATTTTCGAAATGCTGTTCAGAAACGCGAGATGCCGGGCGCGACGCTGCTCCTCGGTGAACAGGCGCGCATTTTCGATCGCCACTCCTAGTTGCCCGGCTACGGTCTGCATGACCTCGAGGTCCCTGGCCACGAACTGCAATTCCCGCTCCGTACTCCGCGCCGCCATCACTCCCATCGCTTTGCCGCCCTGAAAAATAGGCACGGCGCAAAATGACCGGGCCGGCCGCTGCGGCACGAATTCGACTCCCAGTTTTGCTCGCATCTGTTCGAGTTCGCGCTCGATCAGCAGCGGTTCTCCCGTCCGGAGGATGTACTCGGTCAATCCATTGCCGGCCTTACGCGAGCGTTTGGGTAGAATGCGGTTCCCTTCAACCTCCAGCTCGAAGCGAATCTCATCTTCTTCCTGAAACGCGATGTAGAAATCGCTGGTATCGAAAATCTGCCCCAGTTCGACCTGCACCGTGCGCAGCACTTCGTCCTGGTTGAGATGAGAACTGATGGCCTGCCCGATCTCGTTGAGGAGCTCGTATTCCTTGGTCCGCCGCTGCGCTTCATGCATGACGACATAGTTTTCGAGCGTCAAGGCAATCTGCAGTGCCAGTCCGATGAGCAACCGCAAATTCGAAGAGCCGAACATGCGCCGTTCCGCGTGCGGAAATATAATGACGCCGAAGTTATGCTCCCGCGTCTGCAAGCTCACCGCCATCAGATCGCGGATTCCCTCGGCCAGCAGCAGTTGCTTGCACACCCCGAACTTCCCTCCCGAAAGTGCCGGCAAAGGCTCTTCCACTTCCGCGAGGTTATGGAACGTGACCACGCCACCACGCCGGTAGGCAAGCTCGGCGATGTAATCCCCGGCCTGCGTCTTTTGCAGCTTTTCCAGGAAATCCGCGGAAAAACCCTTTTGCACCGAGGGCACGGTGCCGCGCCATTGCTGGGAAACAAAAAACACGGCGCGATGCGAAGGCAAGGGCGCCACTAACCGCTCGACAAAACTCTGCAAGCTGGGAACCAAGTCGGAGGCCGAGAACAATCGGCGCGGGTCGACGCCCAGGGTCGAGAACGCCAAGGCGTTCTCCTGTACGGCATTGCGCTCATTTTCAAACAGCACCATCACCATGGCGATGGCCAGCAGCATCTGCGGGATCGGCCCCAGGAAACCTCCGAACGGGCCAACAACTTGGAGGAAAGGTGGACGGAGTTGTCCGGCATAGATCAGCGCCGCCCACAACGCCAGGGCAAACGCCAGCATCCGGAACGCAACCGAATTCCTGCGAAAAGCGTAACGGTAAAAATGGAACGAGCAATAGAGCAGGATCGCCGCCAGCACCACCTCCAGCCGTAAATAGAGTGGCACTGGAGTTGGTTTTTCGCCGAATACTCCGCTCGCCATTTGCGCCCGCAAACCTATATACGTCAGCGCAACCCCGGCCACCGCCAGCGCCCCGTCATACCACCGCAGCTGGAACGGTTCCTTGATCAACCGGGTCGAGACGAAAATGCAAACCGCCATGCCCAGCAGCAGCAGCGAGCTCAAACAGTACAATAATGCGGAAGGTCCCCGAAAATATTCCACCGCCTTTGCCGCGTAGTGCAGCGTATACGCCGCCCAGGCCAGTTGCCAGGCGCGAAAATAGCTGTGCCGGTTTTGCTCGTACAGGTAGGTGAAGACCAGCAGCACCAGGAGGGCCACGGCCCCAGGAATCAGCACCTGACCTGTGGCAACGCTATGCATGGATTCAACGTCCTCATCAACCGTGATCAGGGCCCGGATGGAACTCTGGATGCCCTAATCCTGTCATAACCGGCAGATCGAAACAATAGGTGTCGGCAGGTCCCGCCCTGGGCACGGCGTTCTTAAAACTATCTTCCTATGAGATGCGGTGCAGCCATATCGATCTACTCCCGAATAGTACCTTGGTAACCGGTGGTAACTGAGCACTCGGTAGTGGCTCCGTTTGATTGTCATCCGAGCAAGCGTCTTTTGCACCGCATCAAAATTAAAGAGTTGTCATCCTGAGCGAAGCGAAGGACCTGCTGTTTGTCAGCTGCAATCGCGCCTCTGGCTCGCTTCCCTTTCAAACTGAGCCACTACTGAGCACCCGACTGCCTAGAGCCAGAGCCCCAATCCCGCTATACTCAAAAGTTATGCTTCGTGTTCGATTTGCGCCGTCCCCCACCGGTTTCTTGCACGTTGGCAGTGCCCGTACCTTCATCTTCAACTGGCTCTACGCCCGTCATAACGGAGGAACCATGATCCTCCGCCTCGATGACACAGACGTCGAGCGCAATACCGATGCCTCGGTCAACTCCATCTTCGATGGTCTGCGCTGGCTCGACCTCGGGTGGGACGAAGAATACAAGCAATCCGAACGCCTGGCCCTGCACCGCCAGATCGCCGATGCCATCTTTCAGAAGGGCCTGGCGTACCGCGACTTTACCCCCGCTCACGCCCCTGGTTTCCAAATAAACGACAGCGAAAAATCCAGCGCCAATCAAACCTGGCTCTTCAACCCCGGCATGCGCGACCTCTCCCGTGCCGAAAGCGACCGCCGGGCCGCTGCCGGAGAATCCTTCGCCCTTCGTTTCCGCGTCCCCCGCGGCCGGGGAGAAGAGGTCCGTTTCACCGACGCGGTCTACGGCGAGCAAATCAAAGCCGCCGATGACATCGAAGACTTCGCGCTTCTCCGGAGCGACGGCATGCCGATGTATCACCTCGCATCCTGTGCCGATGACGTGGATCTCAAGATCAGCCACATCATCCGCGGTCAGGACCACCTTTCGAACACTTACAAGCACGTGCTGATTTTCGAAGGCGCCGGCGCCAAACCGCCGCAGTTCGCGCATCTTCCGCTGCTCGTTGCCCCCGACGGATCGAAGCTCTCCAAGCGCCGCCACGGTCCGGTGGTGAGCGTCACTACCTACCGCGATGCCGGTTTCCTTTCCGAGGCCTTCATCAATTTTCTATGTCTGCTCGGCTGGTCGCCAAAAGACGATCGCGAAAAGATGACGCGCCAAGAACTAATCGACGCGTTCTCGCTCGAAGGCATCAATCGTTCCAACGCGGTGGTGAATTTCAAAGAAACCCTTCCCTCTGTTGCCATCCTGAGCGGAGCGGGAACTTCACGAAGTGAAGTTTCCGCGGAGTCGAAGGACCCCTACCGCGAAGAAACTTTCGACCCCAAAGCCGTCTGGCTCAATGCCGAGCACATCCGCGCCCTCTCCATCGACGACCTCAGCGCCCGCTTGCTTCCCGTAGTCCACGCCACCGGATTCCCCATCACGCCGGAAAGAATGCATGCCATCACTCCACTCATCCGCGAGCGCATCAAGCTCTTGCGCGACGTCCTCACCGCCGCCGACTTCTTCTTCGTAGACCAACTCCCGCCCTACGACCCAGCCGAACTCATCCCGCAAAAGGGCGACGCCGCCATGGCGCTAAAGGTTTTGACCCGGGCGCGAGAAGTCTTGGCGCAAACGAAATTCAAACACGACCCGTTGGACCAAACCCTCCGCGCAGCCGCTCAGGAATTGGGGGTCAAGGCAGGCCAAATGTTCCAGCCCATCCGCGTAGCCGTCTGTGGGCGGAAGAATGCGCCGCCATTATTTGAGACGCTGCAAGTGCTCGGACGGGAAACAACCCTGAAGCGAATCGAGCAGGCGATCGAGAAGCTGTAGCAGGGTCGCACGCGCTCGGCAGAATTACCTGGGTTTAGCAGATGTCGCGTAGAAACGGGGCTTGCCCCGTCTCATCCCGCCGCCGAGACGCCCCAATCCGAGCCGGTTTATCCATGAAACATGAAGGCGCGCGAGTGCTGCAGCCACATCACGCCGCCCGCCACGAGCAAAGCTCCAACCAGCAGCACCGCGATGCGCCGCAAAAAGTCATCATGCCCCGGCGCGACCTTTGCGATAAGCGCCCCCAGAAGCAGCCCCATGAGCAGACCGCCGACGTGCGCCGCGTTATCGGTGCGAGCGATCACTGCTCCAAAGAAGAGGTTGTAGCCGACAAACAGAACCACGCTGCGCAGCATTCCGGTCATCGCAGCCCGTGGCAGCGAAAACTCGCCCAGATAAAACGACGCGATCAGAGCCCCCGCAATCCCAAAAATCGCCCCCGAAGCGCCCACGCTCAAGACGACAGGATTCCAGATCAGGCTCCCGAGGCTCGCCGACAAACCCGTGATCAGGTAAACCGCGGCAAATGTCCAATGGCCGTAAACGGATTCCGCCAGTCTGCCGAGGTCCCACAGACACCACATGTTGAAGGCGATGTGGAGCAAGCCGCCGTGAATGAAAACGCAAGTCAGCAGCCGCCACCATTGCCCGCTGACGGTAAGCGGCCCGAAATTAGCCCCCCAGCGCACGAGATCCTGCCACGCTGGATTGTCGAGCATCGAAACGCCCGCCAACGTCATGGAAATGAACACCGCAACGTTGATTCCAAAAATGCCCTGAGTAACCACCATCGAACTGGACCCCTGCCGCACCCAAGGCGCGGGTTCGACTCTCTGTACAGGGGAATCCTCGCCGCGCTGCGCAGCCTCATGCTGCACGCACCACTGGCAAAGCTTCTTGCCGAAGCTGAGGGCTGGAAGCTGACGACCACATTGCACACATTTTGCCATCTCGACGCAGATTATCACGATGCTGGTGGAGCGCCGGGCGTCCCGCCACCGAAAAAGCGCCCAGCACCCGCGATTCCGTTCTTCCCATATAAAATACAAAAAGCATGAACGCCGCAAATTCATCCTCTAACGACGCCGGCGCGACCTCGCCTTCCGAGTCGCGCCCCTCAAACTTCGTCCGCGACCAAGTCATCAAAGACTTGGAAACGAACAAATACAACGGTCAGGTCCAGACGCGCTTTCCTCCTGAGCCCAATGGCTATCTGCACATTGGCCATGCCAAATCCATCTGCCTGAACTTTGGATTAGCCGACGAGTTCGGCGGCAAGACCAACCTGCGCTTTGACGACACCAACCCGGAAAAGGAAGAGCAGGAGTATGTGGACTCCATCATGAAGGACGTCCACTGGCTGGGCTTTGAGTGGGACGGTCTCTACTATGCTTCCGACTATTTCGATCAGCTTTACGAATGGGCTATCAAGCTCATCAACGAGGGCAAAGCGTATGTTGACGACCTAAGCGCGGAGGAAATTCGCAAGTATCGAGGCACGCTGACGGAGCCGGGCAAAGAAAGTCCGCACCGCAACCGCAGCGTGGCGGAGAACCTCGACCTGTTCGAGCGCATGCGCAAAGGCGAATTTCCCGACGGATCGCGCGTGCTGCGCGCCAAGATTGACATGGCCTCGCCCAACCTCAACATGCGCGACCCAGTCATGTACCGCATCCTGCACGCCGAGCATCACCGCACCGGCGGCAAGTGGTGCATTTATCCCATGTACGACTACGCGCACGGCCAGTCCGATTCCATCGAACATGTGACTCACTCCATCTGCACGCTCGAGTTTGAGGATCACCGCCCGCTTTACAACTGGTTCATCCAGCAACTCGGCATTTTCCCGTCGCAGCAAATGGAGTTCGATCGCCTAAGCCTTACCTACACGCTGCTCAGCAAGCGCAAGCTGCTCACATTGGTGCAGGAAAAGCGCGTCCACGGTTGGGACGATCCTCGCATGCCCACGCTCTCCGGCATAAGGCGTCGCGGCTACACGCCGGAAGCGATCCGCAATTTCTGCGCGGCCATCGGGGTTTCGAAGACCAATGGCACGCTGGAACTTGCCATGCTCGAACACTTCGTCCGCGAAGACCTGAACAAGCGTGCGCCGCGAGTGATGGCTGTGCTGCGGCCGTTGAAGGTTGTAATCGATAACTATCCGGAAGGTCAGGTCGACGAAATCGACGCGGTGAATAATCCCGAGGACGAAAGCGCCGGGAAACGCAAAGTGCCATTTTCCAAAGTGCTCTACATCGAGCAGGACGATTTCCGCGAAGATCCGCCCAAACAGTATTACCGCCTCTCGCCCGGCCGCGAAGTGCGGCTGCGTTACGGCTACTTCATCACAGCGAAGTCGGTGGTGAAGAATGACCGGGGAGAAGTGGTTGAGGTGCACTGCGCCTACGACCCGGCCACGCGTGGAGGTAATGCTCCTGATGGACGCAAGGTCAAATCGACCATCCACTGGGTCTCAGCAGCGCATGCCCTCGATGCCGAAGTGCGTATCTATGACAAGCTCTTTATCAAGGAAGACCCAAATCAGGTTGAAGAAGGGCAGGAGTTCACTGCGAACTTGAATCCGGGCTCGCTGGAAGTGATTGCGCAGGCCAAATTGGAACCATCGCTGGCGAATGCACCGATCGAAAGCCGCTATCAGTTCGAACGCCTTGGATACTTTTGCGTGGACCCGGATTCCAGGCCGGGGCGTCTAGTATTCAACCGCACGGTGGCGCTGAAAGATACCTGGGCTAAAGTCGAGAAGAAGATCGAGAAGAAATCTGGAGTGTAGAGACGCGGCTTGCCGCGTCTCCCCCGCGATCGCGCCCCTCACAGTACCCGGCACGCCTCGTCAAACTCAAGCCGCGGGTTGCGCGGAAAGAGCTTGCTCGGATCGCCGTAGCCGAGATTGCAAAGGAAATTCACCTTCCATTTTCCGTCGGGGAAGAATTCCGCATTTACTTTCGCCGGGTCGAAGCCGGACATCGGGCCGCAGTCAAGTCCCACAGCTCGAGCGGCCAGTATGAAGTAGCCCCCCTGCAGCGAACTGTTACGGAAGGCCGTTTCATCGATCAATGCCTTGTTGCCCACGAAGTAGGAGCGCATATCGGCGTGGGGAAATAGCTTGGGAAGCTTGTCGTAGAACTCGGAATCCCAGGCGACAATGACGGTGACCGGCGCTGCTTTCGTCTTTTCAATATTAAGTGGAGCGAGCGCGGGCAGAAGACGGGCTTTCGCAGCTTCGCTTTCGAGAAACACAAAACGGGCGGGAGTGGAATTCGCGCTGGTCGGACCCATGCGCGCCAGCTCGTAAACTTCGCGCAGCGTTTCTACGGACACGCGTGTAGGAAGCCATGCGGAATGTGTGCGGGCCTGGCGGAATAGCTGGTCTAATGCGTCGCTGGAGATTGTTGTTGAGTGCGCGGCGGCATTTTGCGTTTGTCTCATCGTTCCTGCCTCAGGTGGTTTTTAGCAATTTCTTGGATGCTAAAGATGGCCAGAGAGATTCGAGGCCGATGAACAAGAGGCAAAGAAAATACGCCATGCGGGAATCGCCGCGCACTGCAGACTGTTACACGGTCACTTCCACGGCCCGCCCGTGTGCACCATCCACAGATCCGTGTCGGGCGCTTTGATCACGTCGAACGGCATCCAGAAATAACCCCGCTGTCCCCAACCATCGCCCCAACTGTTCTGCATAAGCGCCAGCTGTTTCGCCAAGTCGTAGCCGAGACAGAGTACCTCGTGGCCGCCCTGTTGCTGTTCGTCAGGTTTCGGAACCGGCATGATGCCAGTCTGCGCCACCTGTTGCATCATGAAGGACTCATAGACCACGAATCCGACCAGAACCGGCCATGGCGTTGCGTCGGCCAGGCATCGCAGAAAGTCCGATAATGTTCCGATCCGGTGATAAGCGCCAGTCTTGTACTTGAGCGCGTTCTGCGCCTGCTCCGCCGTCGGAGCCGCCAACTTACCCGCAACGTAAGGATAGAATGACGCTTCGCAGCAACCTTTTGCCGTCAGCACCTGGCAACCCGTGCGCGGCATCGCGCCCACATCTTTCGGGAAAGAACCATCCGCCATCAGTTCCTCGACATACAGACACTGCGGGCTCAGGACGGGCGAGGTTTCCTCATACTTCCGTGCAATCCACTCGCGTGCGGAGGAGAAGGCATGTCCGGTGCAACTGCCTTCCTCGCCCTGATCCTTGACCGGGCCGCCCCACTTCCGCAGATCCACATTTTGCGGCACCGGCTCTGTTCGCGGCGAAGCCCGGTACATCCGATCCCGTACATCGTGAACATCGCGGAGCGCGCCGAACTTGCGCTTGGTCGAAGCATCGGCGATCACTGGAGTCGTCCGAAAGTCACCGCCCGCACGAATTTCGAATGACGATGAAGCTTCAGCGTCGGGGTCGCCGCATCCACCGCCGCGTTGCCGGTCGGCGCCACGAGGATGCTGTTGTAGTGATCCGCAAAGCTGGAGACGCTGTAGGGCGGCAGGGCCTTCAACGACGCCTGCGCATTGGCTTGGCATGACGGAATCACGGCCGTAATCGCCTGCACCGTGCCCGCAATAAGGTTCGCGAGCAGCGTGATCTTCGTCTGCGTACTCGCATCGCCGACCTGTGCGACCTGAAGCACAAGGGCCTGATCCGCCTGATACGCGCCCACGGCTGCCTGTAGTTGCTGGCATACTCCTGGCGCGGATCCAGACGAGGCCTTAGCGAAGTCGCCGGCCAGAGTCTTGATGGCCGTGGCGTCACCATTGATTCTTGCTGCCAGGTTGCTGTTCATCGGCTGGCCGTTGGCCACCGCAACGATTTGCAGGATGTTGACCAACGCTGGCGCCGCCGCGGCCAGAATGGAATCGAGCGTCGACACCCAGGCGGTGGAGCAGGCAGTCGAGAACATGGCGAGCGACAACGCGACAACAAGCATTTTTCTCATAGTGGTTTCTCCCTTTTTTCTTGGATTGGGCTAGTCGGTTACCTTGGGACGGTTGGGGACCATGTAGAAGACGCGGAGGGCGACAATGCCGGCACCGATGGCGGCGCCGAGATCGTGGCGCAGGCAAGTCCACTGCCAGCACACATTGGCCGGGTTCGAGAAGGCTTCGCCGATCGAGGCGGCGGCCGCGGCCGCGAAGGTGACTACGGCGGCTTGCACGGGATGCGGCAACGCTCCCCAGAAATCCTTGATGGCTTGCAACGATTTTTTCAGCATGAAGTTTTCCTTTATTTAAGACTGAGAACTGGGAACTGAGAACTTTGAGGCGCGGGTGCGATTCCGCTGACTGCCTGCAGGTGCCGATCGCCCGATTGCCAGGCGTGCACGCGAGTGGCGCGCGGCGAAACGATACAGCCATCGGAAGCTTGTCCGGGATGCTCGATCGAATCGCCATGCCACTCAAAGCTGTCAGGATTGCGGCCCAGGGTAATGATGCGGGCGCGGGTCGGAGCATCCGGCCGCAGCCGCAGCACGTACTGGCCCGTCTTCGGCGAAGTAAAAGGCGGACCGCAGATCTCGTAATCGCCGCAAGGAATTGGCCCTACCTCCGGAGCGCCTTCCATGGCCGGATTGTTTTTTCCCGGCCCGTGCCCGGAATAGCCCGAGCCGAAAACAATCCCATCCTTGCGAACGATGCCGGCAGTGATGTCATAGATCATGGGAGGTCCGCGGGCGAGTTAATGCGAAAGCCGGACCGCGAACATCTCTGGCCGGGCGTTTCCCGGCCCAAGGTCCTGCCACACAATCCCGGTTGGACAACTGCTCGAATAGGGCAGCGACGGGTTAAGCACATCGCCCGAGCCGCTCTGGTTGTCGCATACCGTGTCGCCCGGCGTGAACGGGGTGGCCGCCGGATTCGTGGCGCAGCTCAGGCCATTGCAGAGTGGAGGATTCGTGCTGGCAAAGCAGGAAGTTGCCCCACACTTCGGCTGGTTCGATCCCAGCGAGGAATTCGGGCCGCTGGTGCCGCTCACGTAGATGGCCTGAAACACGTCGTCAATTTGGCCGCCACCACCGGTGCCTTCGATGGGATTGATAAGATTGCCCACCGAGTATGCGGTGAGCGGCTGCCACGGCATCCCGGAGATGCTGTACACAGTCGTCAGCGGCGGAAAGGGCACGCCCGTTACCGCGAGCATCTCGTAATAAGTGCCGCTCGACCAGACAGTAGGCACAACGCCCGATTGCGAGCCGCATTGCAAAGCGCAATCCGTGGAGAAAAACAGCCAATTTCCGTCCTGGGAAAACTGGCTCACGCAGAATTGCGGGCCGAAGGACACACTGGTGCCCGTGGTGAAGCAGTGCGTGAACTGCCACGGGGATGCGAGGCTGGTGCTTGGCAGAGCCGCGCTGGAACTTGGCGCATTCGACGGCACGTACCGTGCGGTCGGCTGGCACACCTCCATCCCCTGCCATGCGTTGAAGGCGATGGGACTCAGCGTGGCGTAGTTGAAAACGGACCCGCAGGCGGGGAAGGTGTCGTCGGTGATATGTCCGGCGCGACTGATATGGGAGTCCAGAGCCTCGCTGAGATTGCAGTCAGGCGATTTAATTCCCGATGCTCCTAATCCCGTAATGTAGCAACCAGGTGGAGTTGTCTGAGCTTGCCTCTGGTCACCAGGAGCATAGGTTCCTGGACAACTAGGACCGCATACGGGAGCCAAATAAGTCGTGACTGGCGGCGGATATCCTCCACCCACAACAGGGTTCCCGGTGCCGGGACAATCAGGCGGGCTGCCAGAGGAGCAGGCAGTGCCAGAGACGTTGCCCAGATAAGATCGGCCAACGAAAACCCCGGAAGTATAACCCCAACCGGAGTTGTTGAAGTTGAAGATGTGGGTTAGGCCCAGCGCCGAGTGACTCAGTCCACTCTCATAGACTTGCAGCGATACATACTGGTCGAAGGTAGCAGGGTTGACGACCCACTCTTCCGCATTCGGAACTGAAGTGCAAGCGTTGTAGATGCGGTTTACGGTCGAGGTGAGCTGGAAATAGAGCCCAGAGGGATTGATCCGAGCAGCGTGAAGGGTATCCGGGCAAGGCTGCCCGGTTCCGAACGGATCACTAATCGCCTTAAAAGTCCCAATCGTCGTGGGCGAGTACGTTCCGCCAGAACAGTTGTAACCATGCCCGGATCCGAGCGAACATGTCCAGTCCGACCAGATTCCGCTTATGTGATTCAGCATGTGGTAAACGGGGTTGCCAGAGTTATAGTCGAATTCAACCGCCCAGAAGCCCGTATCCTGATCGGCCCCGCCCGAACTGTAATCCTCTGCGCCAGAGTAGGACTTCGCCATGTGGTAGGTGTTGGTGCTGATGGCCGTGGCAAACTTCGATGGCGCTCCGTAGTTATTGCTGCCCACGGTGATGGGATAAGACTGATCCACGTCGCTCATGTCGCTGTGGTCGAACCATCCGATGCCGTTCGAGATCGGCAGTGCTACTCCGTCGTTCTGCCACACCAGCCCGTTTGCGTCGCCGGACGTTTCGGAGATGATGTCGGGATGCCCAGTGAGCGAGACGGTAGCGCCAGAGATGCCTCCGGTCTTGAGCACGGGCGCGGCCAGCGTGACCTGGTCCGCGTTCTGATAGCTGGCAATCGTCGTGTTCAGCGGGGTCGTTCCGCCTGCGTTGCCCGCGTTGACGACCTGAATTGTCTGCCCCACCATCGCAGCCGTGAAGGGGTTGCTCGCAGAAGTCAGCACTCGTGAGCTGGACGACATCGCTCCGTCTGTTGCCAATTGTGCTGGGGTGGCGAGCCACTGAAACGCCGAGCCTGCGGACGTGCAGGGGCTTCCGACCGTGCAGGCTGGATTCACTTCCTGATAGACGAACTTAGCTGAAGCCGCCAGTCCCTTCCACACATTCCCGGCTGTATCGGTGAGAGAGTCGGTCGCGCAAGAGGAAGTCTTGAACGCCGGAGCGGAACCCGACGTTGCGCTTCCAGACGCGGTGGACACTTTGTAAGCGCAGAACGATCCGCTTTGGCTGGTGACAATATCGCCGGGAACGTAAGTGTGGCCCGAGGCCCAGACACCACTGGTCGCCATCTCCGCCGAACTGAGCGTATGGATGACATATTGCCCGTAAGAGTACGCAGTGCTGGTCGCCCACTCCGACGTGTTCACTCCCGCTTGTGGAATGCCGTACTGGAAATCGACAATCGGAGAGCCCACCGTGTACTGCCCGGTTACGGGGTTGACGACCTCTGGCGTGATCGTCGTTTGCGTCAGGACGTCGGTGTTGTTTCCCCAAGTGTAGAGTAGTGTTCTGTCGTAGGAATCGAACTCGACGCCAGCAAAGTTTACAGCCGTGCAGCCCGATGTGCAGTTGCCTCCAGTCTTTTGCGCTGTGGTGATGACACTGGCCGAGTCCGTGCAGTTGCCGACAACGCAGGTTCCGGTAGCTACAGGAGGATAGGGTGTCGAGCCATTGTAGTACCAGCTCGTGCCGCCAATCGCAGCTACAGGGCTTGGCAGGTTCTGGGAGTTGGAAGTGCAAAATCCCTGGTTTGGACCCGATGGATTAAAGCGACAAATATAGTATGCCCCGCCAGTGCCCGAAATCGAAATCAGCGTCGTATCGGTGTTTGTCAGTCCCGGACGACCGCCAGAGCCGCCTTGTCCTGCCCCGAATCCCTGCTTGACGTTGCCGATGATAGCCGCTTGGTCGGTGACTCGATAGATGGGGCTAAGATAGGCGGAATTGCTGAACGTTGAACCATCGAAGTTCGTGTGGCCTAAGAACGACGTGTCGTAACCGGTGGCGTAGTTATTCAACTCGCCAAAGCTTCCACTGGCCGCAAAGTTGGGAATCGTTCCCCATTGAATCACATCCACGCCGTTGTAAGCGCAGGGGTTGGGCATCTCGCAGCCGCCTATGCCCGCAAACTGCCCCGCGCCGGAAAGCGCGGCCGAACCCGACAATTGCCCCAGCGCAACACAATTCAGTAAAGACAGGACTGCAAGCCACGTCACAGCACGAAAGAGGATCGTGCCGTGTCGAGCCATGTGCTTACAGGAGAAGGTGATCTTTGCCATTGCGTTCATGGCCCTCTCAAGAACAACCGCCAAAAACTTCTTCATCGCTCTTCGCTCCAGAGAAAATCCGGCCCTTCGTTAGACTAGGGCGACGCTTTTGCACAACGCCAGGAACAGCGCAGACCCGCGCGTTCCCACGCCCGAAGTCACTCCCGGCTTCGCTATAATGTTTGCTTGCTCTTCCACCGCCTTCGGCGCAGGAAGGCTTCATCGAAAGGGAACTATGGCGACTGACGTAGTCATGCCCCAGATGGGCGAATCAATTTTCGAAGGCACCATCACCAAGTGGCTGAAAAAGCCCGGTGACAAGGTCCAGCGCGACGAACCTCTATTCGAAATTTCTACCGACAAGGTCGATGCCGAAATCCCCGCACCCGCCAGCGGAATCCTTCAGGAAATCAAGGTTTCCGAAGGCAACACCGTTCAGGTCAACACCGTCGTAGGCGTGATTGGCGACGGCAACGGCGCATCTGCGCCTGCCCCCGCCAAGGTCGCTGCCCCTGCTCCTGCCGCACCCGCACCCGCAAAGAAAGAAGCTCCGGCTCCGCCACCCGCGCCCGCCGCCACCGTTCACGAAGACGAAGAAGATTCAGACGTTCGCTCCTCCCCACTCGTCCGCAAGCTCGCTCGTGAGCACAATGTGGATCTCGCGAAAGTGAGCGGCACCGGCACTGGCGGCCGCGTCACCAAGCAGGATGTCCTCGATTTCGTCGAACACCGCTCGGCTGCTCCAGTTGCGGCCCCGGCGTCCCGTCAAGCCTCAGCCCCTGCTCCGGCTGCCATTCCGGGCGACCTCGTGCCGATGTCCCAGATGCGCAAGATCATCGCGCAGCGCATGATCGAATCGCGCCGCACCAGCGCTCACGTCCACTGTATGTTCGAGGTGGATATGACTCGCATCGTCAATCTGCGAAACCAGCTTAAGAATGGTTTCGAGCAGCGCTACGGCGCGCGGCTGACCTTTATGCCGTTCTTCGTGCGCGCCGCCATCATCGCCCTGCAGCAATATCCGATCGTCAACAGCTCGCTAGAAGGCGACAGCGTCCGCTACCACAAGCACGTCAACACAGGCATCGCCGTCGCGCTCGATTGGGGGCTCATCGTCCCCGTTCTCAAGAACGCCGATGAGCTAAACTTCCTCGGACTACAGCGCGGCATCACTGATCTTGGCGAACGCGCGCGTACGAAGAAGCTCATGCCGTCCGACGTCGAAGGCGCAACTTTCACGATCACCAACCCTGGCCAGTTTGGCGCCGTCTTCGGCTTGCCCATCATCAACCAGCCGAACGCTGCCATCATGGGCGTCGGAGGTATTACCAAACAGCCCATGGTGATCACCAGCAAAGACGGCACAGATTCCATCGCCATCCGTTCCATCGTTCACCTCACGCTGGGCTACGACCATCGCATTATCGACGGCGCCATCGCCGACCAGTTCATGGCTGTCGTCAAGAAGACTCTAGAGAACTGGAGTGAAGAAGTCGGCTAGCCTTGGAAGTTCGAGTGATTTCCTATTTCCAGAAATGCAACACCACCTGCGCCACGATCACCACCAATGCGACCATCGAAGCATAGGCCGCTGTCCTTCCCGATTGTTCCCCCCGCACAATTTCCAGAATCTTCACCCGCTCCGCCAGAGCACCGTGATCGCGATCATACATTTCCCGCCGAAGATATTCCGCACGCTCCTGGTTAATTTGCGCGCGGAAATTGTTCATCTCTTCCAGGCGGTAATCGAGGACCTCACTCGCCTTTTGAATTTTGGCATCTCCGGCCTCATGCCGCAGGTCCTCCGCTCGGGTGTGCGCTTCTAGCGCGTCGGTGCAGCGTCGGAACTCACCCTCCGTCAACCTCCGCTCGGCTTCGACAGTTCGATCAATTAACTGGATTAACGACAGGGAGACGGACGGTGTTGGACGTGAATCGTTCTCGTTCAAGTACTGCACCTTCTTTCCAATTTCATCGCTTGGATGTTCATAGTGGGTAGTCAACGTGCAGCGCCGTCGAATACCGCGAATACTTCGCCGGCGTGTTGCCGTCATAGCTCCTCAAGAAGTAGGTTTGTGCCCGCGCGTACCGGGTGAGCGTGAAGCTGCTGTTCGTGAAACGGCCCACCAGGTTGCCGTTGTAACCGGCGCCCCACCCAGCGTCGGAGTATCGCACTTCAATGCCAACCGGACAGGGAGTAAGCGTGACTGTTGCCTGTGATCCGCCTGTCAATGCACTGGAGATGGTCTGCGTCCAATTCAGCGCCGTCGTGGCATAGGTAATTCCAGCCGGCGCGCCGCCGCCACAAGATCCCCAGGTTGAGTTACCGGTTAAACAAGTAGCCGCAGTGGCGATTCCTGCTCCTAACTCGCCGGTCGGAACGCTCCCATTCACTAAGTCCGCTTTCACCGAAAAACCAGTGTCCACATAATGCCGATCAGCGGCCTGGTTAGGTGCAGTCGGGTCCGACGGCAGGGTCAGCGGGCCGGTCATAGTGTCGCCCGCCTTGGAGACGTACGCTCCTGCGCCTACGGTTGCCACCGCCGCGTCCACGTAGCCCTTGTTCGCGGCGTCATTCGCTCCGGCCGGAGGAGGAAGGGCTGGAGAAACGGTAAAGTGCTTTGCTCCGGTGACCGTTTCCGTTCCCGCCAGGTGCACCACCGTGGCGTCGAGCGCGCGATTCGCCACCGCCGCATTCACATACGGCTGCGTTGCCGCGAGGTTTCCCAGTCCCGAACCCGGCGTTGTCAGCACCGCGGTAATCGTGGTCGGCGAGGTTGCTGGAACCGCCCAATATTCCGTCCGTACGGATCCGTCATCCAGTTGCAAAACTACGACGTAGTAAGTTCCCGCCGGAGTGGCGCCCACGTTCGGAACCAGTTGCGCGGTAAACGCGCCGAGCGGCCCTATGGTCACAGCCAGATTGCCCGCCGCCACCGCGTCTCCCTCTGCGGTCTGGAACGACGGCCATGAAATCAACACCGTGCCCGATGCGGCGGTGCCATCAGCTCGGTACACAGTGTCGCTGATCGTCGTAAGGCTTGGCCCTTGTGCGTGCAACCTGGCCGACAACGTCAATGCGATCAGCAGCGCCGGCAGCATGGAAATCACCGCCTTCGCCGCCCTTGAGAAACGCTTGTTGTTCACCGCCAGCCATCTGGGCATCTCTTGTTCTCTCCTCGTGAGCGCTTGCGACCTCAATGCGGGCCAATAAGAAAGCCGCTCAGCCGAGCGGCGCCCCTTTCGCATATTACCTCCCAGCTCAATTCCGATTGTTACTCTGAACCCCGTGGCTCCCTCTCCACTCGCGACTCCAGAAATCGCCGGACGCTCTCGACATATACGTCCGCGAAGTCGGCTGCCGGCCTTCGCGCTTCAATCAGCGCCATGGCCGCGTCCATCTCCCACTCCATCGCACATAATACCGCCAGCGTCATCATCGGAGCCCGGTGCACCCCGGCGGCGCAATGAACGTACAGCCGTGCCTCCGGGTGGTCCAGCGCTTCCAGCGCAAAATCAACGCCCCGTTTCAGCAGTTCCGGAGACTTCGGCAAAAAATCGTCGTCCGTGGGATTCCACAGCACCTGAATCCCGTGCACCTCCGCCAGAGGCCGGTCATCGAACTCGATCTGCATGTTGAGCACATGGGTCACACCGCTTTGCGCCAGTTCTTCCATGTTCCTCGCGTTCCAGATCCCACCGCCCAGCGCGATCCGTTCCGTGACCCAGGTGATGTCCATGCTGCGTTCCGTTCGCCTTTTCGACCCAATCCTCAGAGTGCGTCTTACGATGATTCTGATTCTACGTCACCTTTCCCGTCTCCTCCGCCCGGCGCAAATAAAGAAGGGCGCGATTTGCGTCGCGCCCTTCAGAGTTCTTATCTTTTTGACTCTTAAGTTTAGGATATCAAATCAGCTGGGGGTGTACCGAAGTGTTTTCATAAATTATTTTCACCATCGTTTGAATCACTTACGGAAAAAACACCGTTTCTACCCCCTTGACAAGTTTTCGAACGCGTCTCTGCTTGCGCCATCTGCTTCATCAATCCACACTCCAGCAGGATGCGTGTCATCTCGTCGATCGCCTCCGGGACTTGGAATTCGATCCAACGCCTGGTGCAACCCAGCAACCTCGCGATTTCCGCTTGCGTATATTCTTCGAGCACATTCATCGCGAGCAGCTTCTTCTCCAACGGTCCGAGCTTGTTAATTGCTCGTTCCATGTCGTATACAAAGATCACCACGTCTTCAAAGTTCCTCATAGTGTACGTCGTGACCCGCGACCGGAAAAACTCGCGCCCCAGCAGCGAGGGCAGCCTGCCCACCTCTACCGAGGCCCGTGCATACCGGCGCAGCAGCGCCACCGTACGTCTCCGGTAGGGCCCCAGGTCGATCTCTGTTTCGCCAAACGCCACCGATGGCGGCGGTTCCGCCTGCCCCATCAGACTCCATGCTTGTGGGCTTGTCGTCCATGCGCTTGTCATGCCCATACCTCCATCGCCGCCACACCCTCCAAATATTCAATGCGGGCTTGGCCCTGAACCGCTTCTCTTCCAGCTTTCGTTCCCGGCAAGCGGGCCTTACGCCCGCGCCGCACTTCCGGGGCCGGCGCCTCTTCCGGTTTGGGCATTGCCGCCAAACGCACCCGGCAACTGGCGCAATACACTCCGTCTGCTCCCTGTCGGCGCAGCCACAATCCGCCGCACCGCTCGCAATACTTCAGTTCCACTTGGATCTCCCCGCCTTCTGTCCCGCTTATGAAATTCATAATTGCCTTCTCTCTAGGAAATGAAAACACTCAGAAAATAAAAAGCCCCGGTGCCGATTCTCTCGGCCCAGGGCTCGTTTCTCTTACGATGACCTGATTTGCTATTTAGTTAAAATTGCAGCAGTTACTGCAGCCTGGCGGCTACCCCAGGCTCCCGCTGCCGGAAGTAACCCTCCTCATATCCAGACTTAAGCACCTGTCCGTTCTCCACAATAACGCTCAAACGCCCGTTGAAGTGAAGGGCCTGCAACAACCGCTGCAAGGCTGCCGAGAGCACTTCCGCCGAGCGTATCTTCCGGCGAAACTCCACGAAGCTTCTTCCTTCGTCTTCGGGAGATTGTACTTCTATCATGGCCAACGACCTTTCTTCCCAAAATAAGCGCAAAATGAGACATATTATCAGGTCATATTATGGCTGAAGAACCTGCTGAGTCAAGAACTTTATTGCCTTGTAGATGTTGTACTTCGCTTAACAATAGCTAATAGCTATTGTCACGACTTATACTCCGGCCATGAAATTCCACATGCTTCAAGAAAATCTCCGCAATACCCTTTGGGAACGCATTGATCGAGGAGAACTCACCGGCCTTCATCTGGCAGAACAAACTGGCTTCAAGCAAGCCCACATCTCCAACTTCCTTAATCGCAAGCGTGGACTCAGCATCGAGGGCATGGACAAAGTTCTCAACGTCCAGCATCTTTCCGTGCTCGATCTCATCGATCCCGCCGAAGTCAGTAAGCGCGCCTGGATCCTCCCTCCGAGCGAGGATGAATTCGACAACGTCGTGGTCACCGACTCGCACATCGCAGCCTCCCGAGCCCTGATCATGCGCATGCACGTCAAGGAAATCCTGAAGTTCAAGAAGAGCTTCCTGAAGCGCTTGAAAACAGAGGTGGAAGGCGACCGCCGCGATTGGGAACGCTTTGTCGTTATCAAGGCCGATGCCCACGAAGGAATGAGTATGTATCCGCGAACCATGCCCGGCGCTACCCTCCTGCTCGACCGCCACTATAATTCGATGACTCCCTACCGCAAGGGCGAAGGTAATATGTACGCCGTGCGTAGGCATGGGACTTGCGTCATCAGATACGTTGAAACTGCGAACCGCGGCCTGATTCTGCGTCCGCATAATCCCACCCACCCGATTGAAGTAATTGCGTTGCAAAACGGCGAGAAGCCCGGCGACTATATCGTCGGCCGCGTGTGCCACGTGGGGATCGAAACGTAGAGCATGACAAGTGGGGTGCAAAGACAGGGTAGGTACCTAAAGGAGATACGAACGCGGAGTGTACTAAGGTAGAGTATGCGGGTCTAGCTCCCTCACCCTCTCGCAATCCAGGGCCGGGTCCCTCAGTAGCCCAATTCGGCCACCTTTTTCTCGGACAGCCCTAACCAAAGTCTCGTACTCAAGTTTGACTACTGGGTGACGTGTGCACTCCAGCGACGCCGCGGCGATGCTGGATAACTTTTGCACAAAGCGATAATCTCAGAGAGCTATAGTGCGCCTGAAAACCTTATGAACTGGAAAATCCTCCTTCTCATACTGGCGGTGCTTTCGGCCGCCGTGCCAGCTTTCGCCCAACACTCTTCCTCCCAGCCGGTTCTGGATGTTTCCGCCATGGACAGAACCGTCGACCCATGCATGGATTTCTATACCTACTCCTGCGGCGGGTGGATCAAAAAGAATCCCATTCCGCCGGACCAGGCGAGTTGGAGCACTTCCGGCAAACTGGAGGACGAGAACCGCGCGCAGTTGCGGACAATTCTGGAAGAAGCGGCTAAACCCGGCCCACGCGATGCCGTGACCCGGAAAATCGGCGACTACTATGCCTCGTGTTTGGACGAGCCCGCCATTGAGAAACTCGGAGCCAAGCCCCTGTTGCCGGAACTGGAACGTATCGCGGGTCTGACATCGAAGCAGGATCTTGCGGAATATGCCGCCACCACATCGTTCCCGCCTTCACTCTACGAGGGAGGAACTCTGTTCACCTTCCGCTCCAATCAGGACTACAAGGACTCAACCCAGGTGATCGCCGAGGCCGATCAGGGCGGACTCGGCTTGCCGGATCGTGATTACTATTTGAAGGACGACGCCAAGTCCGATGAACTGCGCAAGGCTTACCTCGCCCATGTCGCCGGGATGTTCGAGTTGCTCGGAGACAAGCCCGCCGATGCGGCCACCGAAGCAGCCACGGTGATGCGCATAGAGACCGCTCTCGCTAAGGGCCAGATGACCCGCGTCGAACGGCGTGACCCGCCCAAGCTCTATCACAAGATGAGCGTGAAGGATTTGCAAAAGCTGGCGCCCTCGTTCAGCTGGAACACGTATTTCACTAAGACCGGCGTGGGATCGATTGTTTCCCTGAACGTGGTGACGCCCGACTATTTCCGCGTCATGAACGAAGAGATCGAAAAAGAAAGCCTGGCCGACTGGAAGACGTATCTGCGCTGGCACGCCGCGCACGACGCCGCCACCAGCCTTTCCGCCGCGTTCGTAAGAGAGAATTTCAATTTCTACGGCAAGACTCTGCGCGGACGAAAGGAACTTCCGCCCCGCTGGAAGCGCTGCACCAATGACGTGGATAACGACCTGGGAGAAGCGCTAGGCCAGGCCTATGTGGCGAAGTACTTCAGCCCGCAGGCCAAGCAGGCAGCGTTGAAAATCGTGACCCAGGTTGAAGCGGCCATGCAGAGCGAGATCCAGGCGCTGCCCTGGATGGGAGACACAACCAAGGAGCAGGCGCTCGCCAAACTGCACACCATCGCGAACAAGATCGGTTATCCCGACACTTGGCGCGACTACAGCGCGCTCCAGATCGTGCGCGGAGACGAAATCGGAAACTCGGAACGGGCGTCCTGGTTCGAGTTTCACCGCTGGCTCGCTAAGATCGGCAAGCCCGTCGATCACAAGGAGTGGGATATGACCCCGCCCACTGTCAATGCATATTACGATCCGCAGAAAAACGACATCAACTTTCCCGCAGGAGTGCTGCAACCGCCGCTGTTCAGCGCGCTCTCCGACCCTGCACCCAACTATGGCGACACCGGTGCCACTATGGGCCACGAACTCACCCACGCCTTTGACGATGAGGGCAGCCAATTTGACGCTCAGGGAAATTTGCGCAACTGGTGGACTGACACCGACCGCAAGGAATTTGAGCAGCGCGCCCAGTGCGTAGTTGACCAATATTCCGGATACACCATCATCGACGACATCAAGATCAACGGCAAACTGACAAACGGCGAGGATATTGCAGATCTCGGCGGAATGCTGTTGGCATATCTGGCGTGGAAGGAAGACACCAAGGATCAAAAGCTGGAGCCGCTGGATGGCTTGACGCCGGAGCAGCGCTTCTTTGTCGCCTACGGCCAGGATTGGTGCACCAACGAGCGCGATGAGAATAAGCGGCTGCGAGCAACCGTGGATCCGCACTCGCCGGAGAAGTATCGAACTAACGGCGTGGTTGCAAACATGCCGGAGTTTCGCGCCGCCTTCCACTGCAAACCAGGTCAGCCGATGGTCCGCGAGAACGCTTGCCGCGTGTGGTAGGCAAAGATCCCGCTCGTGTGGGAAAGTGTGGAGACGGGCGCCCTCGCCCGTCTAAGCCGAGCGCAGCTCGGCAGCGGCCTGTAGTCACGGGACTCTGGATCAGTTACACGTTTCGTATCAGGGCATCGCTTCAGCGATGCCGAAAGGTCTTCGAGATCAAATGCCCCTTTAGGGGCTGGGGACCTGCCCTACCCGCGTTCAAACGCGTGCTTCTCTTCCAACTGCCGAAGCGCCGCGGCCATCTCCGACTCAAAGCGATCCTTCTGTTCCATCAGCGCGGGAAGCGCGGTCGCGTACCGCCGTGCCATGGTAAACAGCCCCCGCTGCGCGAGTCCGGAGCCGATTTCCGCGATGTGATCGGTGGTGGTATCCAGGTAGAGGGCCTCGATCCGGTCACCCAGCCACACATCTCCGCCGACCAGACGCGTCTGCCAGTACACCTTGCGCTCAATCAGGCTGGCGATTTCTTCGTCCGTGGCCTTGCCGAAGACCCATTGTTTCAGTTTGAAGTTGTAGTGGCGGCTGGACAAAGGCAGCGGCACCAGTTTGCCCGACTTCACGAACTCCGTCTGCTTCCGATCGACCTCCTTCCGCAAAGCATTGATGACCGGCCCTTCCGTGTCTTTCGGTTCAAGTGAGGGCAACTCTTCCCGCAGCGTGGCGGAAAGATTTACCGCTACCAGCGCGCGCAGCCCTCCCGAATTTTCCAGCGTGATGGTCGTGTGCAGGACGTCAAAGTCCGCACCCGATGTGGCATGCCGAAAGGGCCATTCCAGCTCAAAACTAAGCGGCAGGCCAGTGCCGGTTACATAGATGGTCTTCGATGTCGGAGTCTGGGTCGGAGTGCTCATGCCAGGTTGATCCTTGCCAAGATGATCCTTGCCAATCTTGCAAGCAGTTCATTTTAACCAAACCCGCCACAACTGCCACAGGTTCCACATTGCAGAGGCGCTCAACAATCCGCCGAGGCCAGCCACCACCAGCAGCCTTTGCTGTGTCTCCAGCAGATCAGCAAACACTCCGCTGACGAAAACGAAGAGAAACACGAGCACGGTCAGATGGAATCCTTGTCCCGAAAAATTGGGCGCTCCCAGGGCCAAAATGAGTGCCAGTCCCACGATCAGGAGCGGCGCCGCGTTGCCAAAATACCGCGCGCGCTTCCATCCGAAGTAAGCCACCAGCGCCACCGGCAACGCCAGCATCAGCGGCGGACTGCCGGCGAAGATCGTTCCCAAAGCGCCGCGGTAGGAAACGTACATCCGAAACGCGCCGGGCTCGAAATCCACCCAGCGAGCGTGTACCATTCCTCCCCAGAACAGCGCAGGCTCAAAAAAGTAGGCGGCAAACAGCAGCACCAATGCGACTGCGATTGCCGTGGTCCAGATCGCAAGCACGGCAAGCGGCCGGACTGGCGCCACCCAGAACATAAGCGGCAAAATCACCACCGCCAGCACTGCCAGCGAAAACTGGTTGCCCGCGGCCAGTTCCAGTGACAAGCCCAGAAGCAGAATGCGTCGCCAGTTCCACAGCACGACTTCGCGCGGAGCGTAAAGCGTGTGCGCCACGGCGATGGCGGTGAACACGGTTCCGAAGGCTCCCCACACGGCGCCCATTTCGCCCAAACTCTGCGCTCCGGCCACGTTCACGATCATGGCCGGCGAAAAGCAGTAGAGTGCGAGCGCAATGTATCCACCGGCGTTGCCGTAGAGACGGCGCGCGACGTACCAGAGCGAAGCTCCCAGCATGACGCCGAAGAATAAATATGGGGTCACAGCCAGGAACGGCAGGAACGTTTCCGGCAACCACGAGTCCGGTCGCACCAGGAATGGCGCTCCTGCGATCAGGTAGTAGAGCGGTGAGCGATCTTCATCATATCCGTCGCGTACGCGGAGATGCCCCGCTCGTCCCGAAGAAGGAGTTCCAGTGGCGGCTTCGGAGCGCAGGGATTCCGGAGTCGCTGCAATTGGCCCTCCCTTCCATTGCTCGAGGCCTTGGTAGATGCACAGAGCCTGATCGGAGTTCGGGATCCGGTCATGCCGCGATTCCATGCGGACCAGCCAGACACACTGCAAAAGATAGACCAGCAGCAGCGCGGCCGCGGCAAATTGCGGTGCGCGGAACTCATCGGAAGGAAGAAATCGCCGCAACATTTAGCGCAACAAGCAGGACCGAGTGTTTTACCATGTCCGGGACAGCACTGGATAACTAAAGATGGACAGCAAACCATTGTCCCCCACTTCCGCGGATCCGGTGCCACCAGTCGCGCCTGACACAACGTCGACTGCGCCTTCGCTGCCATCCGCGTCGTTGTTGACGAAGAGCGGTGACCGCGAGTCTCCGCTGCGCGGTGTTTTTCTCGGCCCTAAAGGAATTTATCCGGGCACGCGCTGGCTGACTTACCTGGCGATGGCTTGGGTTGTTTTCCAAGTCGAAGGCTGGCTGGTAATGTCGCTCCAGTCGCATCTGAACGTCCTCTGGTGGCGCATGATGATCGAAGCCAGCATGATGATGGCGGCGATCTTGCCTGCCTTCGTGATGGCCCGAATTGAAGACCGACCATTCGGCGACTTCGGCCTGCCGGCGCGGCGCGCCTTCGGACGAAATTTCTGGGTGGGGACGCTTTGGGGCATCACGTCTCTGAGCATCCTGATGCTGCTGTTGCGCGTGACGGGCGCGTTTGAGTTCGGAGCGTTGCAACTGCACGGTGCGCGCATCTGGAAATTTGCTGCGTTTTACGCCCTGCTTTTTCTGTTCGCAGCATGCTTTGAAGATTTCCTGATGCGCGGCTACTCGCAGTGGGTGCTCGCGCAGGGAATGAATTTCTGGCCGGCGGCGGCGTTTCTCTCGGCTGCGTTCGGTTACATCCACGGCCGCAACCCAGGCGAAACAACGACTGGCTTGGTGGCGGCGGCTTTAATCGGCTTCTTCTTTTGTCTAACCCTCCGTCGCACCGGCGATTTGTGGTGGGCCATCGGCTTCCACATGGCCTGGGATTGGGGCGAGAGCTATCTTTACTCCGTCCCCGACAGCGGCACGCTCCTGCCCGGTCACCTGCTCAATTCCAGTTTCCACGGCCCCGATTGGCTGACCGGCGGCTCCGTTGGCCCGGAAGGAAGCTACCTGGTATTCGGAGTGATCGGAGCGCTGTGGTTCCTGTTCAACCGCGCCTATCCCCAAGTGAAATACGGCTCTACCGAATAGAGGGTGCCCCATCCTTGCCGCGTTCTTTGCGGCAAGGGTGGGATTGAAGATCGGTTCACCTCACCACGAATAGTGCACCGTGTAAGTCACGATCTGCTCGCCATCAGCGGCGACTTCGACAGGAAACTCAACCGTCTGCGCGTCCCTCTTCTTCGACGGACGAGATTGGTCGGTGAGCTTCCAGTTGTTCCAGCGATACAGGTGCTCGACCACGCGCACATTCACAGCTTCCTTTTTGTGGTTGCGCACGTGAATCTTAAAAGTCTCATCCATCCAGTGCTGGTTCGACTCCACGTGAAAGTTGGTACGCTTGCGCTCACCGACGATGTCGAATGCGTTGCCCGTGTAGACACGGATCATCTCGTCCTTGGGCGTGTGGTCGATGGCGTTTTCGCCGATGAATTGCAGGCTGCCGTCGGTATCGCGGCGGTAGAAGCGCAGCCGCCCCTTGGGCAGCGCAATTCCGAGATGATTGGCTTCCGAATTCTTCAATTCCTGCATCACGAAAACTTTCGGATTTGAAGCCGTGCCATATCCCGGCTCGTTGCGAATCTGCTCCGGCGAATAGTAGGTGTACTGCCCGGTCTCGGCCCCATCGTAGATGTAAAGCCGTTGTGCCTGGATGCCGGTCGCGCGCACAAATTCGACCTGCTTGGTTTCATTGTCGTGCAGTGTCGCCGGACGCTCCAGCGTGTAAAGGTGAAATTCATCGAAGGACTTCTCCCGCACGACCGGCGCGCCAGCGGCCATGTCCATCGCCTTGGCTTCAAGCCGATAGGCGTTCTGACTCACCGGGCCTTGCAGCTTGCTCACATCTCCGGCCATCAGCTTGATGCGAGCGTTTTCGAACGTCTTGCCGCTGTGGTTCTGCATCGTGATCCATCCCACAAGGTCCAGCAGGTTCATGTTCGAATTCTTTGCCCCATCGGAAACGACAAGGTTGTAGTCCGACTGCCACGTCATACCGCCTGAGACATAGGAGATTTCCGCCTCGGAGCGCCCTGCCTGCGTGGTAGCGAGCTGCCAGGTCAGGGTTGGCTTGAGAATTGAGTCGGCAGAGAGTGCGGGGAATCTTGGTTCGCCGGGAAGCCCGAAGCGCAGAATTCCATTGATCTCAACAATCGGCTGGCTGGATGCCTGCTGCGGATATCCGTTGATGTAGGTCGTCGGAATGTATCCGCTACGGATGACTCTTCCCTGAATCTTGACGTCGCTTCCGTCAGCGTTCCTTCCCACAGCAAAGTCGAGGGTTTTGCCTTCATAGAACGAGAGCAGCAGTTCCTGTGAGATGGGGTCGTTGCGATAACTCTGCTCAAGGATCTGGAGGGGGCGTCCGGTAAGGTCGCGCAGGATCACCGAGTCGGGCTCGAGGTGCGCGGTGACGCCCGCAAACTCGATGTGGTTGGAGCCCGCTTTCAAATCGAGCGTCAGGTGATCGCGGGCAACGAAGAAGTTCTGGTTGTAAATGGTGAGCGCGGGCGCAGTGTCCTGCGCGGTGGCAAAAAGCGTAAGGCTGAAGCTAAGACTAAAGAGCGCGAGCAGAAATTTGTGCATAGTCCTCTTTTCCCTGCGTCCGTGTGGGGACGGGGCTCTGCCCCGTCCGGCAGGCAGCCGGGGAAGCCGCCTGTTTCTTTTTGCAGACGCGGCTTGCTGCGTCTTGATCAGGGAACGGCGGAAGGGGCGGACCTTGCAGTGAAAAGGCCAAACCGAAGGGCGCACTGGGGTAATGCGGAGTAACCGGGAGCAGGTTGCCCTGGTTCGGTGGTCCCCAGAGACCTCAGATATCCAGGTTCTTCACATCCAGCGCATTGTCTTCGATGAATTTTCGGCGGGCTTCTACGTCTTCGCCCATCAGGGTGGTGAAGATGGTTTCACACTCGGCGATGTCTTCGAGCCGGACTTGCAGAAGGGTGCGGCGCTCGGGATCCATGGTGGTTTCCCAGAGCTGCTCGGCGGTCATTTCGCCGAGGCCCTTGTAGCGCTGGACGGTGTACTCTTTGCGGCCCTCGTTCAGAACGTAGTCGAAAAGTTCGCGGGCGGTGTTTTTCTCCACGATCTCGGGTTCTTTCGCGCGGCGCGCCGGAGCCTTGCCGGATTTCTTCTCAGCCTTCTCGCCTTCCTCACTCTCGGCGGCGGTCACATTTTCGTCTTCGCTTTCGTCTTTCTCGTCGACGCTGGCCGCCGTCTTTGCCGGCCTCACCACGCTCTCGATCATGAAGGGCGGATCAAGATATTGCTCGATCTGCTTGAACTTGGTGATGAGCTGCCTGCATTCCGGGGTCGACGCGAGCTCCCAGTTGATGACGTGCTCGGCGCCCTGCGCGTTCACAAACACCAGTGCCCAGAGATTGTGCTCTTCGTCAAAACGCGTTTCCAAGCTCTTCAGCTTCAGATCTTTTTGCAGGCGTTTGAGTTCTCTTTCCAGTTTCTCGATCTTCTTCGGCGGAGTCTGCTTGTCGCCTTCGAAGTCGGCGCGCTTCGCCAGGTCGAGCTTGGGCAGCAGTGCCGTGATCTGCTCTTCGCGTATGCGCTTGTTTAATTTGTCGAGAAATCCGAGATACTCGTTCAGCACGGTGATGAACTTGGTCAGGGCCGTCCCTTCCAGTTTGGCCGCACCCTCTCCGTAGCGAATGACGAGGCCTTCGGAAGCGCGCTTCACCATCACCTTGACGAATTCGTGCTCGTTCTTGATGTACTGGTGCGACTTGCCCTTCTTGATGCCGAACAGCGGCGGCTGCGCGATATAGACATTGCTGCGCTTGATCAGTTCCTGCATGTGGCGAAAGAAGAAGGTCAGCAGCAGGGTGCGGATGTGCGAGCCGTCCACGTCGGCGTCGGTCATCAGA
>Ga0074046_10000927_pt1 | contig 27243 bp, 20 predicted proteins | sample BogForMeECP23OM3_FD_94441 | JGI IMG/M metagenome (GOLD analysis project Ga0074046, IMG submission 94441) | Bog forest soil microbial communities from Calvert Island, British Columbia, Canada - Bog Forest MetaG ECP23OM3 | ecosystem: Environmental > Terrestrial > Soil > Wetlands ...
GCGCTGACGACGCTCTCCTGAAGCTCGAAGTTTGCGGAATCTGCGGCAGTGACTACGAGCAATACGAAGGCGGCATCGCAATCTCGTCACCGGTAATCCCCGGGCACGAACCGCTGGGCATCATCGAAAAGATTGGCGCGATCGCGGCGAAGCGCTGGGGTGTCGCCGAAGGTGACCGCGTTGCGGTCGAAGTGCTTCTGCCGTGCGGGTACTGCATGCAGTGCTTATCGGGAGCGTATCGGCTCTGCACGGGCAAGGGCCGAATGTCCGCATATGGGTACACGCCGATTGATGTGAAGCCAGCGCTGTGGGGCGGCTATGCTCAGTACATGTACCTCGACCCGCACACGGTACTGCACAAGGTCTCCAAATCAATACCTGCGGAGCTGGCGGTGATGTTCAATCCGCTCGGCGCGGGAATCCGCTGGGCCGTGCAGATGCCCGGTACCAATATCGGTGACACGGTAGTGATCCTGGGACCGGGGCAGCGCGGACTCGCCAGCGTGATTGCCTGCAAGGAGGCGGGTGCCGGAAAGATCATTGTGACCGGACTCGCGCGGGACAAGCGTAAGCTCGCGCTCGCATCCGAGTTCGGCGCCACCCACACCATCAACGTCGACGAGCAGGACCCGGTGCACGCGGTGCGCGAAATCACCGGTGGCAAGGGCGCGGACGTGATTGTGGACGTGGCCGCATACTCAACCAGCACCGTGGGTCAGGCGATCGACATGGTGAAACGCGGCGGCACGGTGATTCTGGCCGGAGTAAAGACCAAGCCGGTCAAAGAACTCGCGAGCGACAAGATCATCTTCAAGGAGATCCGGGTGCAAGGCGCTCTGGGAGTCGACTTTCGCGGCTACGCTCCCGCGATTCGGATAATCGAGTCGGGGCGCTACCCGCTAGAAAAGATGCACACCCACACGTTGCCGCTCGAGCAGGCGGAACGCGCGATCAATATGCTTGCCGGAAACGTCCCCGGCGAAGACGCGATCCATATCGCGCTCAAGCCCTAGCCACTGTCGATGCGACGGCGGCCTTGGTGCCGCCCGCATCAATTAGCACCCGTTCGAACTCCGGTTCAGATGGAAATTTCAACAGAGACAACGGTTGCCTAGTTGGCGCTTCCGATCGCACGCGCATACCGGCGCTGCAACTGTGCCATTCGGCCGAACAGCTCCATGATGTTGCGCGGTGAGCGATCGTCATTTATCTCGCGAAAAATCGTATCCACCGTAACGGCAAGCCGCTCCGCATCTTCCCAGTCACCGAATGAACCGAGAGCGATATTCTGCGCGGCCTCCCATGAATTCATCCCCGCGGCGTGACGTTTGCGTGCTTCACGGTCGACATAGACCAGATAATCCTGCATCCGCTTGACGCCGGCCTTGTCGGTGATCGGGCCATGGCCGGGGACAACCACGTCCACCTCCAGCCCCAGAATTCGATCACAGGCTTTGATCCAGTTGCTCACCGGACCCGCCCATGCGATCGGAGTCCCGTTTATGAACAGAATATCGCCCGTGTAGACGACTCGATTCGCAGGGACAAAGGCGATCACGTCGCCCGCTGTGTGCGCCGGCCCCACCTGGATGAGCTTTACCTGCTTGTCACCGACGTTGAGCACTTCCTCTCCGGCAAAGGTCCGGTCAGGCAGCCTGAATGTCACCCCGGCGAAATCGAACGCTCCAAAGATTTTCTTGAAAAACGCTCCGACCTCTCCCATCGCGGCCGTGTTTTTCATCAGCTCGGCGAGCATCTGCGGATTGCCTTCTTCGCGCATCTCGTGCGCCGCCGCTTCCGACGCGATAATCACCGCATTTTTCGCAAGCCGGTTGCCAAAGGTGTGATCGCCGTTCGAATGTGTGTTCACCACCACGCCAATGCGATCGGCGCCAAAGCCGGTCGCATCCTGCATCACGCCAAACATCTCGGCGGTCAGCCGTTCGTCGAAAAGCGTATCGACCAACAGTGATTGATCTCCGTCGGTAATCAACCCGGCGTTGCTGTAGCCCCAGGTGCCTGACGGCTGGAGGTATGCATACGCGCCACGTCCAAGGTCATGCAGACCTTTGGTGAATTGCCATTTGCTCACGACTTTTCTCCTGCTGGCCCGCCTCGTTTTACAATTCGGTTGCGAAGGACGCCGATCTTTTCGATTTCCAGCTCGACCGTGTCACCCGGCGCTAACAGGCGCCCATGCTCGAGCCCGCAGCCGCCGCCAACCGTCCCGGAACATAGCACCTCGCCGGGATAAAGCGTTTCGCTCTGGCTGACGTGTGCGATGCAGTCCTCGAATCGATGGTGCATGGTCGACGACGAACCGCGGGACAGTTGCTCGCCGTTGACGCCGGCGGTCATCGTCAGGCTGTAAGGCTCGACCTCATCGGCCGTCACGATGCATGGACCAAGGATGTTACCGGTGTCAAAGTCCTTCCCTTTCGCCGGACCGAGCGAACCCGCCATTTCCCGCATCTGGTAGTCGCGGGCGCTCACGTCGTTGAAAATGGTATACCCAAAGATGTGCTCTCGTGCGTGCTCGCGTGGGATGTCAACGCCGCGCTTGCCAATCACTGCGGCCAATTCCAATTCATAGTCGAGCGCATAGGCGTAGCGGGGCCAGATTACATCTGCGTCTGGCCCGATCACCGACATCCGATTGCATTTGTAATAGATGGGAATTTCGTACCAGACGGGAGGAATCGTGAAACGGCCCGAGGCTTCCAATTGGGCGCGCGCCTTGGCGGGATCTGCCGCTCCTGCAGCGGCCACATCGATCGCCCGCGCGAAGCTGTTTTTCAGATGCTCCTCGAAGCACAAAAAATCCCGCATCTGAACCGGCCGCGGCAACGGCGCCTTCAGGCGAACATCGCCAAATGCCAGCGCTCCATCGCCTAAGGAACGCGCGTGCTCGAGCGCGGCACGCGCAATATCGAGTGCCGGCGGACCGCCTTCGATTACCGCCTGCATCGAGGACAACGCGGCGCAATCGTCCCAGTTCTCATCCGATGCGCCTCAGCAAGGTCAGCTACTCGCGAGTCGCCATCGAACAAGGCGCCAAGCCTCTCTTCTCCGCTTTTGTTTGCAAACGTCACCAGACGCATGATTCCGCCTCGCTTCAGACTCTTCGCCGTTACGGGGCATACTATGAGCTTCCGAAGAAATTGAAAAATGGATTTCATCGAGCGGAGCGTCTGGCTTGGGCCGCTAGAAAGCTATCGATACGCCGTTCCCGCAGAAGGCCGCAGCGCACTGGAAAATCTCGCCGATCTCGTGGCAAGCTGCGAATCTGACCGGTCCATCGGCATTGACCACTACTGGATCAAAGCAACGCAATGACCATTACGCACGGAGACAATCGAAATGTCGGAGCCGCTGGAAAAGCCCATTGGAATGGCCGCGAGACCCACGCGGCCGCAAGAGTTCTACGATAGCATCAAGCGGAAGTACGCTGAGGAACGCGACCTCAGGCTGAACTACCGCCCGGATGGGACCGCGCAGTACACGTCCGATTTGACGGGCGAGCTGGCGAAATACGAAGTTGATCCGTACGCCGGCGAGGTCGCGTCTCGCGAGCCCATCAACGACACCGTCGAAGTCCTGTTTATCGGCGGAGGATTCTCAGCGCTTCTGACCTCCGCGCGGCTGCGGGAGCATGGCGTCGAGAGCATTCGCATCGTCGAGCGCGGAGCTGACGTCGGCGGCACATGGTACTGGAACCGGTACCCCGGCGTGGCGTGCGACGTCGTCGCCTATGACTATCTGCCTCTGCTCGACGAGCTCGACTACGTGCCCAAGGATCACTACGCCAAGGGCCCCGAGATCTTCGCGCACTGCCAAGCCATCGCCAGAAAATACAACCTCTACGAGCTCGCCACCTTTCAGACCACCGTCACTTCCACCGTTTGGGATCCCGCAGAACAGATGTGGAACCTCACTACGGACCGCGGCGACAAGATGAAGGCGCGCTTCGTCATCTGCGCTAACGGCACTCTCTCCAAACCCAAGCTGGCGAAGATCAAAGGCCTCGAAACGTTCAAGGGACATTCTTTTCACACCTCGCGCTGGGACTACGCTTACACCAAGCCGGATCTTTCGGGACTCGAAGACAAGGTCGTGGGTATCATCGGGACCGGGGCGACAGCGGTACAGGCCATACCGGGCTTGGGCGCGGCAGCCAAAGAGCTATACGTGTTCCAACGCACGCCATCTTCAATTGACGTCCGCGACGATTGGCCGACCGATCCCAACTGGGCGAGAAAGCTACGCCATGGATGGCAGGCTGAGCGGCGCGCTCGCGCGCGTATGCAGCCGCTGATGACCGAGGCGCAGAGAGCGAAGCAGGCTGCGATGTCTCCCGAGGAGAAAATCCGCCGGCAGGAGAACGCGAACATCGAGGCCATGATGAAGATTCATCAGCGCATCGATGCGATCGTCAAGGACAAGGCGACCGCCGAGGCACTCAAGCCGTGGTACATGCTCTTGTGCAAGCGGCCGTGCTTCCACAACGATTATCTGCCGACTTTCAACCGGCCCAACGTTCACCTGGTTGATACGAAAGGCAAGGGCATCACGGAGATCAACGAAAAAGGTCCGGTGTTCGAGGGTAGGCAGTACGAGCTCGACGTCCTCATCTACGCCACCGGCTTCGAAGTGCAGAAGACCGGCATCTACAACCAGATCAAGGGAGAGAATGGCCTCGAGCTCAATGACAAGTACCGCGCAGGCATCCGCACCCTGCTTGGAATCCACTCGCAGGGCTACCCGAATCTCTTCATCATGGGCGGCTATCAGGCTTCATTCCAGTTCAATTTAACCGACATGCTACAGGCCCAGGGCGATCACATCGCTGCGTGCATCGACTACGCCCGCCGTCATGGCTTTCAATCCATCGATGCGACCCGGGAGGCGGAGGAATGGTGGGTGCAGGAAGTTATCGAACATCGCGGCAAGACCAGTCGTAACCAGGAATGCACGCCGGGCTACTACAACTTCGAGGGTGAGTTCCAGCGCCGGCAGGACGGCAACTATAACGGCGGCTTCTTCCAGTACTGTAACCACCTAAGTGAGGTGCAGAAGCGAATGGACGAGCACTTCGCCTTCACCGGGAAGTAGCTGTAGCGGAGCGCTGTATCTTAACTGCTCCGCTGGGCTTTCCCGCCGGATGCCGCGACCATCATCACGCCCATCAGCGCGTCATGCCGGATAATGTGTTCGGGAGGCACAACCGGCTACGTTTCAATTGTAGATAGAAACGATTTGGCCGTCTGCAGTACTTTTGCGTCGAGACCCTCCTCGAAACTCGAACACATCGGCGCTAACAGGTGGTACGCATCTTCTCGTTTTCCTCGAGAGGCGAGCAGGCGGGCCAGGCTCGTGGCGGCCAACAGTTCCTCAACCTTTGCACCCATGCCGCGTGCGATCCTGAGTGCCTCCTCGAAGTCACGTTCTGCCGCCTCGGGACACTCGTTTCCGCTTTTTCCCAGAAGCTCCGCACTGCGGACGAGAATCTCGCCGCGCAAACGTATCAGATGCACATGGTCGAGTTCCTGCTCCGGAAGGGCTGCGAGAGCCTGCTCGATAGCGGTCGCGGCTTCATCGAAACGATCTTGGGCAAGTAGGGCCCGGCTGAGAAAACATGTGTAATAGCTCAGGCCCGCAAGATGCCTTTCGGCGGCCTGTTGCGCGAGTCCACCTCGCATCAACTCGATGCCCTCTTGAAGACGCCCTTGGTCCGCGATTGCTGCGCCCCGCAGAATCTCAGCGTCGGCTTGAAAGAAGGGCATGCGCTGGCTGGCGGCCAGATCCGCCAGTTGAGCAGCAAATTCCTCTGCGCGTTGTGGCTCGCAAAGAGAAATATGCAGACCGGCAAGCACGGATAGAGCAAGCGCTTTTGAGGCTGGCTTGTTGTGACGCTCGGCCAGGCGCAACGAGTCGGCGGCATCGACACGCGCGGTGTCGGGCAATCCGAGGTGCCATGCGGTGCGGCTCAAATACGCAAGTGTCGATACGCCGGGATCATATGGAGTTGATTGATATTCGTCCTGTTTGTATAAGGCCCGCGCCCGTTTGAGATGGTCGTAAGCAAGAGCCAAATTGCCGCGCTGATAACACGTAGTTCCGACCGCATAATGACCCCAGACAAGCAGGTTCGACTCGCCCTCGCATTCAGCAGCGGCAAGAGCCTGCTCGGCCATTTCCTGCGCGGCGCGCAACTCGCGGCGGCTCAGGTTGGCAGACCAAATGCCAACCAGCGTGTAAACAAGTTCCGCAGGTCTCCCGAACTGCGTCGCGAGAGAGCGCGCTCGAGCGTAAATCGGATCGATTGCCGGCGTGGCGAAACCGTGCGTCGACTGCATTACCTGTGCAAGAGACAGGTTCACATTCAATTTGCGACGCGCCAATTCCGGTACATCACCAAGCTTGTCGAGTAGTTCCAAAGCGCGACTGAAATGATTCTCCGCCTCCTTGAGGGCCCCGCGCGCAACAGCTCGACCCCCCGCACGACTCCATTCGGTAATCGCCGAGTCGAATTCGCCCGCTTCGGTTAGATGATGCGCGATCAGCTCGGGCTGCGATGACGCCTCAGGAGATCGAGCGGTGAGAGCATGCGCAATCGCATGATGGAGCTCTCGGCGCTTGCTTTTGAGCAGAGTTCCATATGCCACATCGCGCACCAATGCATGCTTGAACATGTAACTGGAATCCGGCGCGATCCCTCGCACGTACAGAAGTTCGGCATCGGTCGCTCTTTTCAGTGCGGACTGCATCTCCAGCTGAGACATCCTGGTCACAGCCCGGAGCAGCTCGTAACTGAATTCACTTCCAATGGCCGCGCCCACCTTGACCAGTTCTCGGGCAGAACCGAGATGATCCAGGCGTGCCATCAGGGAGTCGTGGAGGGTTGCAGGTATCTCGTGCGCGATCGTCTTGTGGTCACTATCCAGAACCAGCTGCGCCAACTCCTCGGCGAATAGCGGCACGCCGCCGGCGCGTTTCACGACGGCATCGACCACATCGCGCCCAATTACACTTCCGGCCGCTTTCCCGCCTATCAATTCAATCACCTGACCTGGGCTGAGGCGATTCAGCACGAGCTGCGCATGATGCGCGCGCGACGGCCACTGCAGGCGAAAATCGGGCCTTGAAGTAAATAGCAGGATCATCGGAGCCGTGGCACCTTGTTCAGCGAGTAGCTCCTGGAGCAAGAGAGTAGAAGGATCGACCCACTGCAGATCCTCCACCACTAATACGAGCGGCTGAATTTGCGCCGACGCGCATAGCCATTTCACCAGGATACCGAGTAGCCGGCGATGCTGCTCTTCCGGTGTGCCGAGCGATTTTGGATAGCTCTCGGGCGTTGGCAAGTTCATCAGAGGGCTAATCAGGGGAATCGCTTCGCCCAGGTCTAGTCCAACGGCCCGCAGTCTGTTCTCCAATTCACGTAATCGCTCCTCGGACGCCGCGTCCGGCCTTAACGCAAGCGCTTGCTGCAGCAATTCGCTCACCGGATGAAGAGGTGCGTTCTGGAATAAAGGCGAACCCGCGCATTCGATCCAGGTGTGTGGCATTCCCGCGATCTGGTCACGGAATTCGTGAACAAGGCGGGATTTTCCGATACCAGCTTCACCCACTATGAATATTACTTGTCCTTCGCCATTCCGCGCCTTGGTCCATCGACTGTGCAGAATCTGGAACTCATCTTGACGTCCTACGAACGGGGTCAGCGCATGAGCGGCTGCCGCGGCATCAAGTCGCGAACGCATGCCGCTCGGGCGCATGACGTGAAACAGCTGCAGCGGCTCTGTGATACCTTTGAGCGCGCGCTTCCCGCAATCCTCGACTAGGAACATCCCTGAAACCAGCCGGTGCACGGCTGACGTGACAAATACTGAATTGCGCACAGCCTCAGCTTGTACGCGAGCAGCAATGTTTGGAGTATCACCATAAATAGAAGCTTCGTTTGCTGCGCCCTCGGAAACTATAGCTGCTCCGGTGTGGATACCGACTCGGACGCCTAGTTGCGGCAGACCCTCCGCCTCAAGTGCTTCATTCAGGCCGCGGATTTCATCAACAATAAGAAGACCTGAGCGTACGGCGCGCTCCGCATCGTCGTCGTGAGCCTCGGGGAAACCGAAGTACACAATCAGACCGTCGCCAAGGTATTGAGCTACGCGACCCTCGAACCGGGTGACGGCAGCCGCAGCCAAGTGTTGGTAGCGAGCTATGATGTCACGCCATGTTTCGGGATCCAGCTGCTGCGAAATCTTAGTCGAGTCGGCGAGGTCGACGAATACAACCGTCATGTGCCGAAGTTCGCCCGTGTCACGGAGCGATTCATTGGCGGTTGAAGAGCGGGTCTCAACAAGGGCAGTACGCGAGCCCTCTGAAGCTGTTACGGCGTCCACCGACAGCCCCAAGCGTGTCGCGCAACCACCACAGAATTTTGCGTGAGACGGGTTCGACAAACCACAGTTCGTGCATCGTCGGCCTACGGGAGCGCCGCACTCGATGCAAAATCGCGCATCACTCGGAGTTTCCGTTCCACAATTTGAGCACTGCATTTGGCCCGCTTCGAGTCTCGAAGTCCCCAGTCAGATAGATCTACGACAATACCTGCCGAAGGGAAATGCCTTTCGAGAAGTTCGGTTTATGTGAGAGGTAGCCGGAGAGGCGTAGTTTCGACGCGCGTTACATGCAATGGAGCGTGCTTCTGTGCGTGTCGGGTGTCGAACGTCGCACCTCGACCGGAACAACTGTAACGGTCGTTGCGGTACCCTGTGCAATGTGCGCCTGGGCACCAACCTCGCAGCCGCCCGAAACCAGCGATACGAAATACTGTCCAGGTGCACCTTCAAAATCCACGGCGCCATCGGAACCGGTCACTCCGTCACCGCTGCTGCGCCATCCTTCGAGTAACTTCTGCAGCCGCACAGCGGCCAACTTTGGGCGCCCCGCGGGATCGTACAATCCGCCATCGATCACGAAACGGTAGGTGTCGTTGAACCCCCACCAGTTAATGCCTTCTACCTGGAGGTCGCCGTACGCCAGTGTGAAAACGTCCTCAAGATAGTCAGCCTGCGTCACCTGATTGGCCGGCGCGTGCCACATACTAGCCATCCATGAATTCCTGTGCGACGAGCCGACCGCGATCTCGGCAAGTTGGAGCGGTTTGCCAAACCGCTTGAACCTGTCCAACTCGCAGGCGAGCCGAAACACGTCGATCGCCGGAACTTGCAGACCCCCTGCGATATCAACCCAAGCACCCTCGAAAAATTGGAGTGCAATTACATCGAAGGGGACGCCGGCTGCCGAAAGGCGCTTCAGATGGCGGAAGCCCTCAGCGGTTCGGTCGCCAACTCGGCCTCGGCTAATCGCACCCATCAATGGATAGTCTTTGAGCGCCACGTCTTCACCCAGCGGAAGTGCAACATCCACCATGATTGGAGCGCGAGGCGCTTGTTTGCGGATACTATCCGCGGATGCCTTCGCGACGCGAAGGATTCCCTGGTCATTCAGATCCCACCGCGACCACTGAGGATGCCCCTCGTTGAGCGATTCCCAGATTTGAATCTGCTCACCATAATGCGAGAGCAACCTAGGTACGTGATGGTTGACAGCGGCGACTACAGCATCAGTGTTTCCTTTTGATTCGGCTAGATACGCAGGCACTTCTCCGTCTTTGAACCAAACCATTCCATGCTCGCAGAGCGTGAATCCTTTAATTCTGAGCGCTGCCGGTTCGAACAAACGGTCAAAGTAGTCGAGCGAGAACTCGCCAGGGTTCGGCTCAGTCCGGTCCCACGTCATCAGTAGCATTGCGTAGTTGAGACCAAGGGACCTCATTAGCTCAATTGTTTGTGCGTCGTAGCCATCGCTATACGCGCCGAATAAAAAGTCGAATTGAGTCTGATTGAAATGGACCTTGAGGTGCGGAAGCGGGTTGCCGCGATTATCTCTTACGATCAAACGCAGACTGCCGCGGCGGCTTCTGCGAATTGTATCGCGTGCTTCGGCAAGCACTTCGCTTTCGCCGGCCCACATCGCGAGGCGGAGAGCCTCGAGTGCCAATCGCGAACGCTCACCGGAATCTGGGGAAACTTGCACTGAGTTTAACAGCTCGGTCGCGGTATCAATATTGCGACGAGCTTCGGCGCTCGCCATTAACCCTCCATTGTGCTGCGCAACCCACAAGCGGACGCGCGCCACGCGTGACCGAGCAAACTCTGGTAAGAGTTCGATCCTGAGTCGACCATGCCGGGGCGGTTCGTAGCCTCGGCCTTGATTGTCTGCTGCAACCAGCACGCGGCCGAAGCCGGGAATGTTCCATAACATTTCCAGAGTCACAGGCCCGACGCTCGCAACTGCGACTTTTGGTGCGCCGAGACCGTACTGCATCCCCAGAACGGGCGAACCGTCTCGATCTCTCACGATCAAGGTCGGTAGCCACGAGCGGAAGAATTCAGCGCTCCCCAGTTGCCTGTCGTGATCATCGAAAGCTACGAGTTCTATGGTGCGATACTCGAAGTGCATCACCCACACCCCAAGGCCAAGCAGCACCAGTTGATAGATCAAAAAGTAGCCTGCGGAGATCAGAATGCAGGTGGCGGCGCTGAGCCACCAGACAAGTCTCAACTTCGGAGTTGATAGTAGGAGCGCTTTCATCGATTCACCGATTGCGGTTCCACCGGTGGGCGAAGTATATCTTACGAGGCTTCGTATTCACAGTAACCGCCGCCCGCAGGTAGCAATTATAGTCTGAGCGTCAACCTTTAGATCTAATGAGAGCGGAAAATGTCAGATAGACTACCGGCAGAGTTGCTAAATCCGTTTGACCAGTCCTTCCGCAATGAACCCTATTCCTACTATCCGCAGCTCCTCGATCGACCACCGGTAAGGCTGAATCGGGCACTGCCTTGCGTAGTCGCCGCACGCTACCTCGATGTCACTGAAATATTGCGCGATTACAAAACATTTTCGAGTGTCGTGCCCGACCAGCTCATCCTAGCCAACTTTGACCCGTTTGCCGGAATCCGCCCGATGCTTCATTCAGATCCACCCGAGCACACCAGACTCAGAAGAGCCATTGGAAGCTACTATGATGTGAAAAGGAGTCCGCACGTGCGCCTCATACATGCGATTAGCGCGACTGTTGAGCGGCTGCTCCAGAAGATTGAGCGCGTCTCGGAGTTCGATGCGGTTCGTGACTTGGCCACTCCGCTTCAGTCCGAGGTTGTCGCGCAACTACTCGGCATTCCCTCTGAAGATGAGCTGCCGCTCAGGTCGTGGTCTGACGAGATCTTCGCGGCGACACGCAGTTACATTGAAATGGTATCGGCTCTTGTCAGCGATGCTAGACTGGGGGCAAATGGGCACGATCCTTTCGAAGCGCTAAAGCCACCGCAGAACGCGCCGCTTTGTGACGCAATCACGGCTCTGCGTGCCTACTTCAGCCAAGCCATTGCCCGAAAACAAGAGCGATCCACTGACGGCCTCATAAGTGCAATGGTCTCGCAGGCCCGCGACTCCTCGGAAGAGAACCTGGAGGAGATGGTCTCGACGTGCGTATTGACGCTGTTTGCGAGCGAGACTGCCGCCAACCTAGTCTCCAACGGTCTGCTCGCATTTGCGCAGCACGAAAACGAATACGCTCGTCTTCGATCAAATCCACAGCTTGTTACCTCTGCGGTCGAAGAGAGCCTGCGTTATGACAGTCCCGTGCAAGCGGTGTTGCGATACTGTCGCCGCGAAGCAAATGTTGGAGGGACTGTTATACCGGCCGGCGCGATTACGCTAGCGTTGGTCGGCGCCGCGAATCACGATCCCGTTCATTTCACGGAGCCAGAACGATTCGATATTGGCAGACATCCGAATGACCATGTTGCGTTCGGAGATGGAATTCACAGCTGCCTCGGGGTAAACATCGCCCGCTCTCTAGGTGTGATTGTAGTCGCCGCGATTGCGCAACGGTTCAAGACCTTTCGACTCGCACAACCTGGGCGGCAACCTCAATATGAGAGTGCCCTACTATCACGGGGATTGACTTCACTGCGTATCGCTGCCGAATGACGCTTTACTTCCTATATGGAACTCGACGGTGCGATGGTTTCGCCTCGATACGTCCAGGCTTCTTACGCCTCGAAGCCTTCACAGTTGTGATCTCGTGCGAGCGGCCTAGGAGCGCTCGAGTTACCTCGCGTCTGGCTGCGACCACCTCCTTCCTTGTGAATAGCTGTATGCTGCCGTAGCCGATTGGATCGGTTGCTTCCTGAAAAGCATAAACCGGCAGGCGAAACGAGCCGATCCCCAACTCCTTACCGCGGAACCTGGCCTCGAAGGAAACCTTGTCTCCTGTCCGGACCCCCCTTCTTTTCAGCATTCGCTTTCCAAATCCCTCCACCTCGACGCATCGCACCACAGGCTTAAATTGAGCCGCGATCGTCGGCGGGGCCATCATGTCCGCTCGCACGACAATTGTATCGCTAACTTTCGCCACCGGAGGATCGCATTGGATCCGTGTGCTGATCCGCTTCTCAAGCCTCTCGCGAACCTGATTTTCTAGTGCGCGCCTCATTCTTTCCACATTGGTTTCGTCGTTACTCATATCTATCTATATGACGCCATTATTAATTAAAAAATTTCGGCCAACAGGATCGTCAAAAAGCGTCATGTGAGGATAGGTAAGATTCACGACGTTTGCAGACGCGGAGGAGAATGCCTGGGCACTCTGATATGGGACGGTCCCATCGCCGGGCCCGGGTGGCAACCGAAGCAGTAGTTGATCATTCGGATCGAGAATGTAGCCCGTATCGGTAGGTGTGGTGTCTGACAAAAACACTGTCATGACCACTCCGGTCCAAGGCGCCGTGGTAATTGCTGTCAAGTCTTGTTGTACGGCATTGATCAACGTCTGCAATTCAGGTGGCAGTCCACTCCAGTTGAAGGCGCTGTAGGGCTGTGGTCCTGTATAGCTACCTCCGCTAAGGATCGGATAGGTCGGTATGCACTCAAGTTGAGCAGTAACCGCTACAAGGGCCCGATTGATTGAGACTTGAACTTCTTCGGCTAGAGCTGGGAATAAGAACCGTGTCATTTGAAACACGGCATAAAAAAGGCTACCTAGATCAGGAGCCGCGACCAGATTCTGGAAGGCCGAGGGGATACCCAGCATTGGCGGACCTGCAGCTACTATTCCTCGAATCAGGGCATTGTTGATGAGGGGCGCAGCCAATGGAAGTAGTATCGCCCAGCGGGTCACCATGCAGCCGTAGCTATGCGCAAGGAAGAGAATTTTTCTTCCCGCGAGATTCGGTTCGACTCGGGTTTTGACGAAGTCAGCGAGTGCTGTCGAGCAGTATAGCAACCCCTGTCGCCAATCGTAAGCAAAAGGATAAAGGTTGTCATTTGCCTGGCTGTATCCCTGAGAACCGAGGAACGCCAAGAAGTCACCGTATACAGGCACCAAAGAGACCGGTGTCAACGGCAACCAGGGAAGGAGAAGGGCCGGGTCCAGAACCATCCACAGCGCGGAGGTCGACGAATTCCAGACCTCAAGTGAGCCCAAATCCAGGCTCGTTCCCATTCCGCCAGGAACAAGGACAATTACGGTGTCGGGTCTAGCCATACCGGTCTCGTGGCAGACATCCTAGAACTCTCGTAACGCTCAACCGCTTGCATTATCTTCTAATCCACTTGCATACCATTGTGCAATAAGTCGGGCAGTCGCTGCGACTTTTCGAATTGGCCAAGTGAAAGCAGAGACACTAATGGGAAGGTGGCCTTACCTGTGGCTATCAGAAAATCCAAAAGCACGAAGCGTCCAGAGTTTTGGGGGTGGCCCGCCGCCGAAATCTACGGCTGGTTCACCGAGGGCTTCGACACCCCCGACCTGAAGGACGCCAAGACGCTGCTGGAAGAGTTAGGCGGTAGTCGATTGCAACGAGATATCATCGTGGGTGAAGTTCCGGAGAACAGTCAGAATGCGGATTCGACAGCATCGTTCACGCGCCCTTCCGGAGGACATGAGCGACGCAAACGGCGCCAACGCCGACCATGTGAGCGAGCCCTGTCTTCGCGTTCGGCTGTTGTCGTACGCCGGCTTCGCCTCGCAACTGGCGCGTGATCTCGGCGATCTGCCCGGCTCCCGTCGGTCCGATCGGATGGCCCATTGCGAGCAGTCCGCCTGACGCGCTTACCGCGCAACGGCCGCCGATATCGAACTCGCCCGCCGCGATCGCGCCCGCGGCCTTGCCCGGCGCGCACAGCCCCATCGCCTCCACGTACAGCAGTTCTTCAATCGTGAATGCATCATGGAGTTCCATCAGATCCAGGTCGCCAGGCCCTATGCCGGCTTCGTCAAACGCCTGCTGGACCGTTTCGCGCGTCAACTCGGCGTCAAAATTCTTCGCTCCGCGGTATACCTGCTCGGTTCTCGTTACCGACGCGATGACTCTAACCGCGCGATTGCGATCGATTCCGAGTTGCCCGATCGCATCGTCGGAGGCGACGATCACCGCGGCTGCGCCTTCGCCGACGGGGCAGCATTGAAGGCGCGTCAGCGACCCGGATATCGCCGGCCCGGCCATCACTTCTTCAAGCGTTACAGCCTTTTGGCGCTGTGCGTAAGGGTTGTTCGCGCCATTGCGATTGTTCTTGACGGCGACCTGCGCAATCTGTTGCGCGCTCACACCGTACCGAGTCATGTACTCCTGCGTGAGCAGCGCGAAGTGGGTGAAGGGCACCACGCGCGAGCCGACCAGATCTCGCATTCGGGTCTTTCCCGGCGCCATCGCGACGGGGCCCGGCTTGTCCACGCCCAACGCAAGTGAAACATCGGTCAGGCCGCTGGCTACATCGATGCACGCCTGGCGAAATGCGGTCGAGCCCGAAGCGGATGCGTTCTCAACCTGGGCCATCGGAATTCCGGTCGCGCCGAGATGACGCAGCATCGGTCGCGAGGCCGCCATTCCGATCAGAGCTGTACCGGTGTAGGCCGACTCGACCGATCGCCATTCAAGGGCAGCATCGGCAAGAGCCTCCCGTACCGCGGTAAGGCCGAGCGTCACGTATGGAGTTTCGCTGAGCCGTTGATATCGATGAAGGCCGATGCCGACCACATAGACTGGACGCATATCACGAAGCTTCTTTTTCATTTGCTTGCCTCTGCCCTGGCGAAGCGCAGCTCGACCATCTCATTGCCCTCCTGATCGGTACCGGCCGCAACGAGCACGCTCTTCATGCGATCGCCGATGGCGAGGCCCGCGTCGGTGCGGTTAGTAAGCGTGGATCGAATCGCAGGGCCGTCATCGAGGACGATCAGGCCGATCGTGAACGGAGCCTCGATGTCCTTGCCCATATGCAGATGAACGGTTGCGTAAGAATGAAGCGTGCCGCGTCCGGCCAATTGCACTGCCTCGAGCTTTTCGGGCGGCGCACCGCATGATTCGCATCCATAGCGCTGCGGGGGAAAGAACGCATAACCGCACGCGCGGCATTTGCCCCCGCTTAGAGAAGGATTGTCGGCGTAGTCTGGCGAGTAGAGTTCGGGATGAACGGCTGTGCGGTTGGGCATGATGGCCTCCCGCTGGAGACGATAGGACTAAACTTTCGCTCGCGTCAATTTTGCAAGCGGGTCGGCAAGTAGTATGTTTCGGCCCGATGACGAGCCCTACGCATCGCGCAACGAGTGATAGCGGGAGCCACGCGCATGCTCGATGACGTTCGCGTGCTGGAAATCTCTGCGCCGGAGACAATGCTCGCGGGTCGGATGCTCGCGGATCTCGGTGCGGATGTCGTCGTCGTCGAGCCGCCTGCGGGATCTCCGGGGCGGCGGCTTGCTCCGTTCCTCGACGGCATTCCCGGAATCGAGCGCAGCCTCACCTGGCAGGGGCTCAATTACAACAAACGCGGTGTCACGCTTGACGTTTCGTCGCCCGACGGAAAGGCGCTGACGCGAGCCCTCGCGACAAAATTTGATGTCGTGATCGAAGCGGCCGGTGCTGGGCGAGCATCGCCGCTCGACTCGATCGAGTTTGCACCGAGCGTGATTCGATGCACGATCACTCCGTTCGTGCGCACCGGCCCGAAGAGCGAATATGCTGCGACGGATCTTACGGTGATGGCCGCAAGCGGCGCGCCGACGATGACCGGAGATCTCGATCGCCCTCCGCTCTTTTTTCCGGTGCCACAGGCAATGATGGAAGCCGGCGCCGATGCCGCTATCGCGGCGCTCGCAGGACTCATCGCGCGCGACCGCGACGGACTGGGGCAGCGCGCGGAAGTGTCGGCCAGGATTGCCGCGATGATGGGCTCATTCGGCCAGGCCCTTGTTCCAGGCTCGGGCAATCCGGAGGCCAAGCGGACGCAAGGCGCGATGATCGTAGCAGGTGTGCAAGTGCCGAGCGTGTACGAATGCGCGGACGGGTTCGTGTTGATCACGATAGGTTTCGGCCCGGTGTTTGGACAGATGACCCAGAGGCTCGCGAAGTGGGCGACGCAAGAGGGCCACATGGGTCAGCGAATCGCCGAGATAAGCTGGCCGTCGTTCATCGGCGACCTGTCGGCGCGAAAAACGTCGCCATCGGATTTGCATGCGCTGGTCGACGGGCTCAAGTCGCTGGCGCGATCGAAGACGAAGGCTGAGCTGGCGGAGGCGTCGCGGCGACTCGGTCTGCTTTCGTCGCCTGTAATGAACATGAAGGACGTTGCCGAGTATGCGCAGTACCGCGAGCGTGGGCTCTTTGCATCAGTGAGTCTCGAGGCGGGCCGCGAAATCGACGCGCCCGCGCGATTTGCACAATTCTCGAACTACTCAATCGAGATCAAACGGCCCGCGCCGAAATTGTCTGAACACTCGGCGGAGATCTTTGAAGCTGAGCTCGGGCTTTCCAAAACTGAAATCCAGGCGCTGTTCGTCGCAGGAGAAATCTAGGATGTCGGCACCGCCGCGGGCAGCACCGCTTGAGGGCGTTCATGTGCTCGATTTGAGCTGGGTGATGGTCGGGCCGGCCAGCGGGCGCTACCTGGCCGATATGGGCGCGGATGTGATCAAGGTCGAGAGTTCGAAACGCATCGACCCGGTTCGCACGCTCGGTCCATTCAAGGACGGGAAGATGGGCCCTGAACGCTCGATCAGTTATCACAACCTCAACGCGGGTAAACGATGCGTGGCGATCGATATCCGCCGTCCCGAGGGGCGCGAGATTGTACTCCGACTCACTCGATGGGCGGATGTTGTACTCGAAAGCTTCACACCCGGCGTGCTGGAAACGCTTCAACTAGGGTATTCGGATCTGAAGCGGCGCAACGACCAGATCATCATGGCGTCCACGAGCTTGCTCGGACAGACGGGACCGTATGCGAAGGGCACCAGCGGGGTCGGCACGATGGGCGCCGCGATGTCGGGCGCGACATATCAGATCGGATGGCCCGATCGCGAGCCCACAGGGCCCTTTGGGCCATGGACCGACGCGGTGACGCCGAGGTTTATCGTCGCGAGCATCCTCGCGGCGCTCCACCGCCGATCACTCACCGGGCTGGGAAGCTATATCGACGTCGCGCAAGCTGAGGCGGGAATTCAGTTCATGATGCCCGCATATTACGAATACGCCGCGAACGCCACGATTCCGGAACGCTGCGGAGTCGCAGGATCGCCCCTGCAAATTCCGCAGGGCGTATATGGGTGCAGCGGGGAAGATCGATGGATCGCGATCGATGCTTCGGCGCCAACTCATTGGGACGCACTTCGCACTGTGATCGGCGGGGAACTGCGTGATGCGAAGTTCGACACGATCATCGGCCGGCTGCGCAATCGTGCCGAGTTGGACAAGGCGATCGCTGGCTGGACCCATGAACAGGGGGTGGAGGCGATCGAGCATCGCCTTCAGGCCGCGGGAGTGCCGGCTCATGTCGTGAGCGGGAGTGGCAACCTCGTGCGCGACGTCGATATTATCGAATCGGGATACCTCAACAAGATCAACGATCCGGTTTTCGGCGAAGCGGAAATCGAAGGGCCGCGGTTCTCACTGGATCGCACCAGCCTACCTGCGACTCGGCGGGGGCCGCGAATCGGAGAGCATACAAAGGAAGTGCTAGCGACCGTTTTAGGAATGTCGGAAACGGAGATCGCACAATTGGACGAGGCGGGACTGCTCGCCTAGGACGCAGATTATTTGGAGGAAAAAACTTGAGCGGTAACATCCTCGATCTCAAGAGACGCGTCGGACTGGTTACAGGCGCAGGACAAGGCGTAGGACGCGCGGTCGCGCTTCGCTTCGCGGAGAACAACGCGGGCGGCGTGGTCGTCAACGATTTTCGCCTCGAGCGCGCGCAGGCCGTTGCCGGCGAGGTGGAAAAGCTGGGCGTCAAAGCGCTCGCGGCGCAGTGCGACGTGACCAGTTTTGATTCGGTCACCGCGATGTTTGAAAAAGCGCGAGCAGCGTTCGGCAAAGTCGATATCCTGGTGAACAACGCGGGCAACGCTGGCGCCGATCCGAGCGCTGTCGCGCGCAAACCGTTCTGGGAGCAGGAGCCTAAAGACTGGGAGCCGTTCCTCGGCACCAATCTTTTCGGTGTGCTGAACTGCGTGCGGGTGGCGGGACCCGCGATGATCGCGAACAAGTATGGCAAGATCGTGACCGTGATCTCCGATGCGGGTCGGGTGGGCGAGCCCAATCTGGAGATCTACTCGGGAGCCAAAGCTGGCGCCGCCGGTTTCATGCGAGCGGTTGCGAAGGACCTCGGCCGCGCGGGAATCACCGCCAACTGTGTCGCACTCGGTGCGACGCGCACGCCGGCCATCGAGCGCGCCACTTCAGATCCCGAAGCGGTGAAGCGAATGCTGAAGGTTTACCAGATTAAGCGCCTTGGCGAGCCGGAGGATGCGGCCAATATGATCCTGTTTCTGAGTTCCGATGCGTCGAGCTGGATCACCGGACAAACTATTCCGGTCAACGGCGGTTATTCGTTTGCGATGTAGTCGAGGGAGAGCGGCATGAAATACGAAACGATAATCCTCGAGCGCAAGGAAGGAATCGGATACCTTAGGCTGAATCGTCCCGATCGCGCGAACACGATCAGCTTCCAGCTCATGCGAGAAGTGGTCAGTGCGATGGCGGAAGTGGAAGCGGACCCCGAGTACCGCGTTGTCATTCTCACCGGCGCCGGCAAACACTTCTGTGGCGGCGCCGATCTGCGGGACTTCGCTGAGCGCGCTCGCGAGCGTGCGGCGAGCGGCACCGAGCGTCGAGGCAGCGGAGACTTTGTGACACCGCAGCGCGATCTCTTCAGCGCGCTCGAAGAATCGCGCGTGCCGGTTATCGCCGCGATCAACGGCGCCGCGATGGGTGGCGGGTGCGAAATCGCGCTGGCGTGCGACGTCAGGGTCATTTCAGATACTGCTACTATCGGCCTCCCGGAAATTCGGTTTGGCGCTCTGCCTGCCGGCGGCGGAACGCAACGGCTTCCGCGCCTGGTCGGCGCCGGCGTTGCCAAAGAGATGATTTTCAGCGGACTTCCGTGGACCGCGCAAGAAGCGTTTCGAGTGGGGCTGGTTAATCGCGTCGCTCCGGCAGCGGAGTTGATCAACGAGTGCGAGAAGATGGCGGGCGTTTATGTCGAGCGGGCTGCCTATGCACTCAAAGCCGCAAAACAGTTGGTCAATCGCGGTGTAGAACTACCGCTGAAAGACGCTATCGCCCTTGAGCGCAAGATGATCGCCGAGATGGCAACGCCGGAGGAGCGCAGAAAAGCGCAGGAACAGGCGGCGGCTACACAAAAGACCTACGCGCGCATTTTCAGCGATCGTTCGTAACCCCGCGATCACTCCGGGAGATTCAGCTGCTTCGCGAGGCGACGGAGTTCCTCCTTGCGCCCCGGAAGCGGCGCCGGCGCTTGCAGCATCTTGGATTTTTTCAACTCCTCGACGACTTTAGGATCACGCGGGAACGGATTTCCGTACTTGCCCAGGAAGTACTGCTCCTCGAACGGAGGCCGCGGCCGCTGCCCACCAGCTTCGCGGGACTCCAGCGAGTAGCCGATGTTGAGCTGGTAGAGCGGGAACCAATCTGCGGGCGGCTTGGTGATCGCGCCGATGATCGGTGCGGCGAACGCGGTAAGACACGCACCGAGCCCTTGTTCGAACGCCATCAGCAGACCCTGGCAAGCCGCAACGCCGCAATCGAAAGCGGCCATGGTCGGATAGTGCGGCGATTCGGTCATCGGCTTCAGGATCATCGGATACACGACCTCATCGACGAACTTGATACTCCAGCCATGGGTCGAAGCGACGATGTTTGCGTCGACTAACTGCCTGAGGCGGGCGCCCTTGACCCGATTCACGACACCGAGGTCGGCATAGAAGTAGATATGCACCGGGGCGAGTTCAATGACGACCGCCTGCACCGGGTTCTTCAGCTTCTCGAGTTCGGCCTTCGGGATGTCGTCGCGCTTGACGACGATTGCGCGGAGCCAATGCGCATTGACGGCGCATGAAGCGATCAGGCAAGCCTCCAGAATTTTCTGAATCTTGTCTTGTTCGACCGGTCGCTTGGGATCGAAGAAGCGAATTGAACGTCGCGTGCCGATTAATTCCTGAAATTCCATTGTCCCTCCTCGGGTCGCGGAAGTTATACCGCCGTTGCGCCGCCTCGATAGCGGCTGGTTCACGCCGACGTGCGTGCTCGTTCGACCTTGATCCCCGCCTGCTCGCGATCCCACGCCCCAGCCACGCCCCGCGCTTTCAGGGCTGCATACTGGATGCGGTGAGTGCCGGTCTTTGGAAGCTCGTCGATAAATTCGATGAAACGCGGGACCGCGTAGTAGGCCATCCGGTCGCGGCAAAACTCGACAAGATCTTCGGGGCGAAGTTTCGCATTGGGCGCCAGCACGACCGCGATTTTGACTTCATCCTCCCCCAGTTCCGACGGCACCGCATAGGCCGCCGACTCCAACACGGCGGGATGCTGGTTGACCACGGTCTCGATCTCCCAGGCGGAGATGTTCTCGCCGCGGCGCCGGATCGACGCCTTCTTGCGTCCGCAGAAATAGTAGAAGCCGTCCTCGTCGGTCCTGGCGAGATCACCCGAATGAAACCATCCATTGCGGTACGCCTCCGCAGTCGCATCGGGCAGCTTGTGATAGTAGCTGAGCTGCCCCTTGGGATGACGGAAGACGAGTTCGCCGACCTTGCCCGCCGGCAGCGGATTGTCGTTGTCGTCAACCACGCGGAACTCTACCTCGCCGACCGGCTTACCCATCGAGCCGATGCGGTCAACGTCGTTCATAAGGAACCCGGGCGAATCGACCATCCCATAAACTTCGATGATCTTTACGCCGAAACGATCCTCGAATTCCTTCCACACCGACGGCGGACATGCCGCCGAGAGCACCACACGTACTTCGTGCTTGCGATCGTCGGCCCGCGGTGGCTGCTTGAGCAGAATCGGAATCATGCCGCCCAGGGTGTTGAACTCGACGGCGTGGTACTTGCGGCATTCGTCCCAGAATCGCGACGCGCTGAAGCGCTCGGCGATCGCGAATTTGGTGTCGAGAAGCATTGAGCCGAATCCCGAGATCATCAGCGCGTTCCCGTGAAACAGCGGGAGCGCCGTGTAGATGGTCTCGCCGGGATGCAGCTTGAGGGCGCCCAGCACCGCACCGAGCGCGGTGCTATCCCCACCGCTGGCGATGACTCCTTTCGGAGGCCCGGTGGTGCCCGAGGTGTACATCATGTTTGCGCCGCCGGCGCCTGAACCCACATCGACGTTCGGTTCCCGATCGGGATGGGCCATCAGGGCATCCAAAGTCGCATTCACTCCCTTGCTCGTCTTGCCGTCGGCTACCACCATAGCCTTCAGGCTCGGGAGCGAGTCCCTTACCGCCATCACCGAATCGCGCAGCAGCTCTTCGAAGATCACCGCCGCGGAGTCGGAATCCGCGAGCACGTGATGCAATGTCACGCCGCGCTGCGAGGTGTTGACGGGAACACTCACCGCACCGATAAAACCGATCGCGAAGTGTATCCACAAAAATTCGGGACGATTGCCCATCATGATCGCGACGCGGTCGCCGGGCGCGATGCCGAGAGCAAGCAAGCCGTTGGCGGCGCGATGAATGTTACTCAACACTTGCTCCCACGAAAATTCCTGGTCTTTAAACTTGAGCCAGGTATCGTGTGGATGCTGCTTCACGCGCAGTCTGATCAGCTGCTCAATCGCTCCCTGTGCACGTGCCATCGGCGACCTCCATCGCGATCAATCACGGCTATGCGTGGGCGTGGCCATTGGACTCGGCGAGAATGTGCCGCGCGCCAGCCAGGCTCAGGACATCGTTGGTGCCGTCCTCGATTAGCGACGCGCGCGCGTCGCGGAACAGCTTCTCGATCGGGTATTCCTTGCTCAGCCCGTTGCCGCCGAAAATCTGAAGTGCGTCGCTGGCCACCTCGAAGGAGGCCTGGGTGCAGAAGGTCTTCGCGGCGATGGCATGTTGGAGCGAAGGCGCCCCTGACGAACTGTTATAAACGGTAACCGCACGCGAGAGGGCGCGGCAAGCCTCGACCTTAGTGAACATTTCGAACAGGCGCTTCTGCACCAGCTGATGCTCGCAGATGGGCTGCCCGCCCTGGATGCGTTCTTTTGAATAGTCGAGTGCGGCCTCATATGCGGCGCGGGCGAGCCCGGTAAATGCGGTGGACATGCCGCCGTTGGCCCCGGTCAGCGTCGCCATCGTGTGCTGCTCATAGGAATCGGAGTTCACCACCATGTAGTGGCGCGGGATGCGCACGTTGTCGAAAAAGATCTCACCCTGGTTGAGCGCGCGCTGCCCCAGTTTGTTGAGCGGCTTGCCCTTCGACACTCCCGGCAGGTTGAGTGGAACCACTGCGACCCCGCCGCCGGACATTCCTATCGGTGCATGAGGCGATTTGGATTCGATTCTTAGATATAGTGCCGCGTGAGTTGCGATGGTGCCGTTGGAAACCCACGACGACTTCTGGCCCTTGATGACGTAGGAGTCGCCGTCAACGCGAGCGACGACTTCGGCCTTCACCTTCGGATCGTGATACTCGGGCGTGCCCACCATAATGTGATCAGAGCCATGGTTGGGCTCGGTGATAGCCCAGCATCCTATGAAAGCGGCTTCGCGGTCCTCGACGTAGGGCTTCACGAAGGTTTCGTAAAGATCGGGATTGCCGCTGCTGGCGGCGACCATGGCCGGGAAACCCGCAACTCCGATAGCTATCGACAGGTCAACCGATCCCCACGCCAGTTCCTCATGGAGGATGTGACTGGCGAGCGGATCGAGTCCCAGCCCACCCATCGCGACCGGGACTCCCGCAACGTGATAACCAAGGCTGTAGGCCTGCTTCAAAACCCGTCTCAGCGGAGAATCCGGCGCGATGACGTCCTTGGGATCGGCCATGCGATCCAGTTCGATCGCAGCCGGACGCATCACTTCCTTCGCGAAGCGATGAGCGCTGGCGCGCAGCGACTCGTACTCTTTCGGGACCCCAATGTAGAGTTCACGGTAAGTGTCCATCGGCCTGATTTCTCCTCGCTCTGCGGCTCGAGAGAGTTCGCGATCGACAGATAATCGATATTTTAACTTCCGACAATGAAGCATCGAACGTGCCACGCGCGCGCGCACCGAAGTTCGCGCAAACGCCTAAGATGCTTAATCGAGCAACGCAATCTTGCAGATGCGGCTTTGGGATGGAGCGAAAAGAAGCACACTATGGGTGCTTTCGATACAAGCCTGTCGAACGATCAATGCGATTTCCCGATGACAACCAATTCTATCGGTCAGCCTGGGTTCTCCGGACGCTTAAACAAACCGACGTAGCGGGCGACGATCAGATACTTCTTGAATAATCGGTTGGTCTGTTCTTCGTGCGGGCTGATCGTGGTCCGGTCTTCGGGGTCGAAGAAGCAAGTGGGATCTTCGCCCATATAGTCGCCGTTGTGGTAGTACGCCATCGCACGGCATCCGCCACAGGTGAACTGATACCGGCAATCGCCGCATTTGCCCTTGAGCTTGCCGCGATCGAGCACGTCGGCAAACAGTTTGCTGGACGCGACCAGCTCGTCCAGCGGTTTTTCGCGCACGTTGCCGGCCTTGAGCACATCGAGCAGGACCGGACAGACCGAAACATCACCCTCCGCGTTGAGCGCCAGCCAGGTCCCGACCCAGCATCCAATCGGCGGATTCTGCGGCACGTTGCCGTTGGCGGCTCCGCCGGAAACTTGGGCGTGCAACTCCGGCGAGAGGAAAAACGGGGTGTAACTCACGTAGCCATTGACGCTCCCGCGCAACTCGGGATGGAAGTGAGCTTCGAGATCGTTGCGATCGAACGCGAGCTTTTTGAACAAATCGCAACCCGAGCCGCGCGCCACATAAGGCGAGCGATTGTACGAAATTCGCCGATCAGTCAGGTACTTGATGGTCCTGGCGAAGGTTTCGGTATTATCCTTGGAGATGGTGACGATGACGTGGCGGTCAATCTTGAGTTCGTCGCACAGGGCGAGCACCTCGAGAGTGCGATCGGGTTTGGCGTCGCGGCTCCATTCGTTGTGCTCATCAATCGAGTTCAGCCCCACGGATATAGTTACTTTGCCGTTGGTAGCTTCTTTGATTTCCTGCAGTTTGGTCCGATCGAGCGCCTCGCCGTTGCTGCAAACCTTACATTGATAACCAAGCTCCACGGTGAGCCGGAGAAGGTCCATTGAATCTCTTCGCAACAGGAACTCGCCACCGCTCCATCCGATAACTAGAACCCCGAGGCGCTTGGCTGGAAGCAGTACCAGTTCGCGAATCTCATCGAAGTTGAGCTCGCTTCGACGTTTGTCCCGTACATTGCGCGCATCGTTGCTGCCCGTCATGCACAGTGGGCACTTTAAGTTGCATAGACGAGTAGCCTCGAAGTATAGCGCCGGAAAGTTATAGCCCATGCCGCACCCCTCCCCCAGCCGAAACGGCTTACGCAGGCGGCAGCAATTGTTGTTCCGATTCCCAGATCGATCCGCAAAACTAGAGGAATATTGTCCTTTTTCGGGTGCCCCCAAGTTTGCTCATCCGAAAACTGGGCGATTTCGATGCAGGACTGTTTCGATCGGAACCAGCCCTCAGGGTTGGAGCAAGGTCTTGCGCCATCGGCCTGCATTCCGCATGAACAACTCGCGCCGATGCAAGCGGAAGGGAGCACGCACCCAGAATTCGATCCGATCAGGCACCACACGGAGTCCGAGCCAGTAATTCGGCCGTACAGGCTCCTTGCCCTTCAATTCCCGCCGGAGCTGGGCGACGCGCGCGACCAACTGTTCGCGATTTTTCAGCCGGTGACTCTGGTGGGAGGCACTGGCCGAAAATCTGCTGTCTATCGGCCGAGTAGCCCAATACTCGTCCGCCTCATTCGCAGTCATCCGCTCGACTGAACCATCGATCCTGACCTGGCGCCCCCTCCTCGGCCAGTAAAACGCCAGCGCGGCGCGGGGATTTTGCGCCATTTGCCGGCCCTTTAGACTGCGTATGTCTGTATAGAAGGAAAACCCTCGCTCATCGGCTTGCTTGAGCAGGACGTAGCGCACGCTGGGAATGCCGTCGATTCCGCAGGTGGCCAGCGCCATCGTCTCCGGAGAGTTAGTGCCGGCACCCACTTCCTGACGAAACCATCGAGTAAATCGTGCGATGGGATCATCTGCCTTCATATTTTGGAAAGCATGCCAGATGCCAAGGGATGACTACCGGATGGCGGACATTCCGATCAGGGCACGGCCGATGATTAGGTTCTGAATCTGCGTCGTGCCGTCAGGTATCGTGAGCATCCGCGCGTCGCGCAGGCACCGCTCGACTCTGCTCTCGACCGCAAGCCCGATCGCGCCCATCGCCTGAATCGCCTTGGACGCCACCCGCACGCCCATCTCGGTCGCATACGCCTTAGCCATCGATACCTCCGCGTCCCTTCGCGATGTCCGCGAGAACTGCATCGCCCGATAGCAGAGCAAGCGGCCGGCATCGATATCGGTCGCCATCTCGGCGATCATTTCCTGGACCAGTTGGAAGCGGCCGATCTCCTTGCCGAATTGTTTGCGGACCTTTACGTACGCGAGCGCAATCTCGAACGCCCGCTGCGCGATACCCACTGAAATCAGCGCGGTTCCGACCCGCGCCGCGGAAATCATCTGCAGCACCTGTGGAAACGACTTCGCAGGATCGGTCACTTCGCCCGACTCGGCCCAACCGTCGAGCCGATGAGTTGCGGGAATTGCGACGTCGTCGAAAAACAGCTCGGAGGTCGGGAACGCCTTGAGCCCGATGGTCTCGATGTCGCGGCTCTTGAACGGAGACTCGCGGCGGTCAACCACGAATTGGCGCACTCCCGCGGGTCCCAGCTTTGGATCAGTCTGCGCGACCAACACCACCACGTCGGCAATATGGCCGTTGCTGATCCAGCACTTGGTGCCGTTGATCACATAGCCATCGCCCTTGCGCTCCGCGCGGCATTGGATCGACGACGGATCGGAACCGACATTGGGTTCGCTGATCGCGTTGGCGCCAATCAGATCGCCCGCCAGCAGCGGTGGCCCGAGGCGCTTCGCCACTTCGGGATGCGCTCGCCGGGAAATCGACCATCCTGCTCCCGCAGTCATGCCGACGATTCCCGCCGCGCTGGGAAAGATGCGCGCCAACTCCTCTGTCATGATGCAGCTGATGAACGGATCGTCGCTGCGTCCGTCGAGATAGCCCCACGGCACCAGCATTTTCGTCAGCTGGCGCGCGCGCTCCGGAACCATCTCCTCGTCGCCCCATTTTTCATCGAGCGGGCGGAGCTCGGCTTCTAGGAACTTGCGCAGGCTGTCACGAAACATGCGGTGCTCTTCATCCAGCTCGAAATCCATAATTTCACCCCGAGGCGGAGCGATGCCTGCAGTGTCCAATAGCTCCGCTCAGCTGGAGCTTACGCCGGCCACGGTCGGGCCAACAAACGCCGGATCTCAAACGGGTCGCCGAAAGGCGGGAGGGCAGAAATGGCTCGGCTAACGCAACGTCCATTTGCAAAGGTCAGCATTGGATGAGACAAAACGACATAAGCCTGATTCGATAAATGGAGCCGGCGGGAAATGAGACAACTGATCGATTTGCATGGAAGGCGTGCGCTGGTAACCGGCGGCGGCCGCGGGATTGGCCGCTCGATGGCGCTTGCGCTCGACGAAGTGGGCGCCGACGTCGCGGTCGCCTCTCGCTCGCAGGGCGAAC
>Ga0074046_10000928_pt1 | contig 27222 bp, 25 predicted proteins | sample BogForMeECP23OM3_FD_94441 | JGI IMG/M metagenome (GOLD analysis project Ga0074046, IMG submission 94441) | Bog forest soil microbial communities from Calvert Island, British Columbia, Canada - Bog Forest MetaG ECP23OM3 | ecosystem: Environmental > Terrestrial > Soil > Wetlands ...
CGTGGTGCGAGCAGACTGCCTCCCCGCCCTTCGCTTCGCGATAGGACGGGCCACCCCGCCGATCAAGAAGCCGATTACCTTGCGGGTGGACACCGACGTTCTGGCCTCGCTCCAACGACAGGGACGGGGCTACCAGACTAGAATCAATCGGGCGCTGCGGAAGTTGATGATGGACGAGAGAAAGAGATCAGGGGAATGGGATAGGACGGTAGTGCAAACAGACTGCCTCCCCGCCCTTCGCTTCGCGATAGGACGGGCCACCCCGCCGATTACGTTGCGTGTGGACGCCGACGTTCTGGCCTGGTTCCAAAGACAGGGACAGGGGCTACCAGACCAGGATCAATCGGGCGCTGCGCAAGTTGATGCCGGACGAGAGAAAGAGATCAGGGGACTGAGATAGGACCGTGGTGCGAACAGACTGCCTCCCCGCCCTTCGCTTCGCGATAGGACGGGCCACCCGCCGCCCTTCGCTTCGCGATAGGACGGGCCACCCGCCGCCCTTCGCTTCGCGATAGGACGGGCCACCCGTCGGGCAGCATATAATTTCAAGGAGGGGAGTTGAGATCATCATGTCCGATCCTCAGTGTCAACATTGCGGTCAACCGGCGGTACTTGGCCACAATTGCAACGGAAGGCCCTTCAAATTCCAAGGTGTAGAGAACTCAATTGCGGCTACGGGCGGTCGCAAGGAAACTCTTGACAGGAAAGGGTTCCGTGAGACATCCAACGTGGATGGTGTGTTTTACCGACACCCGATGTACGGCATAGTTGCCATTTATCCGGGTGGCTCATTTCGCACCGCCTACGTGAAGACGGAATTGGCGCTGGACGCCTATCTCGAATCTCTGCCCGACTCTAGCTATACCGACATTAAGGAGTTTGGGTTCGCCGACCCTCACGAAGCGCGCTGCGATGCCTGCGGGGGTACAGGCCCTCTCTTCCCTGATGAGCATAACCCATTTCTTCACAAGGCTGGCTGCCCGCAAGGAAACTTCCGGACGAGCTAGATTTAAGCCTCAACGCACATTTCGGCCACTACCCAGCTTCCATCACTATCTGACCGGAGAAGAGGGAGTGGTCGAGATTGAGTCGCACTGGACAGCGAACAGACGCGAAAAACAGGGAGTTTTTCCCACCGTCCGGCGGCGCGCGGGTGGCCCGTCCTATCGCGAAGCGAAGGGCGGGGATGTTTCATTGCGGGAATATTCGAACAGTGGCAATGTTCAGCCGTCACAGCGCAATCACAGCAGAACAGCCTAATCTCCCTCCATGCCCTGGGGACTGAAGCGTTATCAGCAGACCCGGCAGCTGCACTTTGTAACTTTCAGCTGCTATCACGGCAAACCCCTCCTCGCCGACCCGCTGGCTCGCGACATATTTGTGCAGACGCTTGAAACCGTGCGCCGCTGGTATGGCTTCTGGCTGATCGGATACGTAGTCATGCCCGAACATATCCACCTGTTATTAAGCGAACCGGAGCGGGAGAACCTTGCGCTCGTGTTGCAAATGCTGAAGCAAATGGTCTCCCGAAATCTGCCACCTGGATCTAGAAAGGGCCCCTTTTGGCAAGCACGCTATTACGATTTCAACGTCTGGAGCGAGCCCAAGCGCGTGGAGAAACTGCGCTATATTCACCGTAATCCGGTCAAGCGTGGATTGGTGGAGCGTCCGGAGGATTGGTTATGGAGCAGCTTCCACCACTATCTGACGGGAGAAGAGGGAGTGGTCGAGATCGAATCGCACTGGACGGCAACCAGGCGCGAGAAGCAGGGAATTTATCCCACCGTCGGGCGGCGCGACTCAGCCTAAGGGGCCCGCCTTTCGCTTCGCGATAGGACGGGCCACCCCGCCAGTTCCTGCAATCTGACCTTGCTTTTTTTCATCACAAACGCCCGGTGCGCATCATCACAGACTTCCAACCGTCCGTCGGCGACAATGGGATTGACCTGTTTTGCCGGGGCCAAGCTGTGTCCGTCTCTCAGGAGACGGCCCTCGAAGCTGCCAGTAACAACAGGCGACCCCGATGACAGGGGGCTGCGCAGGGGAATCACCTGGCGGGTCTGGCGTGATGAAAGGGTGTAGGGGTCCTTCGACTGCGCCGGATCTTCACTTCGTGAAATTCCGGCTCCGCTCAGGGTGACAACCTTAAGATGGGAGCGGCGGCATGCTACTCCCTTAACTCCGCTGGAAGGCCGCTATTGATGGCGGCTCGCACTTTGGCCATCAGGGACTCGCGTTCTCCGAAATCTTTGGGCTCGATGGGATCGTGAAATTCGATCGTCACTGTCCCCGGACGAATCGCAAACCGCGCTTTCGGCATGCAATCTTGCGTGCCTGAAATCGTGATCGGCACGACCGGAACTTTGCATTCCTCGGCTAGATAGAACGGACCCTTCTTGAAGGGCAGCAGTTTGCCATCGAACGAGCGGTGCCCTTCGATGTAGATGGTCATATTCAGTCCCTGCCCGATGACTCTGAGCGCGTCGCGCACCGCCGCGATGCCGGCATCGCGATTGCCGCGGTCGACAGGCACTAGCGACCCGATGAGCATGATCTGGCCGAGAATGGGAACTTTGAACAATTCCTTCTTCACCATCACGGAAGTGCGGCGCGGGATCAGCGGCAGGGTGAGCGGCGGATCGAGATTGGAGATGTGATTCGACATGAAGACGTAGTTTCGCGCCGGATCAATTTTTTCCAGGCCGAGCACTCGCACCTTCACGCCCGCGATGCGCACTCCCGTGAATGCTGCCCACATGCTGGTGTTGTACAGAAAGGTGATGTCTCTGGTGAGATAAGTCCAGGGAATCCCGAAGAGCGCCGCGAAAGGAAGCGCAGCGGCCCAGAACAGCAACATGAGAATGGTGCGAAACACTTATCGGCCCGTGGTGAAACTCGAACTTCGAAATCCAGCGCCTGAAGGCGCAGTGATATAAGTGCACTTGCGGCACGCCTGAAGGCGTGCCCTGATACGAATCTCAATTGGACCAAGGGTGGTTATGCTTTCACCCCGAGCCCGCGCAATCGTTGGGGAAGCTTCTCATAGATGCCGCCGAATCCGCCATTGGAGAGAATGGCGACCACGTCTCGTTCTTGCAGTTCGGGCGCGATCGCGTTCACGATGGCATCGGCATCGGCTAGGATGCGCGCTGACTTGCCGCGTTTCTGGACTTCGCTTATGACGCGATTCAAGTCGAGCCGCTCCGAAACCGGAATCGCCTCTGATTTGAAGATGGCGGCTACGACCACCTGATCGGCTAGCGCGAGGCTGCGGGCCAGCGCATCCTGCAGCACGTTGCGGCGCATGGTGTTGGAGCGCGGCTCGAGCACCACCCACAAGCGCGATTCGGGATACCGCGCCCGCAAGGCGTGAATCGTCTGCTCGATGGCCGTGGGATGATGGGCAAAGTCGTCGATGATGGTTATGCCATTGACCTCGGCTTTTACCTCCAGCCTGCGCTTCACGCTGCGAAATGTTTTGAGAGCTTGCGCAATCACCTCTTTTGGAATTTCATAATTTGCCGCGAGCGCAGCTGCAGCTGTCGCATTCCAAACGTTGTATTCTCCGCCTAGCACGAATTCGAAGTCTGCCCACGCTTTGCCATCGCGCGGCACTGACCAGGACGTTCGTTCTGCGCTCAGCTTTAGATTCTCGATTCTCCAGTCCGCGCGATCGGAAGCTCCATAACGCTCAACGGGACAGAATGCTTTCTGCAGACAGCGGCCGATGCTTTCTCCGGAATCAAATCCGACAATGCGACCGCGTCTTGGAACCAGATTCACCAGGCGCTTGAAGGCCGTCTCGACCGCGTCCAGATCCTTGTAGATATCGGCGTGGTCGAATTCGACCGAGGTGAGAATCACCGCATCCGGAAAGTAGTGCATGAACTTCGGACCTTTATCGAAGAACGCGGTGTCGTACTCGTCGCCTTCCAGGATAAAGTGCTTGCCTTCGCCTAGACCGAAGCTGCGGCCGAAGTTCTCCGCAATGCCACCGATGAGGAATGATGGCTGAAGGCCTGCGGTCTCGAAGATCCACGCCAGCATCGACGTGGTTGTGGTCTTGCCGTGCGTTCCGGCAACTACCAGAACGTCTTTCCCTACCAGAAACTCATCGTGCAGAATCTGCGGCAGCGAGCAAAACGGGATACGCTGGTCTAGCACGCGCTCCAGTTCAACATTTCCGCGAGAGAGAGCGTTGCCTACGACCACCAGATCGGGCTTCGGATCGAGGTTCGCCTCGGCAAACGGCTGCGCGACCGGAATGCCCAGCGATTCTAGAAAGGTGGACATCGGCGGATAGGCCGCCGCATCCGAACCCGTGACGCGAAAGCCGCGCTCTTGCAGCATTCCGGCGAGCGAAGCCATCGCCGTCCCGCAGATGCCGATCAGATGAATGTGCCTGGGTTTCGTCATTTGGTCGTTGCCGATTCCAGAATCCGCAGTTCCACCGCGTCGTCGACGGTCAGTCTCGCGCGCACCCCGATGGGCAGCGTGATATTCGCCCGCGAGACATGGCCTGAGCGCAACCCGAACGCCACCGGAATCCGCAAGTCTTCTACGATCCGCAGAATCACTTCCTCGAGCGTGTAGTCCTGATCCGGACTCTGACGGCAATCCAGCATTTCGCCGAAGATCATGCCGCGCACATCTTTCAGCTTGTTTGCCAGCTTCAGTTGCATCAGCATGCGGTCGATCTGATATGGCTTGGCCGCTATGTCTTCAACGAAGAGGATCGTGCCCGCGGTTCGAATCTCGTGCTGCGTGCCGAGCGACGCGACCAGCATCGAGAGGCATCCGCCATAGAGGATTCCTTCCGTTTCGCCCGTCACCAGCGGCTTTGCGCCTGAGCCCTGACCAATCTTCCACTCCGTCACGCCGCCTAACGCGTTCTGCCACGAATCCATATCCACGCCATCGGCAATGGCGAAATCCTTGGCCACCATTGGGCCATGGAAGGTCACGAAATTCGCCGCGTCGGCCATGCAGCACACCAAGGTCGTAATGTCGCTGTAGCCGACCAGGATTTTGGGATGGGCAACGATCTTCGTCGGATCCAGCGTCTGCAGCAGGTAGTTCGCTCCATACCCTCCGCGCGCACAAACGATGGCGCGGATATCGTCGCGCACGAACATGTCTTCCAGTTCGCGCGTGCGGCGCTCCACAGGACCGGCAAAGTAGAGATCGCGTTCCAGGATCGACTCGAAATAAAAGGGTTCATAGCCGGCGCGGCGAAGGCCGGCACAGCCTGCCTCCAGCAGTTCGCGCTTCACGTTCGAAGCGGGCGCAACGATTCCTACCTTGTTGCCTGGACGGAGCGCGCGTGGCTTGATTCGCGAAATTGGAGAATTGGAAACCATTGGGATTCGATCTTAACAGCCTGTAGTGACCCTCGACATTCCAAATCCAGCGCCTAAAGGCGCGTTGATGCCTGTGCTTGCGGCATGCCTGAAGGCATGCCCTGATACGAGTCTGACGTACACGGACTCCTAAACGAAGAATTCTCCACGGCACACTAGAGTCGCCGGACCGCGCAGATAAACTTGATTCTCCCAGCGCACTGTCTGCGGACCTCCGGGCGCAATCACCGACACCGGGGAAGTGACCCGCCCGCTGGCAATCGCCGCCACCGCCGATGCGCACGATCCCGTACCCGAAGATTCGGTCTCTCCCACTCCTCGTTCAAAGAGCCGGATCTCGATTTCATTCTTACCGCGGTCATTCGCACTTCGCACCACCACATACTCCACGTTCGTGCCCTGCGGAAACTGCGGCTGCTTGCCAATCATTGCCGCCTGCCGCTGCCAGCCATCCTGAAAGTTCTCCACGAAGATTACGAAGTGCGGATTGCCCATCGAAACCTTCGTGCCTACCGCCCGCACATGCATTGTCTCAATCAACAACTGGCCGCCGAGTTCCGGCTTGCCCATCTCCACTTCGAACTCGAACGTGGAGCCTTGCCGCCCTGTGAGCCGGCAAGTCTTCAGTCCGGCGCCGGTGCGAACCACAACTTCGGTTTTGGCCTCTCGCGAACAAATCTCCGCCGCCACGCAACGCGTGCCATTGCCGGAAATTTCCGCCTCCGAACCATCGGCGTTGATCAGGAGCGCCTTCATATCGGCTTCCGCATCCGGAAACAGCCACTCCACGCCGTCGGCGCCCACGCCGCGATGGCGATCGCACAGGCGGCGGGTGAGGGCAGCCAGGTCGCCGGAAGCATGCGCGCCTTCGACCAGCAAGAAATCGTTGCCGCAGGCCGACGCCTTGATGAAAGGGATTTTCGTGTTCTGCGGAGCGCTCATTCGTGTTCCGTAGCCCCGAGTGACGTCACGGAGCCAAATACGTTCGATTCGTGCAAGCGGGTGGAAAATACGCTTTGCACAGTGAGTTGCTCGGTGCCTTCTGGTGTTCCCGGAGCGGATTCTATCACCGCCATCCGGGCGCTTTCTGTGTTGCTGGCCGGGAAGGGTTAACGCGATTGATTCAGGGCAGTGCGCGTCGCATAAATGCGCGCATGCGGCTGTCCGGTCGCGTGGATTTCCGTCAGCAGCGCTAGATTGGCCCGATTCACGCCTTGGTCCACCAGATCGCCGTCGAAGGCAACCACGAAATCCACGTAGCGCGGCGGATCGGCCAAGGCGCGCTCCCACAGGCCCTCGGGATCTGCGGGGCGCTTCCACTGGCGGTGGTTCTCGTTATTTACCACCTGACGCAGGGGAATGCCCGCGGCCTGCATGACGCCCACATGTTCCCCGATGTCCATCAGGAACCGCGAATTTCTCGGCAATTGGACGACCACGCTCTCGACCGCGGAATTCAATGGATGTCCGATTTTCCAGTTTCTCTGCGCTTCCTGCAGGCATAGGGGTTCCGCTTTCCAGACCGATGCATAACTGACGATTATCAGCGCAAACACCAGCGCCACCAGTTTTCCGCGATGCCGCCCAGCAGCGCCCAGTAGAAAGACAGAAGCGGCCAGCACTCCGGCCGAAACCGCGAACATGGGCAGCAACTGGAGTCCGTAACGCTGGTTGAAAGTGGCAAATGGCCACCACGTCTGGACATGAATGGGCACGGAGCCGTAGGCGATCGAATAGGCGTAGAAAGCCAGCGGAATCCACAGCAATAATAGCGACGTTGATTGAGCCCGCAGCCTCCAGGCTGCGATTGCCAGCGCTAAGAAGGCCGCCGCCAGCCAGAACCGGCCCCAGTTCCCGTTCGCCAAAATCAACTGTGCCGATTTCAGGAAGTAGAGGGCCGCGACCCCGGCATGGTGAAGCGCCGGGTTCGGCGCAGCTACGCGCTGCTCAATTGCCTTTGCCGAGTAGGGACCGTTCGCGAACTCCAGCGCGTTGCCATACACCACCGCGTTGTAGGCCAGCCAGAGGACCGGAACCAGGGCAATGCCCAGCAGAAACTTCGCGGCATTTCGCCGCAAGGCGTGATCGTCCAATACGTGATTCAGCCATCGCCGCAGTGCGATCACGATTACCGCCGCTCCCATCACTCCCGCGAGGAACCACGCGTCGTAGCGGGTGAGTTCTGCGCCCGCCAGGCACCAGGCACAGCGGGTGAGAGCCGGGTCGTCCCTGCGGGACTTCGATGGTTCTTCCGGCCCTACCCCGCGCTGAAGCGCGGGGCTAATCTGGTTCGCCCCTGCGGGGCTGGACTTAAGCGCTCGCGTGAATTCCGCGAAGTACACGACTGCCCAGATAAACAGCGCCAGGTAGAGCGACTCGGTCATGGCCGTTGCCTGCATATAGATCAGGTTCGGATTCGCTCCATAGGCAAAGGCGGCGGCCCACGCGCCCACGGCGGCCGCCGGATTCGTGCAAGAACCAGCTTCCAGCATGCCTCGGGTGAGGCGGAACATCCCCATAACCCCGAACACGTAGGCGATCATCGAGGGAATCGACGCTCCGGCGCCGCTCTGCCACATTGAGTTTGACCAGAGGAACGGGATCATCAGGAGATGCGGCAGTGGCAGCCAGACGGTTCCTAATTGCAGCAGACCGGGAGTCTGCGAATCGAACACGCGCCGCGCGATATTGATGTGGGCGACGGCATCGCCATAGAGCAGAAGGTCGCCTCGTTCGAAGTAGTAAAGGAAGGAAAACAGAGACACAAGGACAGCGATCCCGGCGACGCGGGCCGGGCTGCGGTCGGAAACGGGGACTGTCTTTGAAGTCACTTTGCGCTCGCTGTGCGCTCTATCATGGGTTGAGGATAAACAATTAGTCTGGAAAATTCATGACGAGTTTGGAAAGAATCGAGACTCACTCGATACCGTCCCTGACGGGACTCCGGTTGGTTCCACTTTACCTTCCCGGCACTTACGTGCCGGGCTTTCTTGTGTCGCCGCTTCGCGGCTGGAGCAATAACCTGTTCCACTATGTCCTATTCCAGGTGGGTCAGTTCGCGGAACAACTGGAAGCGCGCGTTGATTTCGCCGCGGGTAAGATTCTGCAGGCGCTCCGTCCCGAAGCGTTCCACGGCAAACGATCCCATCACCCCGCCGTAAAATAAAGCGCGCTTCAGCACCTCGCGACTAATACCGCCGTCGCCCTGCGACGCGATGTATCCCATGAACCCGCCGGCAAAGGAATCGCCGGCCCCGGTGGGATCCTTGACTTCTTCGATGGGCAATGCGGGGGCGCGAAAAGGGTGCGCTCCAATGCCGAAGGCTCCCTCGCGGAAAAAGATTGTCGCTCCATATTCGCCGTGCTTCACCACCAGCGCGTTCGGTCCCATGGAAATAACTTTTCTGGCGGCGCGGGGAAGATTCTGTTCCCCGGCCAGCATCTTGGTCTCGGTATCGTTGATCAGGAGAACGTTCACCAACTTCAAGGTTTCGGCCAATTCCCTGGGCGTGCGTTGGATCCAGAAATTCATGGTGTCGCCGCCGGTCAGGCGCACATCCTCCATCTCTAAGCGGACGGCCGATTGCAGTGTGGGGTGAATGTTGGCCAGGAACAGAAACTGCGTATCGGAATACTCCTTGGGAATGCGCGGTTGAAACTTCTCGAACACATTCAGTTCGGTGAAGTCGGTCTTGGCTTCGTTGAGGTTGTCGAGATAGTGGCCGCCCCAACGGAAGGTCTTACCTTCGACGCGCTCGATGCCGCGTGTGTCCACACCGCGTTTTGTCAGCACGGCTTCGTGTTCCGGCGTAAAGTCATCACCCACTACCGCCACCATTCGCACTTCCGTGAAGTAACTTGCGGCCAGCGCGAAATAAGTTGCAGCCCCTCCGAGAATGTCGTTCACCCGGCCGGAAGGCGTGGCAATCGTGTCAAAAGCAACTGAACCTACTACCAGAATGCTCATGAGTCTCCGTAAGGCGGTCGTTCGTTGTGGAAAGCCGGGCTTTGCCCGGCCGGACGGGCGAGACGCCCGTCCCCACACGACCAACGACTTATTTCAAATATTTTCCCAGGATCAATTGCAGCTTTTCTTTCTTCGCAGCTGGAATCTTCGCAGGATCGGTCAGAATCGCATGCGCCAGCGCCGAACCGCACTTGCAGGAACGCGTCTTGGGCATCGCTGACACCGTCGCCTTCACAACCTTCGCGGCGTTCTCTGCATTCTTTACCAGCACGGAGACAATCTGCTCCACGGTCACGGAATCATGACGCGGATGCCAGCAGTCGTAGTCGGTGACCATGGCGATGGTGACGTAGCAAATCTCCGCTTCGCGCGCGAGCTTTGCTTCTTGCAAGTTGGTCATGCCAATCACATCGGCGCCCCAGTTGCGATAAACATTTGACTCGGCCTTGGTCGAAAACTGCGGGCCTTCCATGCAGACGTACGTGCCCCCGAGTTTCCCGGTTACGCCTGCAACCCGGCATGCGTCGCGAACTACCTTGGCCATTTCGCCGCACACCGGATCGCCAAATCCAATGTGCGCCACGATGCCATCGCCGAAGAAAGTGTCCACGCGATGGCGGGTGCGATCGAAAAACTGGTCTGGGATCACGAAATCGAGCGGCTTGTGCTCTTCCTTCAACGAGCCCACGGCCGAAACCGAAACGATGCGCTCAACCCCCAGTTGCTTAAAACCGTAAATGTTGGCTCGGAAATTCAGTTCGCTGGGCAGAAGTTTGTGTCCGCGGGCATGGCGCGCTAGAAAGGCCACTTTGCGACCCTCAAGCGTTCCCAGAATGTACGCGTCCGAAGGATCTCCAAAGGGAGTCTGCTGCTCGACCTCGTGTGCGTCATTGAAACCCGGCATGTGGTACAAACCGCTGCCGCCGATAATGCCTATCTCTGCCTGCTGCAAGTGCGCTCCTGATGGGGCCGGATTCATAAGTCTTCTCAGATTGGGAGGGTCGTCCCTCAGGGGCTAAAGCCCACGTCGATTTAACACCTTACGCGGCCCTGAAGGGCCGCTCTTCCACGGCGCCGGAAATGACTGCGGAACTGCTGATTATACAAGACGGAAAATCAGGGCTTCGCGGGTGCGGCTTTTTCTTCTGGCCAAAAGTCTCCCTCCACCCGCTTCGTCGTGTCGTCGTCCAGACTTTCGCTGATCAATACGGCTTCGCCACGGACTTCAATCACGACGGCCCCCTCCTCCGTCAGCCAGGCGTGCCGTCCGCGCAAGGTTCGCCAGGAATCCACGGGTGGCGCATCTTCCGCAACTTTGCCGTCCGTTCCCAACGCTTGGCGCTTCTGATACCGCTGGGCCAGAGATTTCGCATACACTGCCGCGAACTCCGCCGCCTTTGGCGCGCTCGACCAGCGGGAAACGTACAGCACGCCGATCGGCGCCGACTTGTCTCCTTTCGGCTTCCCGGCAAAGTAATAGCCTCCGCGCCACTCCGGATAGATCGCGTTGGCCTCATCCCGACCGGCATACTGTTCCACCAAAATATCGACGTCAAACTCTCCCATGGCGCCGATATCGAAGGGATCGTAGCCTTTGAAGTCTGTCTGCATGTCGATCATCTTCATGGGCTGCAGCTTCTCGTGCGCCAGATAGGTCTTCGGCTCCATGATTTCGCGCGTCGTTTTCGGCGGATCCTTGAACGCTCCCGCATAGGCCAGTTCCCTTCCGCCCGCTTGCAGGAGCGCGCCGGTAAAGTCGAGTCCGTAGCGATAGGGGAAGGTCAGTTCCTCTTTCAAGAAGATCGGAGCATCGCGAAATGCGGGAGAATCCGCCGTCCCCTCCAGCATGCCTTGCTTGAGCGCTTCGACAATCTGGGGCGATTCGAGCATCGTCTTCCCGGTCGGCGCCAGCGAATAGTCGAGCAACACGACCATGGCCTGACCCTCAATCACGGCCTGCCGCGCAGAGCTTTCCTCGTCATTTTCAATGTCGGCAGGGCTGGGAGCATTTTTCTTCTTATCAGTGTCTCCTGTCGATCCCTTCATCCATTTCTCGATTCCGAAGGACTGGTCCTGGAGGGCGTGCGTCAACTCGTGCGCCAGCACCGGCTTCTGCTGCTCGACGTCTACCCAGTTCAGCAAATTCACGGTTTTCGTTTTGACATCGTAGTACCCCGCCACCTGCTCCCGCAGCATCGCGACCAGAAAGGTTGGGAGATCGAAGTTCCGCGGCAACAACCCGAATTTCTTCAGCACCGCCGACGACCTCTCCAGCCGCTTCGCGTCCTTGTCGTCTTTCATGCTCTTCTCGATGTAGGACTGCACCTCGTCGCGCTTGGTCAGCCTGCGCTTCACTTTGTGCTTGATCGGCAGGTCCGTATCCTGGCTGGCAAACTGGAGGATCTCGTCGACAGAGCGAAACAGTTCTTTCGCCTCTTTGGGAGAGACGATGGTTTCTGCTGACGGAGGATTCTGGGCTGGTGCAGTCGGCTGAGCGTGATTCTGATCCTCGACCTGAACGCCAAGGTTGTCGAGGTTCTTGCTGTTTGCTGGCGCTTGCGGTTGGTCTTGCGACCACGCTCCGCAAACCAGCAATGCGAATAGCAGGAGAATAACGGTGGACTTCCACAACTTCATGTGCCCTCTGTCTTGAAAACTTGAAATGACGATCACCGACCGCGCACGGGTCTCAGTGGCTCGCGATCTTTTGCGCCACCCACTCGCCTGCTTCACTTGTCCCCAACGTTCCGCCGATGTCGGCCGTCGTTTTTTTCTGGCGGACGGCTTCGAGGACCGCGCTTTCGATTTTCTTCGCTTCGACGGACATTCCCAGATGCGCCAGCATCATCGCCGCCGACAAAATCGCGCCGAAGGGATTGGCGATGTTTTTCCCGGCAAACAGCGGCGCGGAACCATGCACCGGCTCGAACATGGAAGTATGTCCTGGATTCAGGTTGCCGCTCGCGGCCATTCCCAGGCCGCCCTGCAATCCCGCCGCGAGATCAGTGATGATGTCGCCAAACATGTTGTTGGTAACGATTACATCAAACCCGCGCGGATCGTGCACCATCTGCATGCAGAGCGCGTCAACGTACATGTGCTGCGTCTCGATTTGCGGATGCTCTGCGGCGACTGCTTTGAAGACCCGCTGCCACAGGCCGCCGGCGTGCGTCATGGCGTTCGATTTGTCGCACATCAGCACTCGCCGGCGCGGCGAACCATCGAGTTTTTTGTTGTTCGCGCAGTACTCAAAGGCGTAGCGGATAATGCGCTCGACGCCCTTGCGCGTGTTGACGTCTTCCTGGATGGCAACTTCGTCCGGTGTTCCCTGCTTGAAGACTCCTCCGAGATCGCCGTAAGTGCCCTCGGTGTTTTCGCGAATCACCACGAAATCCAGATCTTTGGGCTCGATGCCTTTCAGTGGACAAAGCGACGCGTCCAGCAGCCGCACGGGACGGACATTGGCGTATAGGTCCATCTGGCAGCGCATGCCGAGGAGGATTTCCCTGGCGTGAATGTTGGAGGGTACGCGCGGATCGCCAAAGGCTCCGACCAGGATGGCGTCGAAATCGCGGGCCAAGGTGGCAAAGCCGTCGGGCGGGACTGTAACTTTGTCGGCTAGATAGCGGTCGGCTCCCCAGTCGAATGAGGTCAATTCGACCGCAGCGCCCGCGGCCTGGATGACCTTCACAGCCTGCGGAATGACCTCTTTCCCGATGCCGTCACCGGGAATCACGGCAATGCGCTTCTTCTTTGTTGCGCTCACGCTCGCAACGTTAGCACAGCCGCGGAGCATTCAGAAACCGAGTAATAGGCGGTGGAGCGCTGGGCGTCCCGCCCGGCAGGACCCTTCGACTTCGCTCGGGGCAGGCTCGCGAGGATGCCCGTCCCTCCATCACCGTTCGTTATAATCAAGGATTGAGCCTATGACTTCGACGACACTTTCTGGGACGAACCCGACGGAGCACAGCGGCATGACCACTGCGCGTGACTTCGGCGATACTCGCGCCGAGTTCCAGGCGTTGCTTTCAGGTTGCGGCCTCTATGACCTGAGTTGGCGCGCCAAGATCACGGTGACCGGCAGCGACCGCGTCCGTTGGCTGAACGGCATGGCTACCAACAATGTGCGCGACCTTGTCCCTGGCCACGGCGTCTATGCCTTCCTGCTGAACGCGCAGGGCCGCATTCAAGCCGACCTCTACGTGTTTCAGCGCGGCGAGTCACTGCTGGTGGATACCGAACGCGGGCAACGAGAAAAAGTATTGCAGCTGTTCGACCACTACATCATCGCCGACGATGTTGAGATCGCCGACATCAGCGACAAACTCACCGCTCTCGGCCTGACTGGGCCGGAATCGCGCAGTGTTCTCGAACGCACCGGAGTCGCCGTCCCTGATCTCGCGCATCTGCAGTTTGCGGATGTTGCCTGGCAACACGCTGGTCAGCAAACGACCGTCACGCTTCTGCGTTCGGGCGAGGAAGCTCGCGAGTCCTGGCAAGTTTGGGTTGCCCCCGAGCACGTGAGCGAGCTTTGGGACGCGCTGCTCAAGGCGGGTGCGCGGGCCACCGGCACAGCGGCGCTAAATCTTTTTCGCATCTCGCGCGGCATTCCGCAATTTGGCGTGGATATCCGCGAGCGCGATCTGCCGCAGGAAACCGGGCAGACGCGGGCTTTGAATTTCACCAAAGGGTGCTATCTCGGACAGGAGATTGTGGAGCGCATCCGGTCGCGCGGCGCCGTGCACCGGCAGTTCACCGCGTTCGCGGTTGAGGGCACGCTGCCGGAAGCGAGCTCGAAGATTCTGGCGGACGAAAAAGAAGTTGGCGAGATCACCAGTGGCGCGATTCTTCCTCTGCCTGGCGGAGACCGTCCGGTCGCATTAGGTTACCTGCGCCGCGAAGCTGCTGGAAAAGATTTGCGTGCGGGCACGGCGAAGCTGAATCCGGCTTCGCTCCCGATCGCCTGACCTTCAAGAAGAGTTTTCAAGATCTGGTAAAACCTATGGCTCAAAAACGAAGAGAAGAAACCGAATTTAAAGTAAGCGACAAGCGCTTGTTCACCGCTGATGGAGAACTTCGCGACGCCGCGGAAGAACAGGCACCGCCTCCGGCCGCAGCGACCGTTGCTGCTCCCATTTCGACAATCTCAGAAGCCGCGCCCACAGCAGCGGCACCAGCGGCTGAATCGGACATCCCCGTGCCTCCCTCCGCCTCCGAGCAACAGGCACAGCACGATGCCTATAAGCAGTCGTCGCGCGATCTGGACACGCGAGTCGAATTGAGCGGACACTCGGCGAAAGAACTCGAAATGAATTTTGAGCGCTTTATGGCTTCGCTCTACATGACCGCCATGATGCAGCTTGGCCTGATGCACGAACAGGGCGGCCAACCCGGCGTTGACTTGATTGGTGCGCGGCAAACCATCGACACGCTGGGCATGATTGCCGAGAAGACCAAGGGCAATCTCACTCCGAAAGAGCAGGGATTCCTGCAGAACTGCCTCTACGAACTGCGTATGGCCTACGTGGAAGTCACCAACGCTCTGGCGCGTCCTCCGCAGGCACCCGGTCCAATCACAGGAACCAACGGCTGATGCATGCGACCCTGACGGTACTCGGCAGCGGCACGTCGATGGGAGTTCCCACCATTGGCTGTGACTGCGCCGTCTGCTGCTCAACGGACCCGCACGACCGGCGCACGCGGCCATCCGTGATGATCAGCTACAACGGACATCACGTCATGATCGACTCGACGCCTGACTTTCGCGAGCAGGCGCTGCGCGAAAAGATCAACCGGCTTGACGCCGTACTTTACACGCACACGCACGCTGACCACATCCTCGGCATCGACGACCTGCGGCCCCTGACTTATCGGCACAAGCCGGGCAAACTGCCGCTCTACGCCACTCCGCACGCCTGCGAATTTCTGCGCAAAATGTTTCGTTACATTTTTGAAGCTGAGTACAAGTTTGGCGGACTGCCGCTGGTGGAACTGCATCCCATCGACGGTCCGGTCGAACTGTTCGGCGCCCGGTTTGAGCCGGTGACGGTGATCCACGGCGAAACCCCGATCCTCGGTTTCCGTTTCGGGTCGGCCGCCTACCTGACCGATCACAGCGAAGTCCCGGTCGAGACGCTGGAGAAACTGCGCGGCCTCGACATTCTTTTTCTGGATGCACTGCGCTACACGCCGCATCCCACGCATTCGACGGTCGAGCAGTCGCTAAAGATCGTGGAAGAGGTAAAACCGAAGCGCACGTTTTTCACGCACATCTGCCACGACCTGCCGCACGAGGCGACCAATGCGGCGTTGCCGCCGGACGTGCGGCTGGCGTTTGATGGGATGAAGCTGGAATTTGAGATTTAGAAATGAACACGTAGGCCCGGACGCATTCGTCCGGGCAGGCGAGCGAGGCTCGCCGATGTTTCCTTGCCTCTTAGAGTGAGCTGCGGAGCTTCGCTCCGCTGGACGGACGAATGCGTCCGTCCCTACGCGGTATTTGCTGAATGCTGACTTTTCACAAACTCGACGACGTTCCCCGCGACTTCGGTCCGGCGCTGGTCAGCGTCGGGAACTTTGACGGTGTGCACCGCGCGCACCGGCATGTTCTCGACGAGATCGTGCGGCGCGCAAGAGCGGGGAATGCACATTCGGTCGTTGTCACCTTCGAGCCGCACCCAGCCCGCATCCTGCGTCCCGATCAGAACCTGAGATTGCTGACTCCGCTTCCGGAAAAATTGCGCCTGCTTGAAGCTACTGGGATCGACGCGGTGGTGCTGCTTCCCTTCTCACGCGATCTTTCGCTGATGACGCCGCACCAGTTCGCCCATGAGATTCTGAAGAGGCGTCTGCATGCCCGCGAGGTTCACGAAGGCTACAACTTCCATTTCGGACACAAAGCGGCGGGAAACATTGAAGCGCTGCGCAATCTGGGCCGGGAAATGGGATTTGAGGTCCACGACTATCCCGAGATGCGCCTGCGCGGGGAGCGCGTTTCTAGCAGCCACATCCGCAAATTGCTGTCCGAAGGCCGCGTCAGCCGGGCGCGGCATTTGCTGGCGCGTCCGTTCAGCATTCTTTCTACCGCCGGTCGGGGACGGGGATATGGGGCGAAATATACGGTCCCGACCATCAATCTTTCCCACTACGAAGAACTCGTGCCCAGGGATGGCGTGTACATCACTCGTACGCGGATTGGAGAGGAGTGTTTTGATTCGGTCACTAACGTTGGAAACCGTCCCACGTTTGGCGCCGAATCTTTTGCCATTGAAACTCACCTACTGAATTTCCATCCGATTGAACTTTCGGCGGAGACTGAAGTTGAACTTCATTTTCTGGATCGGCTGCGCGATGAGATCAAGTTTCCGTCGGTCGAAGCTCTGAAAGAACAGATCGGGCGGGATGTGCGGAAGGCGCAGAGGTATTTGCGGCGGCTGGGGCTTGCGGGGGTTCGTTCTTAGCTACTCTTACCTTGTAACTCCCCTTTGTCACCCTGAGCGGAGGTTGCCGCGCGAAGAGCGCGGCAACCGGAGTCGAAGGGCCCCTACTCCACATACGCTTCTACGATCGCGTGATGCGGACTATGGGAAAGGTTCCGATTGGGTAGGGGTGCTTCGACTCCGCGAGACGGTCCGCTTCGCGGGCCGTCCCGCTCCGCTCAGCATGACAAGAACGATAACAGGTAATTCCACCGCAAATCCTAACCACTGCTACAATCGCTCCCCACATGGCCATCGGGCCCATCCAACTCCTGAAGCAAGCTAGCCCCGGGCAGCGCCACACGTTGCTAGCGGCTGCTCTCGGCTGGATGCTCGACGCTTTTGACGCTATGCTTTACGCGCTGGTCCTGGCGTACGTGATGCGCGATCTGGGCATGTCGAAGGCCACTTCCGGCCTTCTGTACACGCTCACGCTTCTGGCCTCCGGCATCGGCGGCGTGCTTTTTGGCTTCCTTGCCGACCGCATTGGACGCAAGCGCGCCTTGATGCTCAGCATCCTGACTTACTCGATTTGCTCGTTCGCTTCCGGACTGTCGACCACCGTGCTTATGTTGGCGGTGTTTCGGTTCATCCTCGGACTGGGTATGGGCGGCGAATGGAATACCGGTGCAACTTTGGTCGCGGAAACCTGGCCTGATGAATTGCGGGCCAAGGCGATTGCAATCGTGCAGAGTTCGTGGGCGATCGGCTATGCGCTGGCGGCGCTGGTCGCGGGGATCGTTTTGCGTTATGCCAACTGGCGGATGGTTTTCTTTGTCGGAATTTTGCCGGCTATTGTTACGCTTTGGATTCAGAACCGAGTATCCGAATCGCAGATGTGGCTGGACCACCATGTGGCAACTAAACGCGACGTTTCCGGCTTGGAACCCCAGCGTAACGATGGTGGCGGCAGTTCGCGGGCGGGGGCGCCCGCGCCACACGATCAGGATGATTCTTTCTTTCTCATTTTTCGCGCGCCTTATGGCAAGAGCACTCTCGTCCTTCTTCTGCTCAACTTCTTCGGGTTGTTTGCCTGGTGGGGACTGTTTACCTGGATTCCTCCTTATCTGTCGCTGCCAGTCGCACAAGGCGGGCGTGGTTTCGGCGTCATGGGTACGACTACTCTGCTTATCGTGCTCAACCTGTTTGGTATGTTTCCCGGTTACATCAGCTTTGGCTGGGTTGCGGACCATCTGGGCCGCCGCAGATCTTTCATGCTCTACCTTCTTGCCGCCGCTCTTCTGGTGCCGCTTTACGCCAGGGCGCGTTCTCCGGCAGCGTTGCTTGTGCTGGGGACGATTATCGCTTTCTTCGGGACGGGATTTTTTTCCGGCTCGGGCATCATCGGCAGCGAGATCTTCCCTACCCGCGTACGGGCGCGGGCCTTGGGCTTTACCTATAACGGCGCGCGCGCCTTGAGTTGCGTCGCTCCCTGGATCATTGGATGGGTCGGACAGACCAAGGGGCTAAGCGGGGCTTTCTATCTCTGCGGAGCGGGGTTTCTTCTGGCTAGTTTGATGGCGACGCAACTGCCGGAGACGAAGGGGCGGAGGTTAGAGTAGCGGCAGCCGGGTTTGCTTGGGAACACCAGTCGTCCCTACGGGACTTGCGGGGCATTCCCACTTTTCCCGGCGCTGAAGCGCCGGGGCTATTGGCAGACGCCCCTCCGGGGCTGGATTCTGGCGAGCTTTTGTGCCACCGCCGGGGCTGGATTTTCGCGGTCCTTAATATTATATTCAAGCATCATCGTCCCCTATTCGATTGGCTCTACCAACAGTTCTTCGCCTCGCGCGGCCCGTTCTGGCAACTGGATCAGCACAATCGCTACCAGCACCAGAACGATGCCAACGGTCTGCATGGGCCGCAATAACTCTCCCAGCACCAGCGCCGCGAGCAGGATACTGAATACCGGCTCCAGACAACTGGCTACTATGGCGCGGGTGGGCTCCAGGTGCTGCAGGCCGGCGAAGTAGCAGGAAAATGGCCCGAGCACGGAGACCAGGGAAAACACCAGCATGAATTCCCACTGCTGGCGGCCGTAGTGAGCGGCAACAATCTTCCACGGAGGATTTACAAAAATCCAGAAGGTTGAAGTCGCGACCAAGACCCAGAGCAGAACCTTCCAGCGGTCGTAGCGTGCCAGCACCCGATGTCCGCCGACGTTATAAAACGCAAAGGAGAAGGCAGCTAGCAGCGCGGCCGTGACTCCGACCGCGTCCATGCGGAAGCCGCCTGCGCCGACAAAACCGACGGCCAGCGCGCAGCCGAGCACGGCCAGGCCGACCGCCGCGCTTCTGCGTAACGACGGGCGCTGTGCTCCGCGCGCCACCGTATAGAGCAGCACCCAGACCGGCGCCGTGTATTGCAGGATGATGGCGGTCGCCACGTTTGTACGTTGAATGGCGAGGTAGTAGAGATAGTTCGAGGCTGCGACTCCCAGAATTCCCAGCAGGAAAAACTGCAGCAGATCACGCCCGGGAACACGCAGCGCGGATGCTCCTCTCTTGGCCAACAGCACGGGCAACAGCACCGCCAGTGAGAGAGTTACGCGGCTTTGGGACAAAATCAGTGGATCGATCGTTCTTAAGGACGCCCCGCCAGGCAGCAGGTGCCCGGTGAAGGCCGCGCGACCGAGTGTCGCCGAGATACCCCACAGCAGGGCCGCACTCCCGATATAGAAGTAGCCTCGCAGCGGATGGGGACTCGCCTTCACGAGACATACTCAATCGTGTACGTGATCTTTGCCGTTTTCTCCAGCATGGCGGAAACCGAGCAGTACTTCTCTTTCGAGAGGTGCACGGCATCTTCCATCGCTTTCTTCGACACCTCGCCGCGAATTGCGTAGGTCAAGTGAATCGCCGTGTAGACAGCGGGATAGCCGTCGGCCCTTTCGGCTTTGGCTCGCACTTCGAGTCCAGTGAACGGCTCGCGCTTCTTGCGAAGGATTCCTACCACGTCCGATGCCGTGCAACCGCATAGGGCTAGCAGCACTAACTCCATCGGAGTGTTGGCGGTTTTCTCGGATGCCGTATCCATCACTATGGAGTGGCGCGACGTTGCCTCGCCTACGTATCGGTCCTTGTCGGTCCAATTGACTGATGCTTCAATCATGGTGCCCTTTCTCGTCGAGTCGCTCGATCGTCCCTCCGGGACTTAGATCGTTCGTTCCACCTTTCCCAGCGCCGAAGCGCTGGGCTAAGCTCGGTCGCCCCTCCGGGGCTGGTGTTCACAATCTCCCTAGCGGCGATTATCGGTCATGGGTTCGGGGTGAATCAGGACGCGGAACAATTGCGGCGCGTCGTGTTTGAAGCGGATCTCGAGCGAGGTCTGAACGTCGTGCACTCGCGAAAGCGGCATATCGTCGGGCAACGTGCAGTGGCAGGAGACATACAGCCGCGTGCGCACCTTCTTGAACTGGAATTCGTGCACGTCCATCACCTCGGGAAACTCCTTCACAATATTTTTGAGGCGCTGTTCCAATTCCGGCTCGCGAACAATCTCCTCTCCGGTTTCAATCGTCGCCGGCTCACTTTCAATGTGGGTGAGAATCGTCGCAATTTCCGGGACCTGGGTGCGTATCTCCGTTTCCAGCCGGGTAACCTCATCGTGCGCCTGCTTCATGCTGAGTTGCTCATCGAGTTCCAGGTGCTGCTCCACATGCAACTGGCCGTTCAGGCTCTGCACGCTGATGTCGTGCACGTTGAAGTTGTAGCGGGTGGCTACGGCGCGGATGCGGTCAAAAATATTTTCCGTGCGCCGCGCCCTTGGAACCGAATGCACCATCACGTCGGCATCAGGTAAAACCTCACGCACCCGCGACCTCACGGCATCGGACACTTGCTCCGAGCGCTGGAAGGTGAAATTACGTTCCAAGCCCACCGAAACGTCCGCGAAATAGCGATTCCCAGCCCTCCGGAAACGGACACGGTCCACCTCCAACACACCATTAACGGTTCGTATCCGGTCGAGGATCTGGCTGCGCACGCCGGCCGGCGCCGCATCGAGCAGTGCATCCACCGTTCTCCGCGCCAGCCGCCAACTCACGGAAATGACGACGCCCGCCACGAACAGTGCGGCAACCGGATCGGCCTGACGCAGCCATCCCACCTGATAGCTGCGGCCCAGCCACACCAAGGCAAGGCCCACGATCACTACCGCGCTCGACCAGATGTCGGTTGAAAAATGCAGCGCGTCCGCTTCCAGCGCCTGACTGTCATATTTCGCCGCGATGCGGCCGAGTGCGCGGGAGCGCCAAGCGTCAACCGCGATCGACAGCATCATGACCAGGAACGCAGCCGCGCTGGGCTCAATTTCCACGCTCTGAAAGAACAGCCGCCTGATCGCTTCATAGACAATCCAGACACAGGTGATCAGCAACAGGCCGGTTTCGATGAAGGCCGAAAAATTCTCGAACTTGCCGTGTCCATACTGGTGATCGGCATCCGCCGGCTTGTCGGAAACCTGCACGGAAAAAAACGTCACCAGAGCGGCGATCAGGTCCAAGCCGGAGTGTGCCGCCTCCGACAAAATTCCCAGCGAGCCGGTTGCGATCCCGACAACAATTTTCAGGCTGGTGATCACCAGCGCCGCCAGCACGGAGTTCCCGGCAACGGCTCGTTTCTCCCGGCGCATCGAACCGGAACTGAAGGTGGCCTGGATTTCGGGCATTAGTGTCATTATCGCTTTGGATTCACCCGCCGCCAACCCCTCGACGCCCTTGCCCGGTCAGTGGCGGGACATGCTACGATGACATTCGTTGCAATTTCTCCATTGGAGGATATTGATTCATGCGTTCCCCGTACCTCGTGTGTTTCCTGCTTGCAGGCTTGGCCTACGGGCAAGCTGCGCCACCGGCTACACCTCCCGCCGCCGGAGCCAAGGCTGCACCCGCTGCTTCCGCCGCACCCGAGAAGGCCCCCGAAGTAAAGGTTGGGCCCGACGATGCGGTAATCACGCTGAAAGGCTTCTGCGCCGATGCCAGCCAGCAGGGCGATGCCTGCAAAACCGTGATCACGCGCGCCCAGTTTGAGAAGCTCTCCGAAGCGCTACAACCGGGAATGTCGCCTGCCATCCGCCGGCAACTCGCAACCGCGTATGCGCGAATGCTGAGAATGTCGACCGCGGCGGAAAAGCGCGGACTCGACAAACAGCCAAAGTTCGACGAAATGATGCAGTTTGCGCGGATGCAGATTCTTTCCCAGGAACTGAGTCGCGCGCTGCAGGAAGATTCCGGGAAAGTTTCCGACGCTGATATCGAGGACTATTACAAGAAGAACGAAGCCTCCTACGAGCAAGCCACCTTTGCGCGGATTGTTATTCCCCGCGCCAAGCAGATCGCATCATCGGTCACGGCTCCGAAAACCGATGAGAAGGCTGGCGGGAAAACCACTGCAAAGCCCCCGGCAACGCAACCACCGACCGAGGCGCAGAAAAAAGCTGCCGAAGAAGCAATGACGAAAATCGCAGCTGATCTTCGCGCCCGCGCGGCTAAGGGTGAGGACTTCGACACGCTGCAAAAGGAGGCTTACGTCGCCTCGGGTTTTCCGGGAAATCCGCCTAACACAAAGATGGAGAAAGTGCGCAGCGCTACGCTGCCGGTGGACCATCGTGCGGTCATGAATTTGAAGCCGGGCGAAGTGTCGGAGGTGATCTCCGATCCCGGCAGCGACCACTACATCTACAAACTGGTGAGCAAGGAGACCTTATCTCTGGATACCGTAAAAGCGGAGATTCGCGGCGTAATTTCCAGCCAGCGTTATCGCGACAGCATGCAGGGATTTCAGGGCAATGCTGACCTGAACGATGCCTACTTCGGCCCCGCGCGAAATCCTGGCATGCCGATGTCCCCCAGGGGAGCAAAACCCGCTCAACCGGCCGAAGACTCCGACTAAATGGATACGGCAAGACCAATCATCATCGTCACCGGGGTGTCGGGTAATCTGGGCCAGCGACTGGTGCAACAACTCTCGGATTACACGGTTGTGGGCATTGATGTCACGCCCCCAACTCATTCCCAGGTCGATCGTTTTGTGCCGCTCGACCTGGGAAGAGAGGAATCCACGCGCGAGTTGCTGCTGCTTTTGCGTGAGTTGCAGCCCGTGTCAGTTGTGCATCTGGCGTTCGTGATCGATCCCCAGCGCACGGGGGTTCTGGACGTAGACCGGATGTGGCGGATCAACGTGGCCGGCACGGCCCGGGTGATGGAAGCGATTACCGAAGCCAACCGGAATACGGAAACCACCATCCGGCAGTTTATTTTTCCGAGCAGCGTGTCGGCATATGGTTCCGACCTGCCTGCGCCGGTCACGGAAGACTCGCCACTGGGCGCGCACACGTTGCCTTACGCCATCCACAAAAAGGAAAGCGATCTGGTGGTTCAGCAGCGCGCGCCGGCTCTGCGGGGGTGCGGAGTCTTCATTTTGCGTCCCCACATTTTTGCGGGGGCCACGGTGGAGAATTACCTGATGGGAGCGTTCCGCGGAACACCCAATGGAAAGGGGAAGCGCGCTGCCCGTATGCGCCAGGCGGCGAAGCGATTGCCTTGCATGTTGCCCTTCGGCCAGAAGTATGTGGACAACAAGATCCAGTTCGTCCACGTCGATGACATGGCGCGACTGATCGCGTGGATCCTGAGGCGGGAACCGGAAGCGCAGCGGCTGACCATCCTGAACGTTGCCGGACGCGGCGATCCTTTGACTTTCGGACAGTGCATCGAACTGGCGCACGCTAAATTGCTGCGAGTCCCCGGGCAGTGGGGCATGCGCCGCGTTCTGCAGTTTTTGTGGAACTGGAAGATCTCGGCGATTCCGCCGGACGCTGTCCCTTACATGACCGGCCAGTACATCATGAACACTGACCGGTTGAAGAAATTTCTGGGCAGCGACTACGAACGAGTGATTCAGAAAACCAATTTCGAGGCATTCGCGGATTCGTTCCGGAGGAACTAAGAAGCAATTTAACCGCAGAGACCGCCGAGTACGCAGAGATGTTTGGGAATAAGAGACCCAACAATCTCTGCGTACTCCGCGTACTCTGCGGTTAAGGATTCTGACTATCTTTCACTCCCCGGTACAGGCCTGCGATGCCGAAGGTGTACGGAGTCCAGGAGGCTTCGCGGAATCCTGCCTGACGCATGCGTCCTAGCATTTCCTCTGGCACCGGAAAACGTTCGACCGAGGCCGGCAGATAGGCATACGGACCTCGCACTCCCGAGAGAACCGTGCCGATCTTGGGGAGAACTTTCTTGAAGTAGACGCGATAGAGGCGTCCGAGCAGGCCGCCTGGTTCTCCAAAATCCAGGATGCCGCATTCTCCGCCGGGAGCCAGTATCCGCGCAATTTCCCGCAATCCCGCGTCGTAGTCGGCCAGGTTTCGAAAACCGAATGCCGCCGTCACTAGACTGAAATGCCCATCGGGAAATGGCAGGCGAAGCGCGTCGGCCTCGATCCAGCGGACCGTCGAGCCGCTTCCCTTCTCCGCCGCCTTCGCCGCTGCTCGTTGCAGCATGGCGTGAGAAAAATCGGCGCCGAGAATCTGCGCAGATCGTGAGCCAGCGCGCCGGCGCAGGGCGAAAGTCATATCTCCCGTGCCGCAGCAAATATCCAGCGCACGAGAGGTGGGACGCTTCAGAATCGCGTCGAAGGTGCGCGCGGTGCGCCACCACCACAAGCGGTCAATGTTGAACGAGAGAACGTGATTCAGCAGGTCGTAGCGCGGCGCAATCGAGGTAAACATCTCGCGGACCGCCTGCGCCGCCGACTCGCGGTCTTGCGCACCTGCCGGAGTTGCACCTACGATCCGCTGATTCAGTTCTTCATTCATAGGACTGTTGCCGGTTCGGACGTCCCCGGCCGGCGGTCATACTGCTAGACGGGCGAGGCGCCCGTCGCTCCACCAACTAATTTCGCGCCAGTTCCCTGATCTCGTCGATGGCTGACCGGACTATCGCTTCCGGCACATCGCTCGTGATCTCGACCTTGCCGATCTCTCGCGGCAGAATAAAATGCACTACCCCCTGCCGCGCTTTCTTGTCGGAACGCAATCGCTTCAGGATGCTCGCGGTCCGCAGCGTCATGCGGGGCAGCCTGCCAAAGCCCAGGACGGCGTTCGAAATGCGTCCCGCCGTCACGCTATCCAGTTTGCCGGTGGAGAGCGCGATGTGGGTCGCTGCGATCATGCCCCACGCCACCGCCTCTCCGTGGAGCAGTTGCGTATAGCGGGTCTCGGCCTCAAGCGCGTGCCCGATGGTGTGTCCAAGATTGAGCACCTGGCGCAAACCGCCTTCGCGTTCGTCGGCACTTACCACCGCCGCCTTCAAGCGCACGGAATCGGCAATTACTTTCTCCACCACAGCCGGGTCGCGATCCAGGATTTCGCGACGCCGGTCTTCGAAAAGCTTGAACAGTCCCGGATCTCCGATAATGCCGCACTTCAGCGACTCGTACAGGCCCGCGCAATATTCGCGCGAAGGCAGCGTCCCCAGGACGGCGGGGTCGACCAGTACGGCGCGCGGCTGGTGGAAGGTGCCAAGCAGATTCTTCCCGGACACGAGGTTGACACCCGTTTTCCCGCCGATGGCGGCATCCACCTGCGCCAACACCGTCGTTGGCACCTGGATGACATCCACGCCTCGCATATAGATCGAGGCCAGGAAGCCGGTCACGTCGCAGACCACGCCACCGCCCAGCGCAATCAACGTTACGTCGCGATCCGCGCCGTGCTTTACTAGCTTCTCCGCCAGCTTCTCCAGTGTGGTCAGACGTTTTGAGCGCTCGCCATCGGGCATCTCGACGAGGTTGGTTTCGATTCCTGCAGCCGTCAGCGATTTCAGCAGGACTTTGGCCCAGCGCCGCCGCACCGGCGGGACGGTGACCACAAAGGCGCGGCGGCCTTCAAGAATCTTGCCGAGGCATTCTCCGGCGCGAGGGACCAGACCGCTTCCGATGAACACTTCGTAGGAACGTGACGGCGTGGCGACGGGAACGCTAATCATGAACATTCATCATAGCGTATGGGCGCGCTGCATCCCCGGTGGTTGATAGCAAAAGAGCGCAAAGTTGCGCAGACACTCTTGTCGGCGGACATTCTAAGTGGTGCACGCTTTCGCGGACAAGAGTGTCCGCGCTACACGTCCGTCTACTCGGGCAGTTTCTTTTGCGGATTCACCAGCGAGGCCAGAATCGATGCCCCCAAAACAAAAAGCACGATCACCAGCACCCATGCGGTCGGAATGCTTACGTAGTGCGACCCCAGCATCTTGATCCCGACAAGAATCAGCACCACTGAGAGTCCGTAGTGGAGGTAATGAAACAGGTCCATCATGCCCGCTAGCGCAAAGTACATGGAGCGCAGGCCGAGAATCGCGAACACATTTGACGTATAGACGATGAAGGCATTCAGTGTGATGGCGAGCACGGCCGGGATGGAATCTACCGCAAATAGAATGTCGGTGGTCTCGACGACCAATAACACCACCAGCAGCGGAGTCGCGTAAAGTCGGTCCGTCCGGGAAAAGAACTGTCCTTCGACATATTCCTCGGTCACCGGAAAAGCTCGGCGGAAGAGGCGAAGAACGGGATTCTTCTCGGGATGGATTTCCGCCTTGCCCTGCCGCAACAGCTTGATTCCAGAATAGATGAGCAAGGCGCCGAATGCGTAGGTGATCCAACTGAAGCGCGAGATCAGGCCCACGCCCGCCACGATGAAGGCACCCCGCATCAGCAGCGCCCCGAGGATTCCCCAGGACAGTACCTTGTGCTGGTGCTCGTCGGGCACGTTGAAATAGCGGAAGATGACGAGAAACACGAAGAGGTTGTCGACGCTGAGCGACAGCTCAATGACGTAGCTGGTCACGAACTGCAGCGCCGGAACCCGCCCATGCCAGAACAACACCAGCACCGCGAACGCGGCCGCGAGTGCGACCCAAACTCCCGCCCAGGCAAGCGCTTCGCGAACGGTGACGCGGTGAGAGCGGCGATTCAACACTCCCAGGTCGAGCGCCAGCATCGCCAGCACAAACAGGTTGAAGAGAATCCAGAAGAGGAGCACAGGAAATAGTACGACAGTGTGTCAGGTGTCAGGTCTCAGGTATTAGAGAAACCTGCTGTCTCTTAGGTTGCGAGTTCGCTCCCTAGCAGCTTGCGGAAAATGCAATCTGACGAGGAAGAACGACCACCGGGGCTAAAGCCCAAGCTGATTTCAGCTTACGCGGCCCTGAAGGGCCGCTCTTCCACGGCGATACGGACATTTGTGACTTTTTCCGCAAACGCCTAGTGTACTGAGTCTAATGTTCGTATACAAAAGCGGGCCACGGAATCGAGGATTTGGTCGGCAGATTTGGTCCAGACAAAGGGTCTCGGGTCCTGGTTGTGATGGTCGATGAAGTGGCGAATGGCGTTCTCCAACTGCAGCGTGCTGC
>Ga0074046_10000929_pt1 | contig 27196 bp, 22 predicted proteins | sample BogForMeECP23OM3_FD_94441 | JGI IMG/M metagenome (GOLD analysis project Ga0074046, IMG submission 94441) | Bog forest soil microbial communities from Calvert Island, British Columbia, Canada - Bog Forest MetaG ECP23OM3 | ecosystem: Environmental > Terrestrial > Soil > Wetlands ...
AGAACGGCGGCGCGACGGGTAAACTGTCTGCGGGAAAGTAAGGAGCCATTTTTTTTGTTCATGGTGATCCTTTGGACGTGTGGAGATGGACAGGAAACTACAGCGAGGCTATCCAATCCCAACAGGGGCGTCAACTGGACGAAGGGATAGGTGTCGGTGTTGAGTAGCGTTGAGTGAATGATGGGAAGAGGAACGCAAGAAATCGTACTAAGGGTTCCACGTCGCCCGAGGCATCAGATGCCAGCTGTAGCACCAAAATACGGACTTGACGCGCCGACACCCTATGGTAGACTCGCGGCCCATTGAGCGCGGTGGGGTTGCCGCGCGAACCGTCCGCCCCCAAAGTCTAAGCAATTCGGTCAAAAAATCCTGGAGGTCTTGAATGCGAAAAGTAATATCGCGAATCTTGTTCGTGTTGTGTGCAGTTGGCATCATTGGGCCAGGAATTGCACTTGCGCAGGCCAGTATTGAAAGCAGGAAATTGCCGAGTAGTTTTCTGAAGGGAGTAAAAGCGAGAACCGCGCTTGCGGGAGACAGTATCTCGACCTTCGGGAATAACAAGAATGGAGGAAAGGGCAAGAGTTCGACGGTGACCATTGGACTGCCAGGCGTGGACTCGATTGTGAACTGGTCGGATCAGTTCATTGCGCCAGGATTCGACAGTAACGGCAATCCGCAGACTGTTTGGCCGTATACCATGGTGGGCACGCCACCGGAGTCCGGTCAGAGCACGTTCATCAACGCGCCGATTATTCCGATGGAGTTGGACCTTTTGGATTCGACGGGAAACATCGCCACATTTTATGGTCAGCCGCTGGTTTTCAAGGCGACACCGGATCTCGTCAGTGCGCTGGTGAACTCCCCGATATTCGCACCGTATGTCTACGATTCCGGGTTCGGGCAATTCAACGATCAGATGTTGCGGACGGAATTTTGGAACCGGATTCACCCGGGCGACGGCGATTGGGACAATGGCTGGCACAATTTTCTGCTGCCGAGCGTAAAGCGGGGAAGAGTAATGCAGATTCCCTTCAACTTCTGGTACTTCTTCTACGACGCGAATAATAATCCGGTTGCGGCGGCAGTGGATGCCAACACCTTTGGGAACCTGCTGTTCCCGGCAACCTATCCATTTGATAACAGCACCCCAGTGGGCGCGGCGGAACATGCGGGCGACATAACCACACAGACGATGGCAACATTCTTTTTCAACAACGTATACCTCTATGAGGGAACGATCAACAACTGCTGCATTCTCGGCTATCACACCTACGACGATGAACCGGGTATTCCGGCAAACGGGAACCGGGACCGACGTTACGTGCTGAATTATTCGAGTTGGATTACCAACGGCCTGTTCTATTTTGGGATCGAAGACATTACCGCGGTGAGTCATGAAATATCGGAGACATTTAACGATCCGTTCGGGAATAACGAAACGCCGTGGTGGTTGTCCGTCGATCCATTTCTCGGCAGCGGTAATTGCCAGAATAATCTGGAGGTGGGGGACGTAGTGGAGGTGCTCACAGCGAATGAGCACTATTCCGCCTCCTTGAATGGAATGACGTATCATCCTCAGAATATGGCGCTGCTGCAGTGGTTTGAGCTGCAGTCGCCATCGACCGCGTTTCATGGCGCTTTTAGTTTTCCGGACGAAACCACCCTGACGGCGCCGTCGCCCAGCAACCTGCTTCCAGGTTGTGCGGTGGCGCCGTGAAGTAGTGGAACCATTTGAATCTAGAAACAAAGCGGGGTCCTCGGGCCCCGTTTTGTTTTTGGGACGGAGAAGAATTACGCTAAATTCAGGAGTCCCAGCAGGGTCCTGCCGCAGATACATTTTCCGCTGAACGAGGCATCTCAATTTACATGGAACTTCCACATATACAGAAGGCTTCGCTGGGTGCGTTGGATTGGGCGCATCCGCTGGTTCGGGAATGGTTTCTGAGCAGACTGGGGACGCCGACCGAGCCGCAAGAGCAGGGATGGCCGCACATTCTGCGCGGGACAACCACCTTGATCTCTGCGCCGACTGGGTCGGGGAAAACGCTGGCGGCATTTTTGGCGTGCATTGACCGGCTGGTGCGCCAGGCGCTTTCGGGGGAACTACGGGAGCGGACCGAAGTGCTGTATGTTTCGCCGCTGAAAGCGTTGAGTAACGACATCAAGACGAACCTGGAGGTGCCGCTAGGAGAAATTCAGCAACTGGCGATGTCGCGCGGGTACCTGATGCCGGAGATTCGGGCGGCGGTGCGCACCGGGGATACGTTGATGCCGGAGAGGCGGGCGATGCTGCAGCGGCCTCCGCACATTTTGGTGACGACGCCGGAATCGCTGTACATCCTGCTGACGGCGGAGAAAAGCCGGGAAATTCTAAAATCCGTCGATACGGTGATTGTGGATGAGATTCATGCGGTAGCCGACGATAAGCGCGAGAGTCACTTGGCGCTTTCGCTGGAACGATTGGAAGCGTTGGCAGAAAAGCCGCCGATGCGGATTGGTTTGTCGGCCACACAGAAACCGATTGAATTGATTGCACATTTTCTGACCGGCGGACGGCCCGATCCTGTGATCGTGCAGATTGGGCATCGAAGGCAGGTGGATATCGCGGTGGAAGTGCCGGGAAGCGAATTGGGACCGGTGGCTACGCATGAGATGTGGGACGAGATTTATGACCGCATCACGGAGCTTGTGCGGCAGCACCGGTCGACGCTGGTGTTCGTGAATACACGAAGGCTGGCGGAACGCGTAGCACATCATCTGGCGGAACGATTGGGCGAAGAGGCCGTAGCTACGCATCACGGCAGCCTTTCGCGGAAGTTGCGGCTAGCGGCGGAAAAAAAGTTGAAGGCCGGGGAAATTCAGGTACTGGTGGCGACGGCTTCTTTGGAATTGGGAATTGATATTGGGGCTGTAGAGCTTGTGTGTCAGGTGGGGTCGACGCGGGCGATTTCGGTGGCGTGGCAAAGGATTGGAAGAGCAGGACACTGGCACGGAGCCATTCCCAAGGGGCGAATTTTTGCGAGCACGCGGGACGAACTGGTGGAGAGCGCGGCGTTGGTAAGAGCGATGCACGAAGGGGATCTGGATCGAATTGAAATCCCAGAAGCGCCGGTGGACGTATTGGCGCAGCAGATTGTGGCGATGTGTGCCTGCGAGGACTGGAAGGAGGACGAGCTGTTTGCGGTGGTGCGGAGAGCTTATCCGTACCGGAATTTACGGAGAGAAGAGTTTGATGGGATTGTGGAGATGCTTTCCGAGGGGATCAACGCGCGTCGGGGCAGATATGGCGCGTATTTACTGCGGGACCGGGTGAATGGACGGCTGCATGGAAGGCGCGGGAGCCGTCTGGTGGCGATTACGAGCGGCGGAGCGATTCCGGACAACTCGCTGTACACGGTGGTAGCGGAGCCTGAGGGCACGGTGGTGGGCACCGTGGACGAAGACTTCGCGGTGGAGAGCCTCGGCGGGGATATTTTTCTGCTGGGCAACAGTTCGTGGAAGATTCGGCGGGTGCAGGCGACGGGACGCGTGATTGTCGAGGACGCGCACGGTGCGGCACCCAATATTCCATTCTGGCGTGGAGAGGCACCGGCACGGACGGCAGAACTTTCCGCGCAAGTGGCGGCGGTGCGGGAGAAGGTTGGGGAATTGACCCGCGAGGTTGTGCCGGGTACGGATTTGCGCGGTTCGGCGCAAGGGCTGGCGGCGGTGGCATGGCTCGAGAAGGAATGCGGACTGGATCAATCGGGCGCGGAACAGCTTGTAGAACATGTGGTAGCCGGCCGCGCGGTGCTGGGGGTGGTGCCGACACAAACGACGGTGATTGCAGAGCGATTTTTCGATGAAAGCGGCGGGATGCAACTGGTGATCCATGCGCCGTTTGGCGGGCGGATCAATAAGGCTTGGGGATTGGCGCTACGAAAGCGATTCTGCCGTTCGTTTAATCTGGAGTTGCAAGCGTCAGCGACGGACGATGGAATCAATATTGCGTTGTCGGAACAGCACAGTTTTCCATTGGGGGACGTGTTCCGGTTCTTGCATCCGGCTTCGGTTAAGGAAGTGTTGGAGCAGGCGGTCTTGGCTTCGCCAATTTTTACCGCGCGATGGAGATGGGATGCGTCGCGAGCGCTGGTGTTGCAGCGATTTCAGGGTGGGAAGAAAGTGCCGCCACAAATTCAACGGATGCGTGCCGACGATTTGCTGGCTTCGGTGTTTCCCGATGCGGCGGCGTGTCCGGAAAACCTGGATGCGCAGCCGCGAGTTCCGGAACACCCGCTGGTGCGGGAAGTAATGAAGGATGCGCTGACGGAAGCGATGGACGTGGAAGGGCTGAAGCTGGTGCTGGAACGAGTGCTGAATGGGAGCATCCAGTGCATCGCCGTGGATACGCCGGTACCGTCGCAATTTTCACACGAGATTTTGAATGCAAACCCGTTTGCGTATCTGGATGACGCGCCGCTGGAGGAACGCAGAGCGCGGGCTGTGGAGATGCGGCGGATGCTGCCGGAAACGGTGCTTGGGGAAGTCGGGAAGCTGGATGCGGCAGCAATTGCGGAAGTACGAGCGGAAGCGTGGCCGGACGCGCGGGATGCAGATGAACTTCACGATGTACTGCAGACACTGATTGCAGTGCCGAAGGTCGAGGCGAATGTTGGGGAACAGGGAAGTGTCCTTGCGGGTGCGGTGCGAGAATCCGTTGTTGCGTGGCGGGGATTGTTTGAGGAACTTGCGGGACAAGGACGAGCGGCGGTGGGCAGCGCTTCGGGACGACGGTATTGGGTGGCTGCGGAGCGGGCGAAAAGTTTTAAGCAGGTTTTTCCTGAGGCGCGTTTCGATGCACATTTGGTGGAAGTGGAGGCTGAGCCTGCCGAGCGAGAAGAGGTTTTGCGTGAGCTTGTGGCTGGATGGATGGAGCATTGCGGTCCCGTGACGGCGCGAGCGCTCGCGGAGGTACTTGGCGTGGCGCAGGGGGAAATCGACCAGGCGCTGCTGAAGATCGAGGGAAGCGGGGCGGTGCTGCGCGGTAAGTTTACCAATAGCGCTGGCGCGGAGACGGAGTGGTGTGGACGGAGACTGTTGGCGCGGATTCACCGGCTTACTTTGGGAAGGCTGCGGCGGGAAATTGCGCCGGTAACGGCGGCGCAGTTTATGCGTTGGTTGTTCCGTTGGCAGCATGTGGCGCGCGGAACGCAATTGCCGGGAGAGCGCGGGACACTGGAAGTCTTGCGGCAGTTGCAAGGCTATGAAGCGCCGGCGAATACCTGGGAGCATCAGATTCTGGCGCGGCGGGTGGTGGGCTACGACCCGGCGTGGTTGGATCAGTTGTGCTTAAGGGGCGCGGTGGGATGGGGACGATTTTCGCCGCATCCAGCGATGCTGGTGGAGTCTTCGGAGCGCGGGAGGCGGGTGACGCCGAGTAGCGTGGCGCCAATTACTTTTTTTGTGCGGGAGGATGGGGAATGGATGTCGTATCCGCGGCGCGAGTGGGCTGCGGGGGAGCAACCGGGATTGAGCGCGACTGCGAAGGACGTTCTGCAATTTCTGAGACAGCATGGCGCATCGTTTTTCGCGGACATTGTGCGTGGAACGCGGAAGCTGAAGGCGGAAGTAGAGACGGCGTTGTGGGAACTGGTGGCCGTGGGATTTATTACGGCGGATGGCTTTGACAATTTGCGGGCGCTGCTTGATCCGAAACGGCGAGCGGGACAGGGGAGCGGGAGGAGTACGCGTCCACGAGATAGCGTGGGGCGGTGGTCGTTGCTGTTTCCCGGGGAGGGCGGAGAACACGCGGCGCAGATGGAAGGAATCTGCGGGATGCTGTTGAGGAGATATGGCGTGGTGTTTCGAGAGTTGCTGCTGCGTGAATCCATCGTGCCGCGATGGAGGGAAGTGTTGATTGCGCTGCGGAGGCTGGAGGATCGCGGGGAAATCCGTGGAGGAAGGTTTGTGAGTGGTTTCGTAGGCGAGCAGTTTGCGTTGCCAGTGGCAATTGAATCGTTGCGGGCCGGCCGGACGGAAGAGCCGAGCGGGGAGATTATTACGGTTTCCGCGGCGGACCCGTTGAACCTGGCAGGGATCGTGGTGCCGGGGGAGAAGGTGGCGTCGAATTCGCGGCAGTTTGTGAGTTTTCGAGATGGAGTTGTGGTGGAAGAGGAGCGGCGGGCTCCGTATTGGGAGCCCATGGCGCATGTGGGGTGAAGTTTCCTCAGGGGCTAAAGCCCATTCCTGTCGTGAGCTAAATGTCGGAGCTGAAGCTCCGACCCCCTAACGCGGCCCCGAGAGACTGAAACCCGACGATTCTGGTTCGCTTGTGGCGCGACTGAAGTCGTGCCCTCCCGCAGGTAGAACTGGACTCCGGCCCTTTAGAGGGAGACCCAAGACCCACCCTTCAGAGCTCAGGGTTAGCCCTCAAAAAACGAGGATGGTGCCCCGGGCAAAGAACGCGACGGAAACATTGCCTCATTGTGGAATCTCCGTTCGGAATAACGGGTTCTGCGGCTAGTTGAAGTTGTAGCCGATTTCCCAGAGGAATTGATGATTGCCGTTGGTTACGTTGGCGTTGCCGACTTGATAGGCGCCGTAGAGGGTGAGCTTGGAAGTGAGTTTGAAGATGAGGCCGGTGTTTACGTAGCCGACGGCCTGATTGCCGGTGTACCACTCGGCGGCTAAGGAGAGACGAGGGTTCAGTTGCTGTTCGAAGGTGAATTGACCGCCGGCGCGGTTGGCGGTGGAGACGACGTTGCGGGTGAAGTCGTATCCGCCCAGAGTGATCCGAGTGCCGTGCTTCCACTGCTTGGCAACGGCTGCGTAGAAGTAGTTACCGGCGTTGTAGGTGCGGTTGTGGACGGGGAAGAACAAGTCGTCGCCGACGTAGAGCGTCCAACCGGAGGCGTCGTCGTTCCAGAGCCGCCACTTTATGGTGGGGGAGACGTCCAGCTGGCCGAGGGTAGGTGAGCTTAGGCCATTGAAATTCATACCGGCTTCGATGTGGTGCCCTATTCCGATAACGACGCGGGGCGTGAAGGTAAACAGGGGATCCGCAGATTGTGCGGTGCCGTCGAGTTCGCCATAGACTTTGCCTTTGTCCAGGACATCGGCGCTCGGTACATCAAAGACAGTTTCTTGGCCACGGGCGCCGCGAGCGAGGAGAAGCGCGAGAAAAAGAAGGCAAAGTCCGAAAGACCCCGTGGATCGAAGTGCAAGCAAAGTATAGAACAAAGTTTACTACAGTAGAGTGCCGCACCTACGGTGTCTTACTGTTCACCCAGCCCTTACGGGCTGGGCTATCCTTTGTCGCGCCTCCGGCGCTCGTTAATCGACTTGGGTGAGGGCGCGGACGTGGAGTTCGAGGGCTTGGTTGTATTGGCGCTCGATCTGGAGTTCGGTTTGGAGCTTTTTGATGAGGAGCTCTAGGTGCGAAATTTCTGCACGAAGTTTGTGAATGTCGGAGGCGGTGGCTGCGGGGCGGTGAGCCGGTGGCGCGGTTTGAGGCGGAGGCTGCTGGGCGGGGGCGTTCGTTTGTTGCGAGAAAGCTTCCGCCAGGGCGCGGGGCCAGATGGAATCACTTGGACGGGATTCTATGTGTGCTGGCGGCGGAGTGGGAATGGACGGAGGAGTTGGGGGCATCGCTGAGACCGGCAGTGGGCGCGGTGCAGGCGGAGCAAAGAGGCTGTCCAGTGCAGCCGAAGCGACAGGCTGGTCGAGGTGGAGAGGTTCGACGGGCTTCGAGGCGTTGAGAAGATTACGAACGCGGCCGATGAGTTCCTGGGGCTGGAACGGCTTACGAACGAGTTCATCGGCCTGGACAGCGACGGCGCGATCGGCTACGGATTTGTTGACAACGCCGGACATGAGAATGACGGGAGTTTTGCCGAATTGGGGATTCTGCTTGATTTGGCTGCAGACGGAGTAGCCATCCTGATCGGGCATGATGACATCGGTGATGACGACATCGGGGGGATGCTGCTCGAATTGGTTGAGAGCGGAGGCGGCGTCGGCGCAGGTGATGACATGAATGTTTTCGCGACGGAAGGCGATCTTGATGACCTCGCGCATGGTGGCGCTGTCGTCGATGAAATAGACGGTGGGGATGGGCTTCGACTCCGTGGAGCCGAGCGGGGGCATAGCGATGGTTTCGCTCATAGGGCCTCCTTATCCGCGAGCTGATCGGAATGGTCGCGGGCAGCTTCGTCATATTCGCGCATGGCATCGAGCATGAGATCGGTGGCGGAGCGCAGGACAGTGCGCTGGGCGGTGGTAGCACCGTAGACAAATTTATAGACGCCGGAACCGCAACGGACGCAACTTTTGAGAATGTCGAGAACGGCTTCATCGCCGAAGAGGGAGCCGCATTCGGCGTGAGCGATTTCACCGGCGTCGAAGAACAGGACCGCGTCGGTTTCACCGGCGTTTATGGTCAAGGCACCGGTTTGGCGGGCCTGGCCAAGCATCTGCATGACGCCGGTTAAATCGTGGTGGGTGAGATTGCCGCTGAGACTGGTGTCTGCCTGACCGAGCATTTGGGTGGGCTGAAAGCCTTCGACTTTACTGATGATAATATTTTTTACGTGATTGGCGATAGTACCCGGGGATAGATGACGATCAATGTAGTCGTCACAGCCAGCCTGGAATGCTTCCATAAGAGCGCCCTGAGAACCGTCACCAGTAGCGATGATGGGAAGATTCACATTTTTCGGATCGGCGTGGATGATTTGCGCGACTTCAAGAGCCCCCATTTCGCGCATGTTGGTGGCGCAAACGATGGCGGTGGGGGCGTCGTACTCAAGAGCAGTGAGGGCGAAGGTGGCTTGGGTAGTGGCGGAAACGTCAAAGCCTTCGCGCTTCAAGGCGTCGCCCAGACGTTTAGCGAAAAGAACGTTGCTGTCAATCAGCAAAATGCGTGCAGGCTTGCCGGGCATCATGCGCGTGCCTCCGGCAGAGCGGCTTGAGGGACTTGAACGAGGCGTGGATCTGCGCCGGGAGTGAGTGCGTAGAGATTGAGGACTTCGATGACTTCGCCTTGATGAGAGAGCCATGCGGAGACATGAGGGGAGTCCGAAGGCCCCGCAGGGGTCAAGTCCGCTTGAATTAATTCGCACTCACCGCTGACAGGAAGAGCAATCCAGTCCAGACCCTGGGACTGACGACGCGTGGCAATCAGATAGAAACGGCGATGGGTAAGTTTTTTGCCAATGAGTGTTTCGGCGATATCACAGACGGGAACGACACGGCCACGGCGGAGAATCACACCATCGATTTCCCTGGTTTTGTGGGCGAAGCGGAAGATGCGGCTGGGAGCGGCGAGTTCAGCGACCTGGTCTGCGGCCAAGGCGAAGCGGCGTTCACCGAGACGAAGGAGAACGCAGGAACAGGTGTCTTGTTGGTCCATCCAAGTCATAAACCTAATTCCGACCTAACTGCGGGATCTGTATCCGGCACGGTTTGTTGAGCTGCAAGCGCGTCAAGAAGCGAAATTTCTTGTTCGGTCAAAAATCCGGCAGGATTCACGACGGGAATAACGTTTTGATCGAGAACGGTGAGGCCGCGATACCAGACGCGCTCTTCGTGACAGAAGGCGCCGGGAAGGGCCTGGAGACGAGTCATGGTGGTCATTTTCTCGATGCCGTCGACGAGGATGGCGATACGCGATTTGCGGAGCAGAAAGATTAGAGCCGCGGGAGTGGGGCGCAAACCGAAGTGGAGGGGTGCGTTGACGACGTAGAGATGGCGGTCGATGCGGCGAATGGCGTGGCGAACTTTGGGAAGAGCGGGCTCATTAATTTCAACGGCGGCGCCAGCGAGGCTGTCGACGCTGCGGACTTCCTGAACGGAGGAAGAGGAGATGGCAAAGATTTGATTGCTGGCGCGGAAGAGAATGATCTGCTCCGTGCGGGCGGGAGTAGACTTCGGGGCTGCGGCCATGCGCATCAGCGTGCTCCCACAGGCGCGGGTTTGCTCAAGCCCAGGACGCGCTTTTCGATGGCGGAATAGATTTCGTCAATGCCGAGGACATGGTCGACGATGCCGGCTTTGATGGCTTCGGCGGGCATGCCGAAAATGACGGAGGTAGCTTCATCCTGAGCGAGGACGAAACCGCCAGCGTTTTTAATCATGCGAGCGCCGCGGGCACCATCGCTGCCCATGCCGGTGAGAACCACACCGATGCTCATGGCCCCGGCGAAGGACGCAACAGTTTCCATGGTGACATCGATATTGGGAAGATAGCCTTCGATACGGCCGGAAGTGGCGTCGAGTTCCATGCGTCCGGTGGAGGAGACGCGAAGATGCTGGCCGCCGGGGCAAATGTAAAAGATTCCCGGCTGGATGGACTCGTTTTGCTCCGCTTCCTTTACGCGGATGCTGGTGAACTCGGTCAATTGGAGCGCGTATTGCGTGGTGAAGGCAGCCGGCATGTGTTGAACAAGAATGACGGCAGCCGGGAAGTCGCGCGTGAAGCCAGGGGCGAGACGCATGACGGTGGCGGGTCCACCAGTGGAAGCTGCGAGAACAACGACAGGAAAGCGAAGGTCAGAGTTTTCTGATGGAGCAGGCCGATGGGTCACTGTCGTGGCCACCGCGGGAGGGGGGACATTCCTTGGAGGAGCTTGAACAGCGTTGGCGAGGCGCGAGGCCGTTCGCACAACGCGAACTTTGGCAGCGATGCGAACTTTGCGTACCAGATCTTCCTTGATGCTTTGCATGTCGAGGTCGATGCCGCCGCTGGGCTTGGTGACGAAATCGATGGCGCCGAGTTCAAGAGCTTTCAGGGTGCTGGAGGCGCCCTCCTTGCTTTCGGAACTGACCACGACGATAGGCCGCGGATTGTTGGTCATGATGTTGGCGGTGGCCTGAAGACCATCCATGTGCGGCATGTTGAGATCCATGGTGATGACGTCAGGCTTGAGGGATTCGGAAAGGGCGATGGCTTCACGACCGTCTTTAGCGCGGCCGACGACCTGGAGCTGGCTATCGGCGTTGAAAATGGATTCGAGGACTTTGCACATGAAGGCAGAGTCGTCCACGACGAGGACGCGAAATTTTTTTGGAGCAGCGCTGACCATGGAGTTAGCCAACCGGCACGGGAGGACGTGCCGCCTCCGATCCAATCAATTGTTCGATGGCAGCGAGGAGCTGATCTTCCTGAACTGGTTTGGTGAGGAAGGCGGAGGCTCCTTCTTTCAGGGCGCGATCGCGATGCTTTGCGCCAGCGCGGGAAGTAACGACTAAGACAGGAATGCGTTTGGTGCTGGAGTTTTGGCGCAGTTGGGCCATCAGCTCGTAGCCGGTCATGCGAGGCATTTCCAGGTCGGTGATGACGAGATGGCAGCCGAATTGGGAGATGAGTTCGGCGGCTTCCAGGCCATCGGCAGCGAGCTTGGCGCGATAGCCATTCTTTTCCAGCATGCGGGCGACGAACTTGCGGACGCTGATGGAGTCGTCGGCAACAACGATGACGCGTTCCTGTTCGACGCGGTCGATGGCTTCGCTGGGGATGGTGCCACGAGCGACTGCAGCGGAGCCGGGAGCGAAAACGCGGGAGGCGCTGGCGCTGGCTTGAACGGCGCGGCGTTCGTTGGGTTCAGTGGCGACCATACGATTCAGGTCGATGAGCAGGATGAGACTGCCATCCGGAGCGATGGTAGTGCCGGGGAAGAGCTTCACGCGGCGAAGGTATTCGCCAAGATTCTTGATGACGATTTCGTCTTTGCCGAGGACTTCTTCGACGACGAGACCAACCTGCCGATTCCCGGCATTGGCGACGACCATGCGGAAATAGCCGTTGATGGGCTCGAGCGGAGGCAGGCCGAGATAGGAATCAAGGCGGACGACTTCAGTGACGATGTCGCGAACCTTGGTGAGGAGTTTGCCGCCAACATCTTCAATTTCATCGGCGCGCAGGCGGCGAATTTCCTCCACGACGGCGAGAGGAAGGGCGAAATGATTCGAGCCGCAACGTACGAAGAGAGCGGGCGAGATGATTAGCGTGAGAGGAACCTTGAGAGTGAATTTTGTGCCCTGGCCGGTTTCACTTTGAACCTCAATTTCGCCGTTGAGGGCGTTGAGATTGGAGCGGACGACGTCTAGTCCAACGCCGCGACCGGCCAATTCGGTTTTGACGGTGGCGGTGGAGAAGCCGGGGTGGAACAACATTTCGCGAAGGTCGCGCTCGGTAAGGCGATCGGCAGTTTCCGTGGAGACGAGCCCGCAATCGATGGCGCTTTGACGTACACGAGGGTAGTCGATGCCACGACCGTCGTCTTCGACTTCGATGTAGATGTGGTTGCCGCGATGGTAGGCGCGGAGCATGACGTGGCCCTGTTCCGCTTTGCCAACGGCGAGGCGATCAGCAGGGGCTTCGATGCCATGAGCGACAGAATTGCGGACGAGGTGGACGAGTGGATCTGAAATTTGCTGGATGATGTTGTTGTCGAGTTCGGTTTCGCTACCGGAGAAGTCGAGTTCGACATTCTTTTTGGACGATTTGGCAGCATCGCGAACCGCGCGGGAGAGCAGGGAATAGAGTGTGCCAATGGGCACCATGCGGGCGGCGGTGATTTCGTCCTGGAGATGGTGGGCGAGCTTGGTGAACTCGTCGATGTCGCCTTCGACGCGGCCGACGTAGCCTTCGAGTTGGGAGAGGACTTCGTTAACGTCGGCGGAGATTTCGGTCATGGAGCGGGAGAGGATGTTGAAATCGTCGTAGCGATCCATTTCGAGTTCGCTGAACTCGTCGAGGAAACCGCCTTCACCGGCGGCGGCGCTGGTTAGGAGCTTATGGCGCTGGTTGTTTGCCCACGGCAAACCGATTTGCGCGCGGATGCGGTTGTACTCGTACTTTTCCTGGAATTCGTTGACTTTGCCCTGCAGGCGCTCCTTGGAGAAGCTGAGGGTATCAATCATTTTGTCGAGCTCGGCGACACGACCAACCATCTTGGTACGGCTGATAACAAGTTCGCCGACTGTATTCATCATGCGATCGAGACGGCCAAGGGCAATGCGGACAGATTTCGCGGCGGCGGCCTGCTTCTGAGTCTGGACGGTTGCTGGTTTCAAGGCGGTTTTTGGCGCCGCGGAGCGAGCCTGCTGTGGCTCTTCCGCAATAACTGGCTCCGCCGCCGGTTCTTCCTCTTCGACGTCGATTGGGGCGTATTGCGCGATGCGGCCCAGAAGTGAATCCACACCGGCGCGCATTTCCACTTCACCGGGCCATTCGCGGCGCAGGGTTTTGCGCAGGATGTCAACAGATTCGAGGCAGAGGTCAACGAGAGCGGGCGAGGGCTCGAGTTCGCCATCGCGCAGGCGGCCGATCAAGTCTTCGACGCGATGGGCGATGGAACCGAGGCGGCGCAGGCCGACTTGCGCAGCAGAACCTTTTACGGTGTGGATGGCGCGGAAGAGGCGGTTGATTTCTTCCGGACTATTGTTGCCTTCAAGGGAAAGCAGGCAATCGCTGACGATTTGAAGATGCTCTTCGGCTTCGGGCTGAAAGAATTCCAAGATTTCGTCGGGGACGTCGTCGTCTGAAGGAAGCGCGTCAAAATAGGAACCCGTGAGGCCGGTTTGCAGAGGAGACGGGTCTAGCGCGCCCGGCTCGACGATAGTGGCCGGCTCGGCAGGTTGCGGCTCCGTCATGCTGAGATTGAGGGGAGGCAGCTCCGGAGGAAAAGCAAAGCGATAGCGCTCCTTGAAGGCGGAGATATCTTCGCGATTTTCCTCCCCGGTGTCGCTGATTTGGAGGAGGCTGTTCTCCAGCAGGGAGATGCCATCGGAAAGAAATTCGGTGAGGGGGCCGTGAAGATCGTCGCCGAGGGGAGCATTCAGGGCGTACTGGAAGACGTGGGCGAGTTTTCCGGCGATCTCCGAGAAGCGCGGGAAGCCGTAGCTGGCGGAGGTGCCTTTGAGAGTGTGAGCGGCGATGTACAGACGCTCCATATCTTCGCGCCGGGGAGAAGCTTCCTGCAGCACGCCGACGTACTCCCGCAGATACTGCAGGTGCTCCGACGCCTCCTGGAGGAATAGCTCGACGGCTTCGCGGTCGGGAGTGCTCACGCGCGTCCCTCCGTAACGAGTTCGGGCTTTTGTAATTCTTCGACGGTGGGCTTGCGGTACATGATGCAATCGCCGAGGACAATGGCCTGGAATTTCACGGGCATTTTGGAAATGGATTCGGAGTGACCGAGGAAGAGGTAGCCGCCCGGTTCGAGGGCGTCGAAGAAGCGCTGGACCAGCATGCGGCGGCGCTCCTCGGTGAAATAGATGAGTACATTCATACAAAAAATGAGATCCATGCGGCCGACGTAGACGGGAGAGGCGAGATTCATTTGGGCAAAGCTGACGATTTTGCGGATGCGGCTTTTGACCTGATGTCCAGAGTGGGTAGTAGAGAAATGGGCGGCAAGCTGTTTTTCGTTGACGCTGGCGATGCTGCGGCCGGAGTAAATGCCGCGTTCGGCGGTTTTGAGCGCGTGACGGCTGACGTCGGTGGCCAGGATTTCGACTTCCCAGGCGTCAGCGAAGGACAGGGTGTCGAGAACGGTGATGGCGATGGAATAGGGTTCTTCGCCGGTGGAGCAACCGGCGCTCCAGACGCGCAAGGTGCGAGGATTGCGCCAAAACTTTTTGACATGGAGTTCGGGCAGAACATGTTTCTCGAAGGCTTCGAAGACGGCCGGGTAGCGAAAGAAGCTGGTTTCCTGAGTGAGAAGCTTTTCGAGGAGCGATTCATACTCGACATTGGTTTTGCGAGCGGCGCGCAAGAGTTCCGTGCCGCGCGCATAGCCGCGTTCGTGCAGGTGTTCGCGAACTCGCGTGGAGAAGAACCTCTCGCGCGAGGCATCGAAATGAATGCCTGTCCGCTCTTCAATCAGCATGCGGATCTCGCTCAGTTCGTGTTCACTCAAACCGTGTTCCGGGCCGTGGCGCTCACTCATGGTCATCCCGCTCTTGCCCCTTGATGGAAAAGGGGCAGAAGTTCACCGCCTAACGAACAGCGCCAACCGGTGTCAAGCGATGGTCAGTGTCCTCTGCCGAAGCGCCTTTGGCATTGGCGCGGAATTGGGCGAGGGCTTCATTGAGCTGGTCAGAAAGCTTAACGAGCTGGCTGACGGTGGTTACCGTGCTGCGCGTGCCCTGCGAGGTTTGGCGCGTGATGTTGGAAATGATCTGCATGGCGTGGGCAACACCTTCTGTGCCGCGCACCTGCTGTTTGGACGCAAGAGAAATTTCCTGGACGAGCTCAGCGGACTGGCGAACGACGCTGGAGATGGCATCGAGAGCCCGGCCGGCCTGATCGGCAAGAGTGGCGCCGGATTCGACTTCCTTGGTGCCGTCTTCCATGACCACAACGGCTTCGTTCGTCTCCGCCTGAATGGCTTTGATGAGCGCGGCGATGTCCTTGGTGGCGCTGCGGGAGTGCTCGGCAAGCTTGCGAACTTCATCGGCAACGACGGCGAACCCGCGGCCAGCTTCACCGGCGCGAGCAGCTTCGATGGCGGCGTTGAGAGCGAGGAGGTTGGTCTGCTCGGTGATGTCGTTAATCACGTTGATGATCTCGGAGATTTCCAGGGAGCGATCGCCGAGAGACTTAATTTTCTTGGCGGTGGCCTGCACGGAAGAGCGAATGCGCTGCATGCCATCGAGGGTGTCGCGGACGGCGCGGTTGCCCTGTTCAGCGGCGTCGAGGGCACGGCGAGCGGCTTCGGCGCTGGCTTCGGCGTTGTTGGAAACCTGCTTCATGGAGACGGTGAGTTCTTCGACGGCGCTGGAGGTGTTGGTGATTTCCTGGTCCTGTTGGGTGGCGCCGGCCTGCATTTCGTCGGCGGCGACAAGAATGTTGTTGGAGCAGGTGGTGACTTCCATGGCGGCCTTGCGGACGCGCTCGAGAACCTTGGTGAAATTGTCGAGCATATAGTTGATGGAATCGGCGACATTGCCGAGGGCATCGTTGGTGACTTTGCCGCGGAGGGTCAAGTCACCGCGAGCGACCTGGTTGATGACGGCGAGGAGATCGGTGATGCTGCGTTGCAGTGATTCGCTGGCTTCCTGGTTGAAGGAGGCTTTGGAAACTTTGCCAACGGCGCGGTTGAGGTTCTCCGCGATGTAGCCAAACTCATCGTTGGAGGCAACATCGGCGCGGGCCTTGGCATCACCGGCCGCGAGACGCTCCGAGAAGGCGGAAAGTTCGCTGACGGGAGAGAGAATGCCGGAGCCGAGGCGCCACGCAAGAATGATGGTCATGGCCAGAGCCACAACCGAGGGGATGATGAGCCCGGCGGCGTCAAAGCCGTTGGCATTGGCCGCCTGGCGTCCGGCGCTGTAGGCCAGACCGAGGACGACGAAGAGTGCGAAGCCGTTGACGATGATCAGCGTCCAAATGGTGGTACTGAGTCGCGATTTCATTTACTTCCTCCCCAAACCCGTTCGAAAAGTGATCAGATACTCGGCCCCGGATACACTTCCAACAGCCGGCGCAGATCGATGATCAGAGCCAGGCGGTCTTCATGCCGCAACATTCCGACGCAGTGCGGCACATTTTCCGGAGCTTCCTGCAACAAATCCTCGGAGTCGTTCACCGAATAGGTGCCGACGACTTCATCGGCGGCGATACCCAAGCGGAGATCGTCGTGATGGCCGTCGCCACGAAGGGAGGCCACGACGACGTGCTTGGGAAGGAGGCCGGTGCGACGGCCTTCGGTGAGAGCGATGTCAATTAAAGGAACAATGGAGCCACGAAGATTGAAAATGCCAAGCATGTAGCCGGGAGAAAGCGGAATCTTGGTGACCAGCGGCCACTCCAAGACTTCTTCCACGTCGAGAACCGGAAAGCAGAAACGCTCGCGCCCACTGCGAAAGACCACGAACTGGGATTCCGGCGGACGTTCAGCAACCGGAGCCAGAGCTTCGAGGAGTTCGCCGAGTTCGGCGTCGGCGGGGATCGGAGTCAGTTGAAAGTCTTCGGTCATTGCTGGGTGTTCCTTGCGTTCTCCTTCATGCGAAATCATGCAAAGCGGCGAACCGCGCGCAAAAGTTCATCCCGGGTGAAGGGCTTGGTGACGTAGCCATCCGCACCCTGCTGCTGGCCCCAATAACGATCGCTGGCGGTGTCCTTGGAGGTCACGAGAATCACGGGAATGGCGTTGAACTTGATGTTGCCCTTAAGTTCGCGGCAAACCTGGAAGCCGTTGCGTTCGGGCATGACGACGTCGAGAAGAATGATGTTGGGCTTCTCGACGGCGATGGCTTCTTCGACGCGCTTGGGGTCGCTTAAGCCGACGGGCCAATAGCCTTCGGGTTCGAGCAGGCCCTGGATCAGTTTTACCTGAGCCGGTGAATCATCGACGATAAGAATTTTTTTCTGCACAAGCTTGGACTCCGCGTGGTTCTCCACGGAAGAAAAAAGCACGTCAGCGGCCAGCTTGGAGGTTTCGAGGGGCGCGGTGCTTATATTTTTAAGTGATGGGGAATGAAGAGGATAAGGGGCATGCTGGGAGGCTCACCGGCGAGGAACTGACGTGGCTGCGGCGTCATCTGTCTCAGCTTGAGAAGACGTCTCAACCCCCCGCATTTCCGTGGCGAGGGATGAGAATCGCTGCATGATCTCGTTGATGCGCAGGGCCATGGTGTGAATGGTTTTGATCTGCGCGAGAGATTGCGCGGAAAGTTCGCCGGGCTCGAGGAGAAGGAGTTCGGCGTTGCCGAGCAGGGAAGTCATGGCGTTGTTGACACTGTGCTTCATGTCCGTCATGTAGCGGCCGAGGACAGCGTCATTAGCATTCTGCGCGGCGCGCTGTTCGGCTTGCTTGGCAAGACGCAAAGCTTCGGTGCGGCGCAAAGATTCACCAGCGACAAGGAGGACAACTTGCGTCCAGTCCTCACGAAGTGGCACATGCAAGAGACGAGGATAGCGTTTGCGAAGGACGCCGAGTTCTTTGGGATCAGAGGGAGCGCAGAGAATCACGGCGGCGCCGGGAGCTACGGAAGCCAAGATTTGTGGGGCGCATTGATTTTTGAGCGGACCGATGACGATAAGATCGGAGGCAACCGGTTCGTGATTCTCCCAAAGCTCACTGGTGACAACGGAAAGGCCTGGTAGTTGGCGCTCCATCTGCCAGCAGGCGGTGAGGAGGCGCGCGAATTCGGCGTCGTCACTGAGGATCAATGCGTTCGTCGTTTGCAAAGGAAGTCCGCTCCCTGACTGCTAATCACACCTGCCCGAGTACACAGCAGGGAATTAAAGCTTTTCGGCTTCGTCGAGCGCCGACAGCAGGCGCTTGGTGCTAATGCCTAAATTCACGGCCGCCTCCGTGTCTTTGGCTTGCTTGGCGACTTCGACACGCTCTTGCAAACGGGATACCTCGACACGGGCGATGGGTAGAACGCGGTCGAGAGGTGTGGCGACGCCCTGCTGTTTGGCTTGCTCGAGGGCGGCGGTGACGAGGGCTCTGGCTACGACGGCGCGGCGCAAATCTTCGGCCGCCGGACCGTCTTCACTAACAAAGGCAGCGACTTCCCAGGAAGACATGAGCAGGCGAGCAGCCCCGACGCGCACGGTGGTCATCGAGCGGCCACGAGACGGCGGGGCGGAAATCAACTGTTCCCACACCTGCTCCATGCAGGTTTCGAAGTCGAGAGCAGGCTCCGCATCTGCACCCTTTGTTGCGGCAGGAGCAGGCGGCTTCTCACCACTCAGTATGGCTGATACGGGTGAGCGAGAGGCGTCAGTGGAAGCGGCAGTTGAGTCCTGAGTGGGAAGAGCAGGGATGGCGTCCATGGGCTTGCCGATAACGCGCTCGATGGTGCGCTCCAGGTCGGCGCGCAAAGCAAGAAGCTTCTCAAAGGCCTGATTTACGCTGCGTTCGTTGTATTCCTTCTGGAAGGGCTGTTTCCATTCATCGGCGAGCTGGCGGACCTTGTTGATGGGCTCGGTGGAACTGAGGCCGAAGGCCTGGCAACTGACTGTCTTTGCCCCGGCGGTTTCGAGGTGATTGATTCCGGAGCGGATGTAAATCAAGTCCGCGTGCATTAACTCGATGAGGGTTCGACGAAGCAGGAAGTTGAAACGCACGAAGGCAATCATAGCGGCGGGGTCGTAGAACATGCCTCCGGCGCCTTCCTTGACGCGGCGACCTTGTTCGATGAAGTTGGTCTTGAGAATATCGCGGAGACTCTTGAAGGAACGGAGAGTGAGAATCATTTTCTCGAGCGGCTCGCACCAGGAGAGAGGAGTGCAGTCTACATCGCCGAGGACAGGCTTCATGACCTGGGCGACATCGTTGAGCTCGATTTGCTTATGGTAGATCTTGGCCGGGGCACACAAAGCGAAATACTGAACGAGGAGGAAATCGATCTTGTCCCGGTCGATGGTGGTCTTCGAGGACTTCCGAAGGTGCCGCATGATCAGGGCGCGCAAACCGCTTTCGCTGGCATTCAGGGTGGTGGTTTGCAGAAGCTGGCGCAACTGGTGAACATGGACCTGCTGATCCATGGAGTCCAGCCAGACCTGAACCTGCTTGGAGAATTGTTCTTCCGGCTTTTCCTGAAGGACGCGCTTATTCTGAGGAAAAGGAATTTCGAGCTGGAGATGCTTGGCGAGGGCGAGATAAATGGGGAAAACGGAGCGAACCTCTTCCCACTGAGGCAGGCGCGCGCCATCAGCCTTGGGCGGAGCGGATAGATTTAAGATTGTGATCATTTTATTCACGGGCAAATCATCCATTCGCAGGGGCGATCGAGAAATCGCACGGCCACAGCTTTGCGGCCTTCGTGATATTGCAAAGCGATTACGGCTGCCTCCGCGGGACGTCCTCCTCCATCACGAACAAGTCGGACACGATCATCAAATTCCAGAGCCAATTTCGACAGGAAGATGGCGTAGTCCTGGGTACCGAATTCCACCACGGTGGCTTCCTGGGTGTTGAACTGGCCAGAGCGCAGGGGAATGACGCGCACCGGAATGCGAAGAGCGGAAAGCTTTGGAAAGAAGCGAGCAAGTTGTTCCGTGCATTCCCGTTCGTCAGCAATGAGAGTCATTCGCGAATAGCCCCGTAGCCAGTGGAAGTGCGCCGATGGCAGCCGCCGGGTGCAGGTACACACCAAACGGAAGCAAGGGCGCAATGTCCCGAGAAGGGAATTGCACGCTGGAAGCCAAAGAAAGGCGGGAGGTGGCGGGGCTGAAAAGGACTGGAATGAAAGGGGTTAAGAATTTCCGGTGGGGATGTGAGGGCGAAAATGTCTCAGGCTGAAACATTTTGTCTCAGGGAAGAGCGTGGCCGGTTGGGCAGGTGTTGAGACGCGGGGGATGATGGATATTGGACAGCAAGTTGCACCTGCGCCAAACTCACCCCCAGGTTCATCCAACATTTGTGCTAAGTCTCCTGTGAGAGGAAACCGCGATGGCACAAAAATCTCCAAACCAATGCAACGCTTTCCGCAAGGAACTAATTTCGCATTTTACCGAAGGAAATGCCCACGCCAGCTTCGACGCTGCGGTCAAGAATTTTCCTGCCGATCTTCGGGGAACACGTCCCTATGATCTGCCCCACTCCGCTTACCAACTCATCGAACATCTTCGCATCGCCCAATGGGACATTGTCGAATATGCCCTCAACCCCAAACACAAATCTCCCGACTTCCCCGACGGCTACTGGCCCAAATCAGCCGCACCTCCGGACGCCAAGGCTTTGGACAAATCGATCGCCTCTTTTCGCGCCGACCGCAAAAAACTAATCGCTACTCTAGAAAAATGCGACATCCTCGCTCCCATACCGCACGCCAACAATCAATCCCTGGCCTCCAAAACCATTCTGCTCATCGACCACAACTCCTATCACCTCGGCCAACTCATTCTGCTGCGCCGCCTCCTGAACGCTTGGCCCGAAAAATAAAAACCGACAGTCCATAAGCAGATCGACTGCACTTTTCCGTCAGCAGGTTTGGCCGGACTTTCAGGCCTTTTCTTGACAGTTTCCGATGTTGCCGCTATAGTGCCGCCACTCCGCATTTCGTATCCCGGGCCCTTTTCGCAGAATAGCGTAAAGACTCAAATTTGCAGCGTTCTCAGGGGGCAAAATTTCTGTGGCCATTGTAAACGCAGGGCTAGCTGCTGGTATTGAGAAAGAAGCAAGCACAACGAAGCAGTTCAAGACATTCCTGGGCCGGTATTTCTATTTCTGCATGTCGCTGGTGTTGGCCGCGCTGGTGATTTTGGGCTTCAGCCGCACGGTCAACGCCAACCTGCTCCACGCGAACCCGCCAAGGCCACTGCTCTTGTGGATACACGGGGCGGCCTTCTCAACGTGGATGGTCTTCTTTATCGTTCAGTCGGCTCTGGTGCGCGCGCGGAAAGTCAGCGTGCACCGGTTGCTCGGCTGGTTTGGAGCGGGGTTGGCCGTGGTGATGGTGGTGTTGGGCGTCACCATCGCGGTAGTGATGACCCGGTTCGATACCGTGGTGCTACAGCAGAAGGGTGTGGATGCTTTCTTGTCGATTCCGTTCGCCGACATGATCATCTTTGGCTCGTGCATCGCGATGGCAATTTATTGGAGAAAGAAGCCGGAGTACCATCGGCGGCTTGTTTTCATAGCGAGTTGCCAACTTATGGACGCCGCCATCGGCAGATTCGATTTCATGTTCAACCACGCTCTGTTCTTCCCTGCCTTAGACGGCCTGATCGCGCTCGGCATGGTGCGTGATTGGGTGGTCGATAAGCGCGTCCACAAAGTGTATCTCTATGCGCTGCCTTCATTGATCGTTGTGCAGAGTCTTGCAACCTACGCCTGGAGGATCAATCCAAAGTGGTGGCAAGGGATCACCCAGGCGATCCTGCGATCGTAACGGCGACACGCTGCGCCAGACCACTTGATGTTTGTGAGAGCGGTAGCTGTGTCACGGTCTGAAGGGCTTTAAGGTTGCGTTACCGACACGTGGGTCGGTGGACCGCATTGGCTTCTGGTGATGGCGAAGACGTGATCAGTGGCCGGCGGCGTGGGCTTCTGCTTCTTGAGGCTCGATTTTTTCGATGCCTCCACGAGGAGCGATGTTGTAGCGCTTCAGTTTGCGATAGAGGGTGGCGCGGCTAATACCGAGCATTTTGCCGGCGAGGGCTTTGTCGCCATGAGCTTGTTCGAAAACGCGCAGGATGGTCATGCGCTCCATTTCGGCGAGCGCGGTGGTGGAGAGGGAATTGGCGTCTTGAGGGTTCGTTTCCTGAGTGAGGGGCTGTTCCGTGCGAATAGCCGGCGGTAGATCCTGAACATCGATGGTGTGGTGATCGCCGAGGGTGACGGCGCGGGCGATGCAGTTTTCGAGTTCGCGGACGTTTCCGGGCCAATCATATTGGAGAAGGCTTTTCATGGCGGCGGCGGTGACTTGCAAGTGAATGCCGGGGGTGTAGCGGTTCAAAAAGTGATGCACGAGCATGGGGATATCGGAGCGGCGCTCGCGCAGAGGTGGCAGGTGGACGGTAACAACGTTAAGGCGGAAATAAAGATCTTTGCGGAAGGTACCGGCGCGATAGGCGGCTTCGAGATCGCGGTTGGTGGCGGCGATGACGCGAACATCGACATTGAATTTTTCATTGCTGCCGACAGGGCGGACTTCTTTTTCCTGGAGGACGCGAAGAAGTTTCGTCTGCATCTCGAGGGGTAGCTCGCCGATTTCATCCAGAAAAATAGTGCCACCGTTGGCAGCCTGGAAGAGGCCGGATTTGGTTTTCGTGGCGCCGGTGAAGGCTCCTTTTTCGTAGCCGAAGAGCTCGCTTTCCATCAGCGTGGGGACGAGGGCGCCGCAGTCCACGGCGACGAAATTGGATTTTGCGAGGGCGCCGCGGAAATGAATGGCGCGGGCGACGAGTTCTTTGCCGGTGCCGCTCTCGCCGGAGATGAGGACGGGAGTGCGTGTGTCCTTGAGGCGCGAAATCATGCGCAAGACATCCTGCATGCCGACGGAAGAGCCGATGATCCCGTCGAGATTCTCGTCGGTGTTGACCTTGTCGCGGAGGAAGGCATTCTCATTGACGAGACGGACTTTGTCGGCCATGCGTTGGAGGAGAAGACGCATTTTCTCGACGCGAAAAGGTTTCTCGATGTAGTCGTAAGCGCCAAGCTTCATGGCATCCACGGCGGACTCGATGGAGCCGTGGCCGGTCATGATGGCGACTTCGGTGCGCGGCAGGAGTGCTTTAATTTGCTTGAGGAGTTCGACGCCAGACTGGTTGGGGAGCTTAAAGTCCGTGAGCACGACGTCGGGGGGATCGGTTTCCAGGTGAGTGGCGGCGGATTCCGCGCTTTCGGCCTCATCGCAAACGAAACCGAGCGAGGAGCCGATGGTCATGCAGAGGCGGCGGATACTCTGTTCATCGTCAACTACCAAAAGCTTGATTTTCATATCGTCAGTCATGGCTTTCCAAAAGTTTTCTCCACAGTGGATATCAGTTGCTGAACGCGAAAAGGTTTTTCAATGCATGGGGTAGAGCTGCCGGAGAGAAGCGATTGAGTTTCGCTGTTGGCGGTGTCGCCGCTAATCAAGATGATGCGATTGCCGAGTTCGGGGCGATGGAGCTGAATCCAATGGTGGACATCAGCGCCGTTGACGTCCCCAGGCATGCGAATGTCAGAAATAACACCAGAATATGTATCGGTAGAAAGCTGGCGGATGCCTTCGGCACCGGTGGAGGCTTGCACGACGCGGTAGCCTTTGCGCTCGAGTGCGGTGCGAACGAAGGCACTGACGGCGGGTTCATCCTCGATCAGGAGAATGGGAGCGAGGGCGGGATTGGTTTCCACGGCGTTCATCGGGCACCGTCGTTGGCAGCGGCAGCGAGAGCAGTTTCCGTGGCAATGGGAAGGCGAACAACGAAGGTGCTGCCGCTTTCGCCTTCATTGTTCCAGCAAAGAATTTCTCCCCCGTGGGCGCGGACGATGCCGTAGCAGATACTGAGGCCGAGGCCGGTGCCTTTTCCGGCGGGCTTAGTGGTGAAGAAAGGATCGAAGATACGTTCGGTTTCGCTGACGCCGGTGCCGTTATCGATGAAGGCGACTTCGATGAAATCGGTGGTCTGGCGAGTGCGGATACGGATTTTGCCGTGGTTGCCGGACTCCTGGATGGCGTCGTAGGCGTTGTTGAGAATATTGAGAAAAACTTGCTGGAGCTGTTGAGGATCACCGACAGCGAACTGAAGATTTTCGTTGAATTCCTCGGTGACTTCGACACCGTGACTGGAGAAGTCATAGCTGCGGAGGCGGATGGTCTGCCGAAGGATTGAGTTGATCTGCATAGGCTCGCGCTGAGCGGGACGCTGCCGGGCAAAGCTGAGAAGGCCCTGAACGATTTCCTTGGTGCGCTGCGTTTCGCGAAGAATGATTTGCAGTTCCTCACGAGCGGAAGCAGGAACCTGGGGATCCTCGAGCAGCAAATCGGTGAAGCCGAGAATGGCGGCGAGGGGATTGTTGACTTCGTGAGCGACGCCGGAGACCAGGCGGCCAATGGTGGCCATTTTTTCGGCGTGGGCGAGCTTGGCTTGCAAGAGGACGGCGTCGGTAATATCGGTCATGACTACGACGACGCTGTTGACTTGATTGGATTCGTCGCGACTGGGACTGAGGCTGACGGAGAAATGGCCCATGGAGCCATCGCTGCGCTTGACGCGCAACTCCAGATTTTCGACCTGTTGACCGTTGGCAGTGGTTTGCAGGGCGGCTTCAAAATCCTGACGATGAGAATTTTCCACCAGGCGCACCAGGCGCTGACCGATTAACTCTTCCTGGCGGTAACCAGATTCGAAGCAGCGGCGGTTGGCATAGCTGATGAGGCCGGCGGTATCGAGGACGAGGATCATGCTTTGCGTGGTGTTGAGGATTTTCTGATTGAAATCGCGCTCACGCTGCAGTTGGGACTGGAACATTCTTTGTTCCGTGACATCGAGCATCAGGCCGCGGATCTGCACGATACGGCCGTGGGCATCACGAACAGCGCTGATGTTCTGAAGCGTATGGAGAAGGCCGCCGTCCTTGCGGCGCAGAATTTCCTCGTAGTTGCGGAGGGTGCCACGCTCGGTGATGGTGCGGACAAGGCGTTCTTTGGCGGCGCGCGTGGGATATAAATGCGCGCTGACATCGGCGCGGAGTAGTTCTTCGCGAGATTCGTATCCGAGCATGCGGACCATAGCGTCGTTGACGTCAAGGAATTGGCCTTCGGGCGTGGCAAAAAAGAGGCCTTCCTGAATGTTGTCAAAGAGTTCGCGGTAACGGCGCTCAGCTTCGCGGCGGTCGCTAATATCTTTGAGAACGTGGATGGTGCGACCTTCTTCTTCGGTGGCGCCACGGGTGCGGGAAGTGGAGACGAGGAAGGTGCGGCCTTCGCCGGTGGCGATATATTCCTCGCGGGGTGCGTGGGTGTTCTGGCAGAAAGGGCAGGGTAGGGCGCTGCCCGTTTCCGCAATGTGGCGCAAGGTGCGCATCGCCTCTCCGACGAGGGCAACCGGTGGGATGCCGATATGAGAAGCGAGAGAGCGGTTGGTGCGAACAATATTCCATGCCTGGTCGTGGACGACGATGTAGTCGCTAATGGCATCGATGTCTTCAACCCATTGCTTCTTGGAACGCTCTAGTTGAGAGAAACGGCGAACCTTCTCCATGACGAGAGCGGCATAGCTGGCGAGGGCGGCCAGGAGACGCTCGTCTTCGGCAGATACTTCCGCCGCGGGGCGCTGGAGACAGAGCGTGCCCATAAGCTCCTGGTCACTGGCATATATAGGATAGAAGACGGCGAAGGAGTCTTGGCCATCCCACGGCAGAACTTCGAGCGCCACGCGGCGTACTTTCACCTTGGCAGTCATCCATTCGCGATCGGCATCGTTGACTGGAACCGGGGTGCTGCGGTGGTGAAGGTCCACGTTGTTGCCGTGGAGCTCTCCCACAGCGCCCCAGTCGGCTTTGAGCATTTCCGAGGCACGGGCGGCGAGACCAGCGAGAAAGGTGGGTAATTCGCGACAGTGCGCGGCTTCCAAGGCGAGGTCCATGAAAGCGTGACAGATGTCGAGGGGGGAATGAACTGGAAGCGAGCGGGTACGAGGGCTGGAGGAGTGTCGTTTCGGGAGAGGCTTGCGGTCACGCATAGGGATCGAAGGGTACAGCTCGTCTCAAAATAAGAAAATCAACAAAACAACGCTACTGGGCAATCTCAAACTGAGTCAATGAGCGTTCCAAAACGTGACGCTGATGGGTTACCTGTCCCTAGGGACAGTGCGTGGGGAAATCTCAGGCTGAGACCGCGGCTGAGGTTCGTGGTGCCCATTGAGACGAATAGGGGGGAGAGAGATGGGAGGATTTTAGAGTGAGTGCCGCATAACAAGTTGATAGGCGGAAAGTTATAGCCAGAGGTGAGGGCGGTTACAAGTCACAAAAACGATTCAATATACTGGCCCTCGACTTGCCTTCTTTCTCATGGGCACGTATCCCGCTCGGGAGGGCGAAGAGTCCATGGGAGTCTCGTGGAGGCATCAGTTTCTTGCAGCAGTGGGAGTGAGCGTACTGGCGGTAGGGATGGTCGCCGGACAGACATCGGTTGACGATAGCAAGCGAAAGATCAAGTTCAAGGTCAACCCGCAATATTCCGAGATCGCTCGCAAGATGAGCCTCTCCGGCAAAGTCAGAATCGAGTTGGTGATCGCGCCGGATGGCCACGTGAAGAGTTCGCGGGCGATCGGTGGTCACCCACTGTTGGTGCAGTCCTGCCTGGAAGCCGTAAGGGATTGGAAGTTTGAGGCGGCGCCCGAGGAGACGACGCAGATCGTCGAGTTTGCATTTGAGTTCAAGCAGTAGTGGAACAGCAGTGATGCGGCGGTCGGAAGATCGAACGCCCGCGCGGGGGTATTGGGGAGTGGAGGAAGTGACGCGATGACGATCGGAAGGCAACTCTACAGAGGATTTGGGGTGGTTTTGGCAATTCTAGCGCTGCTGCTTTTTGTGGACCTGGCAGCTTTGTGGAAAGCGCGATCGGCGAGCAACGAGGCGGCCGCAACGCTGGAAAGCGTGCGTGTGGCGGAAAATGTGCGCTACCAGATCATGCAGAACCGGCTGAACCTGGACAATTTTCTGTTAAGCGGCGATCCGAGGGATGAGGACAAAGTCAACCGAGGCTTTACGGACTTGACCGATGCGATCAAGCGCGGCCAAGCGCAGGCGAACAACGAGATTCTGCG
>Ga0074046_10000930_pt1 | contig 27178 bp, 22 predicted proteins | sample BogForMeECP23OM3_FD_94441 | JGI IMG/M metagenome (GOLD analysis project Ga0074046, IMG submission 94441) | Bog forest soil microbial communities from Calvert Island, British Columbia, Canada - Bog Forest MetaG ECP23OM3 | ecosystem: Environmental > Terrestrial > Soil > Wetlands ...
CTTCTACGGCGGGGAGTTCACCGACCACATCGGAGGATTCACCCAGTTCACCTACACCCCTGACGCAGGCACGTTCGGGATCGACAACACCGACATCCGGTTTGCGGACCACACCGTCTGGATGGAGAAACGGCTTGTCTATGGGGTTTCAATCAACAACAACCCCACCGTGCAAGACCTGTGGAACAGCACCCCGGCCTGGAGATTTCCATACGCATCATCCGCCGTCGCGCCCACGCCGACGGCCTCACCTCTAATCGATGGTGTCCTGGCACAGAAGGTGGTGGGTGCCACGGCCTATGCCATGTGGGATGACGTGGTCTACGCCGAGGCGGGCGCTTATCGCTCCGCACCGCAGGGCATCGGGAGCAATCCACTGAACGGGAACAACGCGAGCGACGTAATTTCGGACGTCGCTCCGTACTGGCGCTTCGCTCTCCAGAAACAGGTCGAAAACCAGTACTTCATGATCGGGACATTCGGTCTCGCGGCAAGCCTCTTGCCGGGGCAGGGTGCCCGGGAGGCCCTCAACCGCTCTCTGGACCTTCAAACCGCTTCACCGATGTGGGCATCGATGCCAACTATCATTTGATACTCGATGACAACAGCGTGACGGCACACGCCTCTTGGATTCATGAAACGCAGCACTACAGCGGAACCTTCATCGAGCTCGGTGGCGCAGGGAACTCCTCCGACTCCCTCGACAGCTTCCAGTTCGCCACGACATTCCATTGGGGCTCCCACTGGAGCTTCACGGCGGCCCCCTTTGTGACCGTCGGATCCAAAGACTCTGTTCTTTACGCGCCAGCGCCGATCACTGGGAGTCGCACCGGGAGGCCGGACAGCGAGGGCTTGACCCTGGAGGTAGATCTAAATCCCTGGCGAAACACACGGCTTGCGCTCCAGTATGTGACCTACTTTGAGTTCAACGGAGCCCGCTCGAACTATGACGGTTTCGGACGCGACGCGTCGGCAAACAACACGATCTATCTCCTGGCTTGGCTTGCCTACTAACGCGTGAGAACGCTGCTTGCCGTAGTCCCTGAACCAAGGCAAACCCTGGGCCAGACCGATCGATTCGGATATTTCGAACGCTGGCTCTCCGGGAAGGTTTCTTCCCCCTGCTCGAGTCGCCTCTTCCGGGGGATCACTCGAACGGGCTCCTGCCGTGATCCGCGTTTGCGCGGCTCTACCGGGAGTCGGAACCGGATTGATCCCATCATCCGATCGGAGCATGATGTCCTTCGGGAAGGATTGGATTGCTTCAGGTTGACTGCGGCGGTACCCATCACCTCCGGAGGATCTTGAAGATTTGGAGAAGAGGGATCCTCGCCGATCGCCGAGGCGGGAGCGCCCTGGGCAAAACAAGGGGAGGGCGACAAGGTGTTCAGAAGATTGATCTCGACCGAGAACGATCCGGCGACGGCGATCGTACGAGTAGTTTTGGGGTTGATCTTCTTCGCGCACGGTAGCCAGAAAGCGCTCGGCTGGTTTGGAGGCAATGGCTTCTCCGCCACGATGGGGTTTTTTACCGGCATGATGCATATTCCACCGCCCCTCGCGTTCTTGGCCATTTGTGCAGAGTTCCTGGGGGGCCTGGGATTGCTCGTGGGTCTTCTGGCTCGGATCGCTGCTCTTGGAATCGCCGTCAACATGGTCGTCGCGATCGCCACCGTCCACTATCAGTTCGGCTTCTTCATGAACTGGTTCGGTAACCAAAAGGGAGAAGGCTTCGAGTATCACCTCCTCGTGATCGGAATGGCTCTCCTTATCATCGTGCGAGGTGCCGGAGCCTTCTCGCTGGACCACCTGCTCGCGGGGGGCTCGCACAGCGGAAGGAATGACCTCGCCACGAGCCATCGCTGATGCAATGAACCGAGGGGCCCGAGGAGGCGCCGCAGGCGAGGGTCTGCGGGAGCGCTCTTGAGCGAGAGTTCGTCGCCATCTCGGTGTGACGACGTGCGACCGATCGGAACCTCGTGGGGGACCGCCTAGGAGACTGCCTCCAACGATGAGTGCCGCAGAAGAGATCTCGCGAGCGGAGATTCGGCGACGCCTCGGCGACCCCTCGCTTACCATTGTGGATGTACTTCCAGCCGCCTCGTACGCGGAGGGGCATCTCCCCGGGGCGATTGGTCTCCCAGTGGAGGAGGTCACCGCTCGTGCATCCCTCGTTCTGCCCGATCGGGACGCGGAGATCGCGGTGTATTGTGGCGGCCCCACCTGCCCCCGTGCCGAGCACGCTGCGAGTTTGCTCCGCGAACTGGGGTATTCGAAGGTTCGCCATTACCACGGCGGAATTGCAGAATGGACGCAGGCGGGCGAGCCGCTCGAGGGGTCCAAAGCCCGAGGAATCGTCCCGGGTCTGTCCCCCCGACCCCTCTCGGTTCTTGCGCGAGAGGCAGGTCAGCGGTCCGAACAAAGCTCCGTGTGGCAGCGTTGGACAGCCAGCCTCGTAGATCTCGTCGGGCGCTGGTCGACCACCCGACTCTTCGGCGTCTGGCTTGCGATGGTGGTTCTCAGCGGTTGCATCTACTGGTTTGCGAGCCTCCTCGGTTTCTCCTGGCTCACCGAAGCCGGTGCGCCAGTGGGGAGCGGCCTTAGGGGTCTCGGGACCGCCATCTACTTCAGTTTTGTAACCACGTCGTCCGTGGGCTACGGCGATGTGCTCCCTGTAGGCCCGGCACGCATCATTGCCGTCTTCGAGGCCGTGGCGGGACTGTTGATCTTCGGGGCTGTGGTCGCAAAATTCGTCTCCCGCCGCCAAGAAGAGCTCGTCCTCCAGATCCATCGCACGACTTTTGAAGATCGTCTAAACCGCGTGCAAACGAATCTCCACCTTTGCTTGTCGGACTTTCTCGCAATTGCGTCGATCTGCGATGGGAGTTCGACCCCCTCCGAGCGGATTGCGGCTCGGCTCGACAGCGCCACCCTCGTGTTCGTGGGGGAGCTGAGCACCATTCACGATCTGCTCTACGAACCTCAACGTATGCCCGACGATCGGGTGCTGGCCGCGATCCTGGCAAACCTTGCGTCCTCGCTGCGCACGCTTCGCGACCTCCTCGGCTGCCTGCCGCCGGGCTTCTCTTACTCTCCCGTGCTCGGCGACACGCTGAAGAGGGTCTCGTTCCTATCGGAGGAAATCTGCTCTGACTGTGTTCCCCGCGCGTATGCGCCGGCCCTTGCGGACTGGATGGACCGCATCCGGGAAGCCGCCCGCCTGATCGGGTGATCTGAAGACGTTCCGCTGTGCGCCGGCGCGGCACCCCCCTGATTCGCCGCCTGGGCGATTGGGCTGTGGGGGAGCGGCAAGATCGCGGATTGAAGGGTGCTGCATCCCGCCAGCACGCAGCTGGCGTCATGTTCGCATGCCCGTCAGGTCGGTCTCTCGCAATGCTTCATGCGGCACGCCGCTCCGGGGTAAATCGGACGAGCAACCTGACGCAGGAGCGCACGAGGGCAGAGGGCCGGAATTCGGGCCCGCCGCTAGCATACTCCATATCGGGAAGCCGCCGCAGGATCTCCCGGAATGCAACCCGCATCTCCATGCGTGCGAGATTCGCTCCGAGACAAAAGTGGCTCCCGATTCCGAACGCTACGTGGTGAGGCTCCCGTTCGATGTCGAAACGGTCGGGCTCGGGAAAAACCTCGTCGTCGCGGTTCGCAGACGGATAGACAAGCAGCACCTTCTGACCCTCCCGGAGCGCCTTCCCGCGGAGCGTCGTGTCTCGCGTCACCGTCCGTGAGAAGGTGTGAACCGGAGAGACGAGGCGCAGCATCTCTTCCACCGCGAGCGGGATTTTTTCGGGATGAGCGGTGAGGTCGCGCCGCACGTGGGCGTGCTCGATCAAAAGCTGCATTCCACCGGAGATGGCGTTTCGCGTGGTCTCGTTCCCCGCAACGAGCAGGATCACGAGGAGCTTGATCAACTCGTCGTTGGCGAGCTCGATTTCCTCGTCGGCGAAGAGGGCGGGATCCTCATCGAATTTCTTGAGGAGGCCGGCGTCCTTTGCACCCACGAGAATGCTCACCAGATCCTCCCGCGGCTCGCGTCGACGTTCCTCGATGATCCCGGTGAGGTACCGTGAGTACTCCATGTAAGCCTGGGCAGCCTTCATTATGATTTCTGGCCGGTGGAAGTTACCGTCCCCCGCGATCATCGCGTCGGACCAGTGATGGAACCGCTCGCGATCCTCACGATGGATCCCCATCATTTCCGCGATTAGCTGGAGCGGCAGCGGCACCGCGACGTCGGTGACGAAGTCGCATTCGCCGTGCGGGCCGATCGCGCTTAGGACCTCGTCGCACAGCACCTCGAATTTCTCCTCCCACAGTCGCACCATGCGCGGAGTAAAGCCCTTGTTGATGAGCCTGCGAAGGTCGGTGTGGCGCGGCTCGGCTTCGTCAATCAGGCCGAGCTTCACGGGATTGTTGGCGCGTACGCCCAGAGCCGAAGTGAAGCGGTCCTGATCCTTGGAGACTTCGCTGACGTCGTGGTACTTCGCCAGGACCCAGCAGCGGCTGGCCTCGGACCAGTACACGGAATCGTGCTCGCGCAGCCAGCGAAGCCGTTCGGGCATCGCTGCGTCCCAGTTCGCCGAATCGAGGAAGTCCAGGTCGAGCATGAGAAGCTCCTTATGCATCGGGCAGAAGTGCCGCGACGAGCTCGTTCAAGAATCGGATCTGTCGACGCACCGCAACATCCGTGAGGAGATCGGTGCCGATTACAGCCTGGTAGAAGGGCGCAAGCGTGAAATAGCCGATGACGACGTGATAGAGCGCGATCACGAGGAGGGGAATCTCTTCCTTGCTCCAACGCCGCGCGCCGGGGAGGGCGCGGATCGTGGTCTCGGCCTCGCGGAAAGCGAGGCGGAACCAGCGGTCCAGCATGGGCGCAAGGTGTGGACCTCCGGCGAGCACTTCATGCTGCACGAGCCGCGGGACGCTCGGGTGCTGCGCCAGGAACTCCACCACCCGTTCGACCAAGCGTTCGCGCTCCGAGTTCCGGCGAGCGCTCTCAGCGGTGAGCATGTCGAGAATCGGACGAATGCCGCGCTCTAGCACGGCAGTGTAGAGCGCCTCCTTTGAAGCGAAGTGGTTGTAGAGGCTCGGGATTCGCAGTCCCGCCGCGTTCGCGACGTCCCGCAAACTGGTCCCCGCATAGCCCTTCTCGGCGAATACGAGTTCGGCGGTGTCGAGGATGCGTCCCGCAGTGCGCTCTCCCTTGCGGAGAGAGCGGGCGGGAAGATGGACTTGGGATGCGCTCAGGCCTGCTCCAGAAAAATGAACGAGCGCTAGTTTCCTTTTCTTTAGGAGACGCGTCAAGAGAAGCTGCGCTTAAGGGTTCCGACCCAGAAAGCGGGCGGCCCGCGGGTTCGAGACGCGCAGATTTCGCCGTAACCTTTTGAGATTGCGAAGGTTAAGGGGATACCCCTGGGCGTCTCGAGTTCGTACAGGGAGTGCCGGTCGAAAGTTTGCGACCCGATCGTGCGCCTGTCGGCGCGGATCTGGGCGATCACGACGCATCATCGGGAGAGAGGCGAGGGCTCCTTGAGCCGAAGGGGCAACGGGTGGCAGAAGCCGCGCGGGCCGAGCGAACGAACGGCCTCGCGCAGAGACATTGACGGAAATGCACGGAGGGTGGGGAAATCCTCCCTCGTCCTCCTGCACCTTGCTCCCATCCATGGAAAAGGAGGGTGAGGGTCGCAGCGTTGGTGTGAGGAGGCGATCAGCGCGCTCGGAACGCGGGGAGGTCACGGTCTGATGCAAGACGTTCGAGACTTGAGGCGGAGGAATTAAAACTCGTAGCGGTCACTCTCACGATTGCATAGAGTGGCGATGTCAAAATGCACGGGGATCGTGCCATCTCCTTCCTGCTTGTGGTCGCCTTCATCGGCGCAGTCTTTACCCCGTGTCATCCTCTGATCCCGATCTCGGTCCACGCCGCGTATGAAGCCGGCGGGGAAGGCGGGCAGGGCGCTTTCGACTCCGTCGCAAGCGGCGGCGAGCGCGACAACAGCGCCCGATCGAATCAGCTGGCGCTAAAGGCCCGCTGTCCCTGCGGCTGCGATGAGCGACCCGCTGTCGCCGGGAGTTCGCCCGGGCTGGGCGTCGCTCTCATTGCACGCGCGCCCTCCCTCTGCTCGCTGCCTTCTCACCGGGAAATCGGCAGCCATCGCTCTACCCTTCCCATCGAACCTCCGAGAAGCATCGACGCCATCCCGCGATCGATCTGACCCGCGCATCGCTAGGCCCGCGCATCTCGCTCGTGCTGGGCACTTGCCTGCCAGCGTGTGCGCACCCTCGCAAGTCTGCGTGCGAACGGAGGTTTCGCAATGCATCCTGCCACGCTTCAGTCGGCAGCGTTCGAGTACCCCCGAAGCCCTTCCCCCCGATCGCGGAGCCTCGCGCACAGACTGACGCGCAGCGCGATCCTATTGCTCTGGGCCTCCGCGTTCTTCGACGCCTCCGATGTGCTCGCTCACGGCTTCGCCGGTCAGCGATTCTTCCCAGCCACCCTCGTTACCGACGATCCCTTTGTGGCGGATGAGCTCTCCCTGCCGACCGTTACCCTGATTCCCAATCCGGCAGAGGACGGTTCGCCGGCCACACTCGAGAACGATATCTCCATCGACATCTCGAAACGCATCACGCCCAACTGGGACATCGAAATCTCCCAGACCTGGCAAAACATCAAGACCACGGGGGCGGGAAACTCGTCGATCTCCGGCTTTTCCAATCTCGATGTGGGTACCAAGTATCTGTTGCTGGTGAATGCTCCCCACGAATTCCTCCTCTCCATGGGCGTCGACGCCGAGATCGGTGGCTCTGGGACGAGCAGTCTAGGGGTTGACCACTTTAGTACGATCTCACCGGGTCTCTTCTTTGGCAAAGGGCTGGGCGATCTCCCGAAAAGCTTGCCGTTTCTTCGGCCCTTCGCAGTGACAGGGGTGCTAAGCCTCGACTTCCCAACGCAGGCCAAGACAACGATTGACCCCGGAGACGTGCAGCAGAACCCGCACGTGCTCAATACCGGCCTGGCCATCGAATACAGCCTGCCTTACCTCCAGGCGAGCGTGATGGACATTGGCCTGCGGTCGCCGTTCAACCGACTGATCCCCCTGGTGGAACTAAATTTCCAGACGCCCATTGACCGCGGTCAACAGGGTCTTACGACCGGTATCATCTGCCCCGGGTTCATCTGGTCGAGCACCTACTTCCAGATCGGGTTCGAGGCGTTGATTCCTGCGAACTCCCGAACGGGCCATAACGTGGGCGCGATAGGGCAGCTTCACTTCTACCTCGATGACATGTTCCCGCATAGCTTTGGGAAACCCCTCTTCGGAGGTCGCTAAATGCAGATCCCTCGTGTTCTCTCGGGCGCCGCTCTGGTCCTTGGGCTGAGTTGGGCTGGCGCCTCTCCGGCGGTCGCACACGCCTTTCTGGATCATGCCGCGCCTCGAGTCGGCAGCACGGTAAGCCGGTCACCCAGCGAGCTGAGTCTGTCTTTCACCCAAGAGCTCGAGCCCGCCTTCAGCACCGTAGAGGTACTGGACGAGAAGGGTACCAAGGTGGACAAGGGTGATGTGCAGGTGGACCCGAATGATGGTGCGCTTCTGCGTGTATCCCTCAACCCGCTTCCGCCCGGTACCTACAAGGTGATCTGGCGCGTCGTGTCGGTGGATACCCACCCGACGGAGGGCGATTTCACCTTCCAGGTCGCACCCTGAGAGGCTGCGCGCGGTCCCCGACGTGAACGCTCCGCTCATTTTGATGCGCTGGATCCATTTTGCAGCCGCGGCGCTGCTCGTCGGGGTGTTCTCGTTTCGATTGTTCGTGGGCGATCCCGCCTTCCGAGAGGCCGCCCGGGCGGGATGTGGCGTCGAGCCCAGCGCCCTCACGGGAAGGCTCGCGCGCATCGCCGTTGCTGCCCTCTTCCTGATCTTCTTGTCAGGGACGCTGTGGCTCCTCCTACAAGCATCGGTGATGAGCGGCCAGCCGGTCTCTGGCGTGCTTCTTCACGGGGTCATGTCGACGGTGGTGCTGCGGACTCAAGCCGGCCACGACTGGCTCGGCCGCGGCGGCCTCCTCGCGCTCTTGGCAATCGTCCTGGTCTTGATGCGAGAACGCCTGCAGGACCGCCCTCGCGGTCCCCTTGTCATCGCTCTCACGCTGGCGGCGGCGGAACTCTCGGCTCTCGTTTGGGCGGGCCACGCGGGAGCCGCAAGGGGAGCCAGGGGAGCGTTGGAGCAGACCGCCGACGCGGTCCACCTGCTTGCGGCGGGTGTCTGGCTCGGTGGCCTCGTCCCGCTGGCGCTGCTCCTAGCGACCGCACGCCGCGCAGGCGACGGAGGGTGGCTCGTCGTCGCCGGATCTGCCGCGACTCGCTTCTCCACACTGGGCATTCTGAGCGTCGCAACCCTCATCGCAACGGGCATTGCAAACAGCTGGTTCTTGGTGGGCGACCTTGCCGGGCTCTTGAGCACGGACTATGGCCGGTGTCTTCTTCTCAAGCTCGGACTTGTTGGCGTAATGATCGGCGTCGCGAGCGTAAATCGCATCCGCTTGGTCCCCCGCCTCCCTTCTGCTCGAGTTGCACTCGGTTCCGACCCCGCGTGGAAAACGGTTCGCGAGCTCCAGCGAAACACAGCAATTGAGGTGGGTCTAGGTCTTTTGATCCTCGGCGTCGTCGGGGTCTTAGGCACTCTTCCCCCTGCGCTACATCCGCATATTCACGCCGGCTCCAGGGGGACCGTGGATCAAAGCTACGTATTTGTACGGATCGAGCGCTCACTCGTGCCGAAAGCCACGAGCGCGCAGTGACGCCCCTCCGAAGCCGTGGAGTGTCCGCGCGGAGGAAGCCCGGATTCCGTCTCGGGGAATCGCCGGGCACCGGCGACGCGAAGAGAAGGCAGCCGGGGCCGCAATGGCCCAGGGGTGGATCCTCGATCGCAGTCCTCAAGCGGGGGCTCTGAGCTGCGACCTCTCAGGGCTATCCCCTATCAAGCGGGCTGCCCATCACGCCGATCCGCGTCGTTGAGGAATCATGCGGGCACTGATTGGAATCTCGCTCTTGCTCTTCGTCGCGACCACGGCAATCGTGGGGGTGCGAATGCTCGTCCGCGCGCGCCGCACCGGCGAGCGGCCTGAGCTTCTGATGGGCGCCGGGATGGTCCTCGTCGGTGGGATCGGGTATCCGGGCGGAATCGTCTCTCGATTCGGCCTGGGATCGGTCGGGGAGATGAGCTTTCCCCTCTGGTTCATTTCCACGGCTTGCACACAGCTTGGAATCGCTCTGATCTACGCCTTTACCTGGCAAGTGTTCCGCGCGAAGGACCCGTGGGCGAAGGTTCTCGTTGTCGGAGGAGTGGGGTTCATGGTGGCGGGCCTCGCGGGAATGGCGCGCGCCTTGGCTACTGTACCGCCCAGTGCCGACTCCGCCCTCGTGACTCGAGGCCCGATTTTCATTGGGATGGTCGGCTATGCGGGCTGTTTCCTATGGACCGCCCTTGAAGGATTTCACCATCACCGGATGGCGTTACGCAGGCTGGCACTCGGCCTCACGGACCCGATCGTCGCAAACCGCTTCTTTCTCTGGGGGGTTCCTCGGTCTCATGGCGAGCGCCCTCACGGCGATCTCTGCCGTGACCACACTCCTCGGCGGTAGGCCGTCGGGAACGCCGATCACCATGCTGCCCATGGGCGTGCTCGGCGCTGCCGCGGCGACCGCGATGTATTTGGCCTTCTTCACTCCAGCCTGGTATGTCGGCTGGCTCCGGAGCCAGGCACCGAATAGCTCCGGGCGGATCTAAACACGGAGCTCGACCGCGCTTCGCTGGCCCGTAGGTCTCGTCCGTCTACTGTCGCGCGATTTCATGTCGGGCGAGCCGGTGTCGCGGGTTCCTGCGTTCGGCAGCTCAATTCCGAGAAGTCGTCAAACTCGCTTTGGCTCGTCAGCCGGTAGCAACCTCAGAGGTTCGACGTCCTATCGAGAAATGCGCGATTCCCGTCGACCCTGGAGAAACGCTCGGCTCGGGGCAAGGTGAACCAGAAGCGGCTACCTGCGCCCACCGCGCCCTCCACGCCGATCTCTCCTCCGTGCATGCTCACCATATTGCGGGCAATGGAAAGACCGAGGCCAGTGTTGTTGATGTCGCTTCCAGGCCCGCGCCAAAACTTCTCGAAAATCCGATCCCTACAGGCCCAAGGAATCCCAGGTCCCGTGTCTTCCACCTCGAAGCGGAGATACTCTGCATCGGGTCGAGCCCTCAGGGTGATGCCGCCGCCTGCCGGCGTATGGCGGAGGGCGTTCTCCATCAAGTTTGAAAAAACCAGCCAGACGCTCTCTTGGTCCGCCCAAACACCGAGATCATCCGACACCGGCTCAACGCGGACTGACACAGACCGTGCGGCTGCATTGCTCCGGTAGGTGCGAAGCACGCGCGAGAGAAGGTCTTCCGCGAGGATCTCCTCTCGTTCCAGCTCGATTGTGGCTGACTGGAGTCGCGCCAGATCGAGCATCTCGTTTATGGTCCCGTGAAGACGCTCACACTCCTCGCGCGCCACTTCGAGCAAGTCCTGCTGTTTGTTGGAAAGAGCACCGGCTACGCCTTCGAGGCACAGGTGGATCGCCATGCGCACGGACGTGAGTGGTGTGCGGAACTGATGCGCGGTCGTGAGGAGGAGGTCATTTCGCAGCTGGTCGAAGTGGCTCAGCCGTGTTACGTCTTGAAGCAACACCGTGGCAGCGACAATGGTGCCGTCTTGGTCATGTACCGGCTCCGCGCGCGGTAGGAAGAGTCGCTCGTCGTCGGGTTGACTCAGGCGCACCGCTTCGTCGAACCTGGTCGGCGAGACCGCGCCTTTCCCTTGGAGGACGTGCCAGCGGAGGGTATCAACGGCCCCGCGCAGCCGCGGATCCAGTCCCCGGAACATCGGCTCGCCGCTGCCGCCGCTCGGCAGCAATTTCTCGGCCGCCGGATTCAGGGTGAGGATGTCACCATCGAGATCGAAAACGAATACGGGATCCGGAAGGCTGTTTAGTACCGCTTGTGCAGCCAGCTGGGTGTAGAGCATTTCTCCCAGTGAACTCCGTCGGTATCGCTCAATCCGATCTGCCATGGTGTTGAACGCTGCGGCGAGCGCGCGTGCCTCCGCCCCACCACGGACGTGGACTCGGACGGCCAGATCTCCTCGTCCAAACTGCTCGATCGCCTTCGAGAGAGTATCGAGAGGGTGCGTCGCACGGCTCGTCACCACCCAAGCGCTGCCCAGTCCGATCGCAATCGCTGCAAGTGCTGCGCAGAGGAGCCATCCGGTGAGCGCCCCGAACTGGCCGACGAGATACTTGCTTTGTTGGAGCGCGACCTCTTGTTTTTGCTCGAGAAGACGACTGATCCCTCGACTGAGAACCGAGAGTCTCGGTTCGAGGTCGTCGAGAGCGCAGGCTTGCAGCTCCGCGAGCTCCCTCGTCATGCAGGCGCGAAGCCGGACTCCATATTGAGTCCACTGCTGCCGAAGTGTCGCCACGATCTCTACGGCGTGGGGCTCCCGGACCGTAGTCCCCTGGAGGCTCAGGTCCGATTCGAACGCCTTTTCGTCCGAACTCTCCTGCGCGAACGTTCGATCCTTGAGACCCGCGGCCGCCAGATCGGTCTCCCTCGCAAGCTTGTCCAGCTCATCCTTCATGCGCTGTGCGGCGAGTGCGCTTCGATAGTTGTCTGATAAAAGTGCGTGCGAGGATCGACCAACCGAAGAGACCGACTGGGCGGCCACGACCACGATGATGAGCAGAGCCAGGGCCAGAGGCAGGCCGGACACGAGCGCGCGAACGCGCGAAGTCATGACGACCCTTCCCGCTCCGGCAGGCCGCAGATGTGGAGGTCGAAGTCGTCCGCTTCTCGAACCATCCGTCGCACGAAATCGCCCCGCACCAGGTGTCGCCAGACGGAGGAGTGCGTGCGTCCGATGAGGATGTGGGCGACGGCATGGGAGCGCGCAAAGTCAAGGAGCGTTGTGACGACGTCTTTCCCTTGAAGCTGAACGACCTCCGCTCCGAGCTCCCTGGCTTTCTGAATGTTAGCCTGAAGGATGCGCTGCGTGGCGGAATCGATTCGGTCGGGGGCTTCGTCCGGTGCTTCTACATACACGACGTACCAGTCGGTATTGAGGCGACCCGCAAGGCGTGATCCCCGCCGTAACAGCGTTGCCGCCCGTGGGGAACGGGAGGAGATGCAGACCATGACCCGCTCGCTTCCCTGGCGAGGCGTCGTCTCCTCTCCTGCTTCCTCGCGGCCATTGGCAAGCGCCGCCCGACCGAGACTCTCAGCGACCTCCCGAAGCGCGAGCTCTCTCAGCGTGGAGAGCTTGTCCTTCTGGAAGAAGTTTTCGAGCGCGCGCGTCGCCTTTTCGGGAGCGTAAATCTTGCCAGCGCGCAGCCGTTCGAGGAGATCTTCCACGGCAAGGTCGAGGTTGACGACTTGGTCGGCCTGCTCGAGAAAGGTGTCTGGAACGGTCTCGCGAATTTCAACCCCCGTCGCCTCCCCGACCAGGTCGTTCAGGCTCTCGAGGTGCTGGATGTTGAAGGCTCCGATCACGTTGATGCCCGCGTCGAGGAGTGCGTCCACGTCTTCGTAGCGCTTGGCGTGCCGGGAGCCAGGGACGTTGGTGTGCGCGATCTCATCGACGATCGCGATATCGGGCCTGCGCGCGACGATGGCGTCGAGGTCCATCTCCTCAACGTTCAGCCCCCGATACGCAAGAACCCGACGCGGAACGACTTCCAGACCGTGAACCAGCGCCGCTGTATCCGCTCGTCCATGGGTCTCGACGAAGCCCACGACCACGTCGACGCCCCGTTTTCCGAGTGCGTGGGCCTCCTCGAGCATGCGATAGGTCTTGCCGACGCCCGCGGCAAAACCGATGTAGAGCTTGAGACGTCCCCGTCGCAATCGTTCGACAAGCTCGAGGAAGTCCTCCGCGCGGGGACGACTCATCCATCTCTCCCGAGCCCGGGCGGGTGCCTGGGGAGGAACTGTTCAAAGGCTCGGGAGAAACGCTGGGCGAGACTTGGGCGACGCTTCGGCATGGTGGATTCCGGCCTTCCCTCCGCGCGTTCAGGGATGTCTCCTTCTAGCCTATTGCTGAGTATGGAGCCACGTACGGACTCGAGAAACGAGCACACTTCGTGCCAAGGCGAGGAGTGCAGTACGCAGCGCGTAACGCTGCGTGGGGGCCCTGCAATATGCAGCGGAGGCGGAACTTCCCTTTCAGACTGAAAGGCGGAGCTGGAGCGGTCCTGAAGCACGAAACCCACGTCTTCCCCCGATGGTCCCCCTCCGCCTGAGATCGGTCGCGGAGGACACCGCGCATTTCGCCATGGGGTTCCGGTTCCACTTCGCCCGCGGTCTTGGCCTCCGTACGCGTTCGGCACGATTAATGCTTACTGCAACGCTCGGGAGACGGCGCAGGGAACGAGAGGCGAGTTTGTGAGGGGTGTGTTTGGCGATCTCATCCTGCTGCTTGCGTCTCTCGTCGTCGTGTCTCTCTACGTCGTGTTTGCGAGACGAGCAGCCCGATCGAATCCCAAGCGACCCGCCAGCGCCGAGGCTCGTGTTGGCTCGCGCGGTTACTCAGAAGGAGGAGGGATCACCATGTGGAAGATTGAGGCGATTCTTCGCCCGGCCAGCGTTGAGGATGTCGCCGACGCGCTAAAGAGAGCGAAAGTTCATTCCTTCATGATGAGCGATGTGTCGAGCTTCGACACAAAGGGCGGACCCGTGGGCTCCTACCGGGGAGCGCCCTACACGGTGGGTCTCGAACGCGTGAAGCTTGAGGTCCTCGTTCCCGATGACTACGTCGAAGACGCCGTGAAGAGCATCCTCGGCGCCGCGAGCGCCCCACTAAACGGTGAGGATTGGCTCATCGTGATTCCGCTGGATGAGGTCGTCCGCCTCGCGACTGGACGGCGCGAGCCCCGGCAACTCGGGGGATAGCGGCGGCTCTTCTCCCAACGTCGCCGGCCGAGCGCAACCTTCTGTGTTGAGCACCGCTGCAGCCTCTAGGGCGGATCGCCCGGGACACCCTTCTTTTGTGAAGATCTGCCGGAACGCTCTCGCCCTCGAATCCGGAATGTCTCACGGGAGCCGCGGCGAGACCGGAATCCCGCGTGCCGTATCGAAGGGTTTCGTCCTCCGAATGTCTCCCTTGAAGTGGGCGGACACCATTTCGCTTTGTAACCCACGGATTGCTGCAAACCGAAATGAGGCGAGCCCTGGCGAGCAGAATTGAGCCGAATTACGCACGGACGCGAGGCGGCACGGTTGCTGCAGTGCGTCAGATCGCGAGGCGAAGGCTTGGCTTTGGTTGGAAGGAAGCAGGCCGCGGACACCAAAGAGCGGCAATCGGACTTCGCATAAGGGGAGTCCGGCTCGAACGGGAGGTGGAGTGATGGATCTCACGGTGTGGATACCCGGCCTCTTTTCTCTAGGGGTCGTACTGATGGCAGCCGTTTACGTGTTTTTGATCGCCTGCGAGAACATCTGAGAGGATCGTCATGATCTATTTGACCGCTGCGATTAGCGCATTTCTCTTCGTCTACCTGTTTACCGCCCTCGTGCGTCCAGAGTGGTTCTAACTCTGAACTCGTCGAGTGATGGAGGCGTGATCCCATGTGGCTTCTTCCGATTTCGATCCTCTTGACGAGTGTCGTCCTTTCCGTTCCGCTAAGCCGGTATTTGACTTGGATCATGGAAGGGAAGTACAAGGCGCCGGGATTTCTGCGCTGGTTTGAGGGCCGTCTCGACAGCGGTCATCAGAATTGGAAGCAGTACACAGCCTCCATCATCATCTCGAACATCATTCTCTTCGTCTTTGGGTTTGTTCTTCTGGCTCTCCAGCCGCTGCTTCCCCTCAATCCCGACGGCAAGGGGATGCTCGCCCCGGACACGATTTTCCATACCACAGTCTCCTTCATGACGAACACCGACCTCCAGCACATTTCCGGTGACGTTCATCTCTCCAACTTCGAACAGATTTTCTTCATATTGACAATGATGTTCCTTTCCGCCTCGGTCGGGTTCTGTTCACTCACGGCGATCATCCGAGCCGTCCGCAGCGATTCGCATGTCGGAAATTTCTTCGTCGATATGTGGCGAGTCGTCGTGTACATGTTCCTTCCCGTCAGTCTCTTCATGGGCGTGCTGTACCTGCAGGACGGGATGCCGATGACCTACCAGAGCTCGTATCACGTCGACACGCTCGAGCCGGGCGCGATGGGCAAGACAGACGATGGGCAGGCGAAGCAGCAAACCATCGTCGTGGGACCCCTTGCGGCCATCCTTCCAATCAAGCAACTCGGAACAAACGGAGGCGGATTCTACGGCGCGAACGGTGCCCACCCCTTCGAGAACCCGAGTGCCTGGAGCAATTACCTGGAATCCGTGGGGATGACGCTCTTCCCGTTCTCCCTCGTCCTCATGTTTGGGCGCATGCTGAAGCGAAAGCGCCATGCAGTGGTCATCTATGCGGTCATGATGACCATGATGCTGGGCATGATCGGGTGGGCCATCTACTTCAACACCATGAAGCCCAACCCGGGGCTCACCGCGCACCCCGAGAGCCGGAGCTATGAGCTTTTGAGCGCGAGCGCGGAGGGTGGGAAGCGGACGGTGACCGTGCCGGCGGTCGCGGGGCTCCCCGTCGACCAGCACCTGGGCAACCTCGAGAGTACGGAGCTGCGCTTCGGGACCTCCGCGATGTCAACCTTCGCAGCCATGACGACTGCTGTGACCTGTGGTGCGGTGATCGGTGCCCATGACAGCCTGAATCCGATTGCAGCCCTCTCGCCTTTCTTCGGCATGTGGATCAACTGTGTGTTCGGCGGGAAGGGCGTGGGCATGATCAATCTTCTCCTCTTCCTGATCATCGGTGTGTTTGTGGTAGGCCAGATGGTCGGGAGAACGCCGGAGTACCTCGGCAAGAAGGTGGGCGCCCGCGAGATGAAGCTCGCCATGATCGCCCTCCTCGTGCACCCCATCCTGATTCTTCTTCCCACGGGGCTTTTCGCCGCCACCGACTACGGCATGAAGGCCGAGAATAATCCGGGGCCCCACGGCTTTTCGGAGATCCAATACGAGTTCGCATCGGCCTCCGCGAACAACGGGTCGGGCTTCGAGGGCCTGGGGGACACCTGGGGATTCAATGCGAACCCCAACCCGGCTCCGACCAGTCGGGCGTGGGACATCATGTCGGGGATCGTGATCGTGCTGAGCCGCTACATACCGATCGTCGCACCGATCGCGATGGCAGCGAGTCTCGGGGCCAAGAAGTCGGTGCCCTTCACCTTGGGATCCATGCGGGATGACACGCCAACCTTCGGCTGTCTTTTGTTGGGAACCATTCTGATCCTTGGTGCGCTGCTCTTCTTGCCGGTGGCGGCACTGGGTCCGCTGGCAGAGCACCTGGGTCCGATCCCGTTCGGCGGCTGAACGCGATTTTTTTCCTGGCTGTCCCCGGATGCAAGCGTCATCCGCGGCGATAGGGGGTGATTGAAATGGAACTTGCAAGGGTGGCAGAGATCCGCGAGGAGACGAAGCCGGATCCGAGCGGGTCGCGTCCGCCGCGTCGGGTGCGGGTGCGCGGGCTGCTTTCTGCGGAGCTGTTAGTGCCTTCGCTGAAGCAGGCGTTTGTGATGCTGCGGCCGGACCTGCAGTGGTCGAACCCCGTGATGTTCGTGGTGGAGATCGGGGCGTTTTTGACGCTCTTGTTCGTGATCCAGGCGCTCTTTGCGGGCTCGTCGAGCCAGGTGCCGGTGACCTACTTCATCGCCTTGGATGCGTGGCTCTTCCTCACGGTCTTGTTCGCGAACTTTGCCACGGCGGTGGCCGAGGCCCGGGGCCGGGCGCAGGCCGAGTCGTTGCGCAGGACGCGGCGGGATACGCCGGCCCATCGTCTGCGGGGAGGGATTGGCGGGACGGTGGAGGAGATCTCCTCGGCCGCGCTCATGGCGGGGGATCTGGTTCGGGTCTCGGCCGGGGAGCTGATTCCGGGAGACGGGGAGATCGTGCGCGGGACGGCGGCGGTGGATGAGTCGGCGATCACGGGCGAGTCCGCGCCGGTGATTCGGGACTCGGGAGGCGATCGCTCGGGGGTGACGGGCGGGACGCTCGTGCTCTCGGACGAGATCGTGGTGCGCATCACGGCGCGCGCGGGGGAGTCGTTCCTGGACCGCGTGATTGCCTTGGTGGAGGGGGCGGTGCGTCAGCGCACGCCGAACGAGATCGCGCTGACCCTCGTGCTCTCGGCCTTTACGTTGATCTTCCTGATCGTCGTCGTGCCGCTTTGGCCCATGGCCTGGAACGCAGAGCAGTACATGATGGGGTACCTGGGCATCACGGAGCCGCTCAAGAGCCTGGGCACGGATGTGCCGACGCTGGTAGCGCTGCTGGTGTGCCTGATCCCGACGACGATCGGTGCGCTGCTTGCTGCGATCGGCATCGCAGGGATGGACCGGGCGCTCCAAGCCAACATCATCGCGAAGAGCGGCAAGGCCGTGGAAGTGGCCGGGGACGTGGACACGGTGCTGCTCGACAAGACGGGGACGATCACCAAGGGCAATCGGCATGCGACGCAGTTCTTCCCGGTGGGAGGCTACGCCGTGGCGGAGTTTGGCCGCCTGGCGGCCCTGGCGTCGCTGGCGGACGAGACGCCCGAGGGCAAGAGCATTGTGAATCTCTTCCGGGAGCAGAGCCTGGGGCGAGGGGAGCTGCCCTCGCCGGCGGGTGCGGAGTTCGTGGCCTTTACGGCGCAGACGCGCATGAGCGGGATCGACCTGCCCGGGGGTCGGCCGATCCGCAAGGGCGCGGTGGATGCGATCGTGAAGTACGTGGAGAGCAAGGGCGGCCATGCGCCTTCTGACCTGGCCAAGATCGTGGAGTCCGTGGCCTCGGCAGGGGCGACCCCGCTGGCCGTGGCAGAGGGCGACCGGATCGCGGGCGTGATCGTGCTCGAGGACATCCTCAAGCCCGGGATGCGGGAGCGGCTCGATCGGCTGCGCCGGATGGGGCTCAAGACCGTCATGATCACCGGCGACAACCCGCTGACCGCCGCCACGATCGCGCGCAGCGTGGGAGTGGACGACTTCGTGGCGGAGGCGACGCCCGAGTCCAAGCTTGCGTACATCCGCAAGGAGCAGGCCGAGGGCAAGCTCGTGGCGATGATGGGGGATGGCACGAACGACGCTCCCGCCCTCGCCCAGGCGGACGTGGGCTTGGCCATGAACTCGGGGACCAACGCGGCCAAGGAAGCCGGCAACATGGTGGATCTCGACAGCGATCCGACCAAGCTGATCGAGGCGGTGGAGATCGGGAAAGAGCTGCTGATGACGCGAGGTGCGCTCACCACGTTCTCGATCGCGAATGACGTGGCGAAGTACTTTGCGATCGTGCCGGCTCTGTTTGCGGGGACGCTCCCGTGGCTCAAGGCGATGGACGTGATGCACCTGCACTCACCGACCTCGGCCATCCTGTCGGCGGTGATCTTCAACGCCCTCGTCATTCCCGCGCTGATTCCCATCGCGTTGCGCGGGGTCAAGTACCGGCCGATCGGTGCAGAGGCTCTGCTGCGGCGCAATCTCTTGATCTGGGGTGTCGGAGGTGTGCTCCTGCCGTTCGCGTTCATCAAGCTGATCGACGTCACGATGGTCGGACTCGGCTTGGCGGCCTGAGCGGCGAGAGGACGAAGGAGAAAGACGATGGCGAAATATTTTACGAAGAGTCTATGGCTTCTGGGCTTCGCGGTGGCGATTGGCTGCGGCGTCTACCCGGCCATCCTGTGGGCGATCGGCCAGACGCTTTTCCCGTTCCAGGCGAACGGGAGTCTTCTAACCCTACCGGACGGCAAGGTGGTGGGCTCGAAGCTCATCGCGCAGCCTTTCACGAAGGACGAGTACTTCCAGCCCCGTCCCTCGGCCGTGTCGTATGACGCGTCGGCCTCCGGGCCCTCGAACCTCTCCGCCTCCAACTACCTGCTGCGCGACCGGGTGGCGAAGATCCTGGGTCCCATCGCGAAGTACGCCGATGGGCCGAAGGCGGGGCAGCTCGTAGCGCCGGACGTCGAGGCCTGGTTCCAGAAGGACACATATCAGGGTGCGCCGCACGTCGTTGCGCAGTGGGCGGATGCACACAACGCGGTGGCGCAGGCCTGGGTGAGCGGCGATCCCCTGCATGGGGCGTATGTGGATGCCTGGACCAAGGAGCATCCGAGCGAAGTGGCGCAGTGGATCAAGGACAATCCTGGGACTCCACAACCGAAGAACACGGACCTGGCGATCATCTTCTTCGAGGACTTCTCGAAGAAAAATCCTGGCATGTTCCCCTCGGCGGTGGACGAGACTGTCGATGGCAAGACGCAGAGCGTGATCAAGCCCGTGAAGGAGGGAGCGGATATCCAGTCGACCTTCTTTGACATGTGGAGGACCGAGCATCCCGACGTGGCGCTGCAGCAGGTTCCCGCGGACATGGTGATGGCGTCGGGCTCGGGACTCGATCCCCACATCTCGCTCGACAACGCGATCTTCCAGCTCGACCGAGTAGCGGGCAAGTGGGCGGACGACTTGAAGCGGGACCCGGCAGAGGTGCGCAAGGAGATCCAGCACATCCTGGATGAGAACGTGTCGGCTCCCTGGGGAGGTCTCATCGGCGAAAAGTTCGTGAACGTCCTTGAGCTCAACCTCGAGCTTCACAAGCACTTCGGCGCTCCCCCGGCGTAACGAGGACTCGCGCGGGAGAGGAGCACAGGGGGAGCCCGACGGAAGCCGCCGCGGCTCCTCCCATCCCGTCCATCTTGGAGTGGACCGGTCGGTCGGGGCTGGACCCCCAAGCGAGCGCGACGCATCCAAGTCCTCTTTCAAGGGACGCGCACGGGCCTTCTGAGCGTCGCGGGGACTCGGCCGGCCTTCGGCCTCTCTCCCCCTTGGGCAGGCGGCGTTCGACTCACGAAGAATGGCGAAGGGGAAACCTCGTCGCGCCCTGGATTTCAGATTGCAGCCCCTTGCCCTGCAAAATGCAGGAGCCTTTCGCCTGAACTGCTTCGCCCCCTCATTTCCCGAACGGCACAGCTAATGCAAAGAGTGCCGTTCCGTGGAGATCCGTACGCACCATTTCCAATGGGACTTCGCGGGAAGCATTCCGGCTCCCGTCTCAATTGCCCAATTGTCACGCCGCTGTCCAATCTGTCACAGCGCCGTCGAATCGTTGGTTCAGGCGATTGGGGCGTCGGAGCCTCGATCCACCCAGACGTGGAGGCTCGTATGCCGTGGCCATTACACCCCGATCCAACTCCAACAACCGTGGTCGGCTCCGGCCCCACGGAGTGTTTTCGGGAGCGAGGCTGTCAGGTCGGTGCAGAAATGCGTCAAGGCGTTGGTCCAGGCTGACGGAGACTCAATTGTCGTAAGAACTCACCGAAGATTTCGCCCGGATTTGGTACCCGAACTGCCGACCATCGCGAGGTGACTATGCTGGATCTCTTCTATGTCGGAGTCGTCGTCGTGTTCTTCGTCCTGCTCTGGGAGTTTACGAGAGCAGCGGAGCGCCTGTAGGAGGGTGCGATGGAATATGCGCTTGCGGGAATCGTCGCGGTATTGCTGTTTGGTTACTTGTTGTACGCCCTACTTCGCCCGGAAAAGTTCTGAGGTGTTGAAATGACTTCGCTCGGTATCGGTCAGATCTTGGTTTTCTTCGCGATTCTTCTGGCTCTCACGAAACCCCTTGGCATCTTCATGTATAGGGTATTCGAGGGCCAGCGAACATTCCTTCACCCGATTTTCCGTCCCTTAGAACGGCTGATCTATCGTCTGGGCGGGATCCGCGAGGACGAGGAGCAGTCGTGGGTTCGTTACTCGGCTTCGATGATCTCGCTGAGCCTCTTCAGCTTCCTCTTCGTGTACCTTCTGCAGCGGCTTCAAGGATACCTGCCGCTGAATCCCATGCACTTCTCCACGCCGCAGGCTCCTCAAAGCGCAACGCCCATGACGCCGGATCTGGCGTACAACACGGCGATCAGCTTTCTGACAAATACCAACTGGCAATCTTACTCTCCCGACACGACGATGAGCTATCTGACCCAGATGGCCGCGCTCACGGTACAGAATTTCGTGTCCGCTGCGGTGGGCATCGCCGTTGCAGTCGCGATGATTCGCGGCTTCGCGCGACATACGGCTGAGACCATTGGAAACTTCTGGGTGGATGTGACCCGCTGCACGCTGTATGTGCTGATTCCGATTTGCCTCGTCGCAACGCTGATTTTGGTAGGGGAGGGCTGCATTCAGAACTTCGACGACCCGGTGACTGCAACTACTTTGGAAGGCACGAGCCAGGTGATCGAGCAAGGGCCTTTGGCGTCGCAGGAAGCCATGAAAATGCTCGGGACGAATGGCGGCGGATACTTCAACGCGAACTCTGCACATCCGTATGAGAATCCTACGCCCCTAGCGAATCTGCTCGAGGAGCTTCTCCTCCTTACTTTGGGGGCAAGCCTGACCTACGTGTTCGGAAAGATGGTGCGGGATACGCGCCAGGGCTGGGCACTGTTCGCTGCCATGTCGGCACTTTTTTTCGTCGGCGTATTCGTTTGCTATTGGGCGGAGCAACGCGGAAATCCGATGCTGACGAGCTCGGGGATCCAAAATGTGTACACGGGTAGCCAGCCCGGCGGCAACATGGAGGGGAAGGAGGTCCGGTTTGGCATCGCGCAGACCAGCTTGTTTGCGACGGTCGTCACGGACGCCAGTTGCGGAGCCGTCAACAGCATGCACGACAGTTTTACGCCACTTGGCGGATTGGTTCCGCTGTTCAACATTCAAACCGATGAAGTGATCTTCGGCGGTGTGGGTGCCGGCCTTTACAGCATGCTGCTCTACGCGGTCGTAGCAGTATTCATCGGTGGACTGATGGTGGGCCGCACGCCCGAATATGTAGGCAAGAAGATCGAGCAAAAAGAGGTCAAGATGGCGATCATTGCCATCCTGGCGACCTCTCTCTGCATTCTTGGCTTCACCGCCCTAAGCTCGGTGATGCCTTTTGCGCAGAACAGCTACTGGAATGCGCCTGGTCCTGCCGCGGCCAATACAAATAATGCCGCCGCGCATGGTTTATCCGAGATTTTGTACGCGTACTCAAGTGGTGCGGGGAATAACGGGAGTGCATTTGCTGGAATCAACGCCAACACACCCTGGTACAACCTGACCCTAGGCCTCGACATGTTGGTGGGACGGTTTTTGTTCATCATCCCGGCGCTGGCGATCGCGGGCAGTCTCGCCGCAAAAAAGCTGATTCCGACAACCAGCGGAACGTTGCCAACGCACGGGCTGCTTTTTGTGATCCTCCTGTCCGCAACGGTCGTGATTGTGGGCGCCCTTACCTATTTCCCGGTGCTCTCCCTTGGTCCGATCGTCGAGCATTTCCAAATGCTGGACGGAAAACTCTTCTGATCTCCGTAGGAATGAGGAGCTAGAAAATGGCGACTGCGACCGCGACTCCGCCGGAACGAAAGCCCACTCAGGGACCCGCGCTGATCTCGAGGGGTGTGCGGGCCCGCCCGCTGTTCGATCCGGAAATCTTGCGCCGCGCCACGAAAGAATCCTTTTTGAAGCTCGATCCGCGCAAGGTTGCGAAGAACCCTGTCATGTTTGTCGTCGAAGTGGGAGCGGCTGTGACGACGGCGTTCGTCGTGAAGGACGCGGTAACGGGTGCAGGTGGCGTTTTCTTTGGCGCTCAGATCGCGTTTTGGCTTTGGTTTACGGTCGTATTCGCCAACTTCGCAGAAGCAATGGCGGAGGCACGCGGCAAGGCCCAGGCGGACGCGCTGCGCAAAACGAAGACGGACACGATCGCGCGGAAGCTTCTGCCCAATGACCGGTTCGAGATGGTACCTGCATCCAAGCTGCGGAATGGGGACATCGTTTATTGCGAGGCGGGCTATCTGATTCCGGGAGATGGGGAGGTGATCGAAGGCGTCGCCAGCGTCGATGAATCGGTCATCACCGGTGAGAGCGCTCCGGTGATTCGCGAGTCCGGAGGCGATCGGAGCGCGGTGACGGGCGGCACGAAGGTTTTGTCTGACCACATTAAGATTCGAATCACCTCGGATCCGGGTGAAACGTTCCTAGACCGCATGATCGCTCTCGTGGAGGGCGCTGTACGCCAGAAGACTCCCAACGAGATCGCTCTCAATATCTTGATCGCGGGTCTGACGCTGATCTTCCTCTTGGCGGTGGCGACGCTACCTCCGTATGCGATCTATTCAATTGGTGCGGTCGGCAGCGGCACCGTCCCCACGGTCGCGGTGCTCGTCTCCCTCTTGGTGTGCTTGATACCCACCACGATCGGCGGACTCCTCTCTGCAATTGGTATCGCAGGGATGGATCGCGTCATGCAGCACAACGTTTTGGCGATGAGCGGGAAGGCGGTGGAGGCGTCGGGCGACGTGAACACGCTGCTTTTGGACAAGACTGGCACCATTACCTTGGGAAATCGCCAAGCGGTCGAATTCATTACCGTGGATGGTGTCAGCGAAAGCGAGCTTGCCGACGCCGCTCAGCTCTCGAGCCTTGCCGATGAAACGCCGGAGGGCCGTTCGATCGTGGTCCTCGCAAAGGAGAAGTACAATCTCCGAGGGCGCGAGGTCGCCGAAAAGGAAGCGGAGTTCATTCCCTTCTCCGCCTATACGCGCATGAGCGGCGTCGACATGGGCGGCCGTCGCTTGCGAAAAGGCGCAACAGATGCGATTGCGCAGTTTGTGAAGGAAGCCGGTGGGAGCGTACCGCCGGCTGTCTCGGAGATTGCCGATCGAATTTCGAGGAGCGGCGGCACGCCGCTGGCGGTGGCGGACGGCAGGAAACTTCTGGGGATCGTTCACCTCAAGGATATCGTGAAGGGCGGTATGCGCGAGCGGCTGGCCTCGCTGCGCGCCATGGGAATCCGCTCGGTGATGATTACCGGGGACAATCCGTTAACTGCCGAGGCCATCGCGCAAGAAGCGGGTGTCGATCACTTCCTTGCGCAAGCGACTCCCAAGGACAAGCTCGAATACATCCGGAAGGAGCAGCGCGAGGGGCGCCTGGTTGCGATGACGGGTGACGGCACGAACGATGCGCCGGCGTTGGCTCAGGCAGACGTCGGTGTCGCCATGAATACCGGAACCATGGCGGCGAAGGAAGCGGGCAATATGGTTGACCTCGATAGCAATCCGACGAAGCTGATCGAGATCGTAGCCATTGGCAAACAATTGTTGATTACCCGCGGTGCGTTGACAACCTTCTCGATTGCGAATGATGTGGCGAAGTACTTTGCAATCATTCCAGCGATGTTTGCGTCCATCTATCCCGAATTGAACGCTCTGAATATCATGGGCCTGCATTCACCGCAGAGTGCCGTCCTTGCCGCCGTGATCTTTAATGCGGTGATTATCATCGCATTGGTTCCTTTGGCGCTTCGCGGTGTGCGGTACAAGCCTGTCGGGGCTGGCCAGATGCTAACGCGCAATCTGTTGATCTATGGCCTGGGCGGGATCATCGTTCCGTTTCCAGGAATTTGGCTGATCGACAAGCTCCTGGTTGCGATGCACCTCGCGTGAGGGAGGAAGCGATGTTGAAAGAACTGGGCCCCGGCCTGCGATTCATGGTGGTCTTCACGATCCTTACGGGTTTGGTGTACCCCGTCGTGATGACGGGGATCGCGGAGCTCATTTTCCCAAAACAGGCGAGGGGCAGCTTGGTCAGCGTCAATGGGAAGATCGTCGGTTCAAGCCTGATTGGCCAGCCGTTCACGAAGCCGGAATACTTTTATCCTCGGCCGTCGGCAGCAGGAAGCGGTTACGACGCGACCGCTAGCGGTGGCACGAACCTGGGACCTACCAGCGCGAAGCTCCTCCATGGAACGACGAAAAAGGATGATAAGGGAAACGAGGTCGTTGATTTCGACGGCATTGCCAACCGCATCGTGCATTACTGCGTCGATAACGATCTCCCGTACGAATCCTCGGTGCCCCTGGACCAGTTCAAGGATTCCCAGGGGAACCTGGACGACGTAAAGCTGATCAAGGCGTTCAATGATGACAAGACGCCGTTGGTCTTCAAGGCGAAGACGGCGATTCCCTCGGACGCCGTCACGGGATCCGCGTCAGGATTGGACCCGCACATCAGCCCTGCGAATGCGGAGATACAGGTTGCGCGCGTCGCCAAGGCCCGAGGTATCGATGCGGAACAGGTCAAACCGTTGATTGTGCAGTCCACCGACCGGCCATTCTTGGGCTTTCTAGGCGAGCCGGGGGTCAATGTGCTGATGCTGAACATCGCAATGGATGAGCGATTTCCGGTTTCGAAATAGCGCCTACTGGTTTCATCGGTTGCAGACCGGAATTACAGGGCGGCGACTCCGTGAGGGGAAGCCCGACTCAACGAGTTGAATTACCGTGTCAAACTTCTGATCTTTCTCGCTTGTGCGCTCGCAGTGTTTCTTGTCCTCGATGTTGGGTATTCCGCACTTAATACACTTTCCCGCTTGAACGCTGTAGAGGCTGAACGTGACGAGTGGCAGCGGCCCGTCGAGATGTTGCAGGCATCGGACCTTCGGCCGGGCAACGTTGTGGTGGACCTCGGATGTGGCTCGGGATACTTGACGCTGAAGCTCTCGTCAGCAGTCGGCGGAGACGGCCGGGTTATTGCAGAGGATATCCGCAAGTTGCCGCTAGTGTTCCTCTGGCTTCGGACGATCTTGCGACGGGAACACAACGTCGAGATCGTACTGGGCGAGCCCGCGGATCCCCATCTACCGACGCACGTGAATGCGGTGCTAATTTTGAATACCTATCACGAGGTGAGAGATGCGCGTTCGATTCTTGCGCGTGTCTCCGCATCGTTGGTGGCCGGAGGTCGGCTCGTTGTGGTGGATCGCTGGCCGAGGCGAATAAGCGCGGGTGACACGGGGTTGGTCAGCCATGAAGTGTCGCCGGACCAAGTCGAGAGGGAGCTTCATGAGGCACAGTTTGAGATCGTGAGCCGTGAAGATCAGTTCATCCAGAAGGATCCCGACGATGAAGCGTGGTGGCTTATCGTGGCGCGCAAGCCGTAGGCAAACGATGGTCGCCCTTCACTGGGTCGTCTAAGCGAAAGAGGAGCCAGATCGGTAAGCCCCATGGCGAAACTCCTTGTGGTCGACGACGACAAGAACATTCGATTGACGTTGTCCACCTTTCTTGAGTCTGCTGGACATTCGGTCCAGCAGGCCGCCGACGCCGCCAGCGCGCTGGCCGCGCTCTTCAAAGAACCCGACATCGCCCTTGTCCTCACCGATTTTCGAATGGCCGAGATGAATGGGCTCGAGCTTCTGGAGCGGATCAAGCAGCAGCATCCCGACACGCTGGTGATTCTCATGACGGCCTATGCAACGGTCGAATCTGCCGTCTCCATCCTCAAAGCCGGCGCCTATGATTATCTGACGAAGCCATTCTCCCTCGACCGGGTGCGACAGGCCGTCGAGCGGGCGCTCGAGGTCGGGAACCTCCGCGTCGAGAATCGGGCACTCCGAGATGTCGTGCACGATCTGCCGCTCACCGACTCCCGCAGCAGCGTGATGCAAGCCGTGCTGAGGACCGCGCGCCAAGCCGCCAACAGCGACGCGACAATCATCCTGTTGGGCGAGAGCGGCGCGGGGAAGAATGTCCTCGCCCGCCAGATTCATGAATGGAGCCCCCGGCACGAGCGGCCCTTCGTGGTGGTGAACTGCACCACCCTCTCAGACCAGCTGCTCGAGAGCGAACTGTTTGGACACGTACGAGGTGCCTTCACGGGCGCCATCAAGAACAAGCCCGGTCGACTCGAAGCGGCGGCGGGTGGCACCGTCTTCCTTGACGAGATCGCGGATCTCTCCCCCACCTTGCAAACCAAGATGTTGCGCTTTCTCCAAGAACGCCAGTTCGAGCGGGTCGGGGGCGACGAGACCATCGAGATCGACGCGCGAATCATCGCGGCTTCCAATCGCGACCTCGAGCGCGAGGTGGCTGCGGGTCATTTTCGGGAGGATCTCTTCTACCGGTTGAACGTCATCTCGCTGCGGGTTCCCGCGCTTCGAGAGCGGCCCGAGGACATTCGCCCCTTGGTGGAGCATTTCCTCACAGCGGC
>Ga0074046_10000932_pt1 | contig 27143 bp, 27 predicted proteins | sample BogForMeECP23OM3_FD_94441 | JGI IMG/M metagenome (GOLD analysis project Ga0074046, IMG submission 94441) | Bog forest soil microbial communities from Calvert Island, British Columbia, Canada - Bog Forest MetaG ECP23OM3 | ecosystem: Environmental > Terrestrial > Soil > Wetlands ...
CGAGATGGCAGATGCCGCTCAACTCTCTTCGCTCGCCGACGAAACGCCCGAAGGCCGGTCGATTGTGGTGCTGGCGAAAGAGAAATACGCTCTGCGCGGCCGTGAACTGGCCTCGCACGAAGCTGTGTTCGTCCCCTTCACCGCGCAAACCCGCATGTCGGGCGTGAACCTGGACGGCCGCGAGATTCGCAAAGGAGCGGTCGACGCCATCACCAAATACCTGCAACAGTTCGGCACCTCGTTGCCGCGCGAGATTCAGGCCAGCGTGGAACAGATCGCGCGCTCCGGAGGAACTCCGCTGGTGGTCGCGGAAAATCAGCGGGCACTGGGCGTGATCTACCTGAAGGACATTGTCAAAGGCGGAATGCGCGAACGCTTCAATCAACTGCGGGCCATGGGGATCAAGACGGTCATGATCACCGGCGATAATCCTCTGACCGCAGCCGCGATCGCACGCGAGGCTGGCGTGGATGATTTCCTGGCGGAGGCGACTCCGAAAGACAAGATGGATTTGATTCGCCGCGAGCAAGCTGACGGAAAACTGGTTGCCATGACCGGCGACGGCACCAACGACGCGCCCGCGCTGGCTCAGGCCGATGTGGGCGTGGCGATGAATACTGGCACGCAAGCCGCAAAAGAGGCCGGAAACATGGTGGACCTCGATTCCAATCCCACCAAGCTCATTGAGGTGGTGGCAATCGGCAAACAACTGCTGATGACGCGCGGAGCGCTCACCACGTTTTCGATTGCGAACGACGTAGCCAAGTATTTCGCCATCATCCCGGCCATGTTTGCTGGAACATTCCCCGTGCTGAATGCGCTCAACGTCATGCGGCTGCAAACGCCGCAGTCGGCGGTGCTTTCCGCGGTTATTTTTAACGCACTCATCATCGTGGCCTTGATTCCGCTGGCGCTGCGAGGGGTAGCGTACAAAGCAATGAGCGCCGAATCTTTGCTGCGGCGGAATTTGCTGGTGTACGGGTTTGGCGGGCTGGTGGTCCCGTTCATCGGCATTAAGGCGATTGACATGCTGATCACCGGCATCAAGCTGATTTAGTAGCAGTGGATAGTGGTCAGTGAATAGTTATTACGGCTTGTTTTATTCACTAACCACTTCTCACTATCCACTTATAGGCAGGAATCTATGAAGAAGAATCTGATTACAGCAATATTGATGACGATTGCGACCACGGTCCTGTTGGGAATTCTGTATCCCCTGCTGATGACTGGACTGGCGCAGTTGACTTTCCCCAAGCAGGCCAACGGCAGCCTGATCAATGGGAAGGACGGAGTCGTTGTTGGTTCGCGGCTGATCGGGCAGCCATTCTCGGGCCCGGGCTATTTTCATTCGCGGCCGTCTAGCGCAGGCGCCGCAGGTTACGATGCCACCGCCTCCAGCGGCTCCAATCTCGGCCCGACCAACGCGCAGTTGATCGCGCGTGTCAATGGAGACGTCGCCAAGCTGCAAGCCGAAAATCCCGGCGTTCCAATTCCTGTTGATCTGGTAACGACATCGGGATCAGGGCTGGATCCGGATATCACGCCGGCGGCGGCTGAGTTTCAGATTCGGCGGGTCGCTGCCGAACGCAAGATCCCGGAAGCCGAAGTCGTACGCCTCGTTGCTGAGAATACCGCGAACCGGCAATGGGGATTCCTCGGCGAGCCGCGCGTAAACGTACTCGAACTGAACATAGCGCTCGATGCGCGCTACGGTCGAATGCATTAGCCATGTGGTGGCGGGGCTTCGCCCCGCCTGGACGGGGCAAAACCCCGTCACCACATGGTCCCACGTTAGTCCGCTGAATAAATCACCCGCAGCGCGCCGGCCGCCACTGAAATCTCAGCCGGTGTGTCGCACACGAACTCCCCGTCAGCATAGATCTCGATCGGAGCCTCAGTCTGCACATGTACGCGCTCGGCCCGCGAGTACTCAACTTCGGGCATCAAAAGGTGCCGTCCGAAATACACCGTCGGGAACATGCAAAACAGTTTGAAGGGATTCAACGTCGCGATCCGGCAGATGTCGAGCTTGCCATCCGCGAAGTCCGCCTGCGGAGCGATGCGCATGCCGTCGCCATAGAACTGCGTGTTGGCGAAGGCGGCGAGCAAAGTGACCTTTTCCGCTTCGGTGTGTTCCTTGCCATTCTCCTGCGTCAGCCGCATGGAATAAGCCGGAAGCTTGAGCAGCAGCGGCAATAGCGCCAACGCATAGCCGCCGTGCCCGCGCAGCCAGCGCGGCATCTGATTGGCGCGCCGGGCGGCAGCCGAGTCCAAACCGCACCCCGCCACGCAGCAGAAGTAGTGTGTGCGCTCCGGCGCAGCGGATGGAACGATGACCCCGAGATCAACTCCCCGCGCTTGAATCTTCCCCGATTCAAAATCGCGCCAGACGCGTAGGGAGTCTTGCGCCGAGCGCAGTTTCAGCGCCCGCGCAAAGTCATTTCCACTGCCTGCCGGGACGACCAGCACGGGAAGTTGGAGCCGCACCAGCGCTGGCAGATGGCGATGAATGGTGCCGTCCCCGCCAAAAATCAGAATGGCATCGGCATCGCTGCCACTGGAAGACGCTGGCAGCCCATGCAGCCACTCCGTCCGAGAACCGGCTTGAAACGGCTTTAAGTCTGCCTGCGAAGTTCCCAACCCGAAGATGACGGCCGCGCGCATGCGTTCAGCATTAGAGCATATCCGGAGGCGATGGGCGTATGGGTTTCCCTGAGACCTGAGACCTAACACCTGAGACCTGTCTCATTTCGACAGGCACTTCTCCATGAAGTCGACCAGATCTTTTTTCATCTTGTTATGTTCGGCACGATCGATGTACACCATGTGCCCCGCATCATAGGTTGCGTACGAAATATTCTGGCGGTACTGCCCGTCCAGGTTCAGGTGATCCATGGTCCAATTGGCAGCGGCGAAAGGCGTGGCCAGGTCGTAGTAGCCCTCCATCACCAGGACTTTCATATACGGATTCTTAATCATGGCCGACCGCAACCCTCCCGCTGTGCTGGGAAAACCTTGCTCGGCGTTGCCCCAGTCCCACTCGCGAAATCCAGGCAGGTCGTACGCGAATACTCTGTAGGGCATGTCGGATTTGTAATTGAGTTCGGTGCGCAGGTAGTTGTTGAACACCGAGGTGTAAGGCGGCAAAATCGCAGAGCCGGTTGGATCGTAGAAACGCTCATCGCCGCCCGGACTTGGGCTGCTGAAGCGGCCATCGAGGCGGCCGGTAACCAGTTTCTGATCGAGCAGCAACTCTTTGGTGAACGTGGGAACATCGATGCGCAGGTCGTGCGCTTCGATCACTTCCGGACGCAGGCCGATGTAGCGCGACAGTTGCTCGACAATCTTGCGGTGTTCTTCCGGCGTCAGGGCGTCACCCTTGCCCATAGCCAGCGCATAGTCATTCGTCGACCACCGCACAACTTCCTCGCGCGTCTTCGCCACATCCTGCGTGAGCTCGGCGGAGAGCTTGTGATGGTACCCAGCGATCATGTTGAAAGTGGGCACCAGCAGAAAATAAGGCATGTCGTTCGATTTGTTCCATTCGAGCGTCTGGAAATCCACGGCCATCGAAAGCAGCGTGACTCCGTTGAACGCGATGCCATGATCGGCCAGATATCCGGCGATCCCGGCGGCGCGCGTGGTGCCGTAACTTTCCCCCATCAGGAACAGCGGCGAACTCCACCGGTCGTAGCGCGAGATGTAGAGGCGGATGAATTCCCCGAAGCCTTGCACGTCGCCCTTTACGCCCAGAAACTTCTTGGTAAGTTCGGCCGTCGCAGCCCGCGAGTACCCGGTGGCCATGGCATCTATCATGACGATGTCGCTGCGATCGAGCAGCGTATCGGGATTGTCTTCCAGATGATAGGGCGCTGCTGGCATGAAGCCATTCGGCTGCAGCACAACGCGCTTCGGCCCGATTGCGCCCATGTGCAGCCACACTGAGGCGGAGCCGGGGCCGCCGTTGAACGCAAACGTCAGCGGGCGCTTTGCGGCTTCCTGTCCGTCGAGCGTGTAGGCGACGAAAAACATTTCGGCTTCCGTTTTGCCGTCGCCGCGCTTGATGGGGAGCCTCCCCGCCGTCGCCGTGTAACTGAGAGTCTTGCTGTTCAGCGTGATCTGGTGATGCGTAATTACGGGCGGGACTTCCGCTACATCGTAATGTTCTTCCTTGTCTTTATCCGTAGCTTCGCCGGAGTCGGCCCTGGGCGTCTCCGCCGCCTTGCCGCTCTCCGCGGCCTTATCCGGAGTGGCGGCGCTTGCCGGCGCTGGTTCCTTCTTGCCCTTATCTTTCTTGGACACGGCTGGCTTTGCGCTCTCCGGTGTCGTGTCCTGGTTTTGCTGCCCCACCGCAAACGGAATCGTCAACACGGCGAAAAGAACGATCAGAGTTCTCATGCTTGTCTCCGGAAGAAATGAATTGGACCAGCATTATAGCGCTTTCGCAGGTCGCCATTGGAAAAGCCGGAATCAACTCCAGACGTGTTAAAATTTGTTGCGCCTGAAGTGCTTCCTCCGGCTCGGTGGCGCACCAGTTCTCTCCACCCCGGCAATGACGGACTGATAACGTGGCCCAGAATCCTAACCTTCAAAACGACTCGATCACCTACGCCGATGCCGGTGTCAGCATTGATCGCGGCAACAAGACCAAGCAGCGAATCAAGTATCTGGCCCACAAGACTTTTACCAAGGGCGTTTTGAGCGAAATTGGCGGATTCGGCGGACTGTTCTCAGTCGACAAGAAGTATTTGGATCCGGTGCTGGTTTCGAGCGTGGATGGCGTGGGCACCAAGTTAAAGGTGGCCTTCGACATGAAAATGCACCACACCGTTGGTGGCGACCTGGTCAATCACTGTGTGAACGATATCGCGGTGCAGGGTGCGGCGCCGTTGTTCTTCATGGATTACCTGGCTACCGGAACGCTGGACCCGGAGGTCGCCGAAAAAATTGTTGGCGGACTGGCCGAAGCCTGCAAACATAACGGCTGCGCTCTGATCGGCGGCGAAACCGCCGAGATGCCTGGGTTTTATCCCGAAGGCGAATACGATCTTGCCGGATTCATCGTCGGCGTAGTCGAGCGCGACCGCATCATCAGCGGCAAAGACGTGCAGGTGGGAGATTGCGTCCTCGGCTTGCCCTCCAACGGCTTGCACACCAATGGATACTCGCTGGCGCGCAAACTGCTCTTTGAAGTCGCCGGCTATTCCCTCGAAACTTTTGTCAGCGAGATCAAGAACAAAGTCGGCAACGAACTCATGCGCACCCACCGCAGCTACTGGTCGATCATTCGGAAGATGATTGCTGGCGAATGTGTCGCGGCGCTAGCGCATATTACGGGCGGCGGCATCACCGAGAACCTGCCCCGAGTGTTGCCCAAAGGCACGTCGGCCGTCATCGAACTCGGTACCTGGCCGGTTCTGCCTATCTTTGAGCATCTGCAGAAGCTCGGCAACGTAGCGGAGGAAGAAATGCTCCGCACCTTCAACATGGGCCTCGGCATGCTCATCGTGGTTCCCGCCAAGAAATTCAAGAAAGCGCAAACGCTGCTGGAGCGAGCCGGAGAAAAGTTTTATAGCGTAGGCCGCATCGTCAAAGGCGATCGCAAGGTAATGTTCAGCTAGGAACAGCTTTTAGCTCCTGGCTCCTGGCTCCTGGCTTCTGGCTCTTAGCTACCGCTTTTTATGAATTGTCATCCCGAGCGAAGCGAGGGATCTGCAGTTCGCCGCAAGATGCAGATCCCTCGCTTTGCTCGGGATGACAAAGCTATCTTCGATTTTCTCCGTCTCTCCGTGCCTCCGTGGTGAATAATGTTGTCCTATGAAGAACCTCGGCATTCTCCTCTCCGGACGCGGCTCTAATTTTGTGGCCATCGCCGACAGCATTGCGGCTGGCAAGATTCCCGATGCCCGCATCGCGGTCGTAATTTCAAACCGCGCCGATGCTCCCGGCCTTGAAACCGCTCGCCTGCGAGGGCTCCAGGCGCTCGTCATTCCATCGAAAGGTAAGCCGCGCGAAGAGCACGACCGCGAAGTTGTGGCCGCACTCCTCGGCAACAAAGTCGATCTCATCTGCCTCGCCGGGTACATGCGCTTGCTCTCGCCCTGGTTCGTGCGCCAATTCCCGGGGAAAATTCTCAACATCCACCCGTCGCTACTCCCCGCGTTTCCCGGACTGGAAGCGCAGCAGCAGGCGTTCGCCTATGGAGTGAACGTGTCAGGATGCACGGTGCACTTCGTGGATGAAGAACTCGATCACGGCGCCATCATTGTCCAGAAAACCGTGCCCGTGCTCGATTCCGACGACGAACACACGCTGGCGGAGCGAATTCTTGAACAGGAACACATTGCCTACTCGGAGGCGATCAAGATTGTGCTGGAAGGGAAATTCGAAATCGCCGGAAGGCGGATGGTGAAAGGTCAGAGGTCAGAGGTCAGATTGCAGAAGTAAAATCCGAAATTCACGATGGGAGGTTCCTACCTCTGCAATCTGACCTCTGACCTTTGCAATTTCTACATCATGAGTTCGCTGGTTCTCCGCGCAATCGGGTGCTGCATTACCTCAAGCTCGTTCTTCACCAGGTTCAGTCCATAAACACATTGCTCGAATCTTTGCGAAAGTTGCGCGAACAGCGGCGCCACCTTGGCGTATTCGAAGTGCTCGAACTTGGAGACGATGTAATAGCTTTCTTTTCCGGCTTTCACCCAGTCCACGAAGCCCTCGACTCGCTGGCGGCGCAGGCGGTAATGATTGATGCTCTCCGGAAACATGCCGGCGTAGAACAGCGTGAAGTCGCCAATATGTTTGCGGACCTGGCGCTCGCGGTCAAACGAAGGCGCTGGGCCGTAGATCGGGTCCGACTCGATCAGCATCTCGCCGACATCGTTCAGCGGCTTCCCTGCCGCATTGCGGATCTTCAACAACTGCTCGGCATCGCAAAACTCCGACAGCAGATGCGCCACGTAGCTCACGACTTGCGGATCGCGAATTCCGATTTCCTGAGCGTAATGACGGCCGACCAATTCTACGAACAACTGCTGTAGCGGATGCGTCTCCGGAATCTCCATGACCCCTGCTTCCTTCCCTGGCTTTGGTCCCTCTTGTTCCCATCGGAACAAGAACTCGTGCGCATTAGATACCGTGAATCGATGATCCAATGCAAGTGACCATTGAACCACTGCGTCGTTAGACGTTAGTGCGAGGCTCGGCGTTTCGCAGGTATCTGTTGGCAGCTGGAGCAGGCGGCTGCTAATTTCCTCAGCGCGTGGATCGAAAAGTTGGTTCCGCGAATCTATTCAGCAGGAAGCATCCGAGAAACGGAGGCAGAGTGGAGCGAATCAACATTGCAAGCGGAGCGCCATGGGAGCCGATCGTCGGTTACTCTCGTGCGGTTCGCGTCGGCGCACACATTCATGTTGCGGGTACGACGGCAACTGGAGACGACGGCAAACTCGTCGGCGTGGGTGATGCTTACGCGCAGGCCGTGCAGACCCTCAAGAACATCGAACGCGCGTTGCAGCGGGCCGGAGCCTCCCTGAACGATGTGGTTCGCACCCGCGTTTTCCTTACCAACATTGCGGATTGGGAAAAGGTGGGAAAGGCCCACGGGGAGTTTTTCCGCGACATTCGTCCCGCGAGCACCATGATGGCGATCACGGCCCTGGTTTCTCCAGAAATGCTGCTGGAAATTGAGGCGGAAGCGATCGTGTTAGAAAAAGAAGAATAGGACTGCAATGGCGGAAGCCGGAAACAGAGCCGGCTTCCACCATCATTTCCTGTGGCTAGCGTGGACCGCTAATGGCGTTTCTTTTTGCGGGCAACTTTCTTCTTTGCCGCTTTCCGGGCTGGTTTCTTCGCCGCTTTCTTCTTCGTCGCTTTTTTCTTCTTAGCCGGTTTCGCCTTCTTCTTGGCGGCCGGCTTCTTGGCCGCTTTCTTGGGCTTTTTCTTGGCAGGAGCTTTCTTGGCCGGCGCCTTCTTCTTGGGAAGCGCACTCGGGCCACCGCCCCCACCCGACGGAATTACGGGTGCCGGTTCTGCCAAAGGCTCCCGTATCACTGGCACGATAAGCTCGTCGTCTTCCTCCACCAGGACGGGTTCTTCTTCCTCTTCTTCTTCTTCGTCCAAATCTTCTTCCAGCGATTCGCCGTAGGCGCCGCTGTCGCTGAACTCATCGGTCTCATCGTCCCGACCGTAGAGAGTCGGATCATCGAAGCGCATATCTCCTCCTGCGTATTTGTGGTCACCTGCACGCATTCGCAAGCAGGGCCAGGGAATTAGGACAACGTGCTGCGAAACGGCACTACTTTTACGTAACGGCGCGTGATTATAGCACGGCGCAGTTTCACGGGCAGTATCGTGCATTCTCCGCCGATTTGCGAGGAAAATTATTAGCGGGAAAAGAGTAGCTCGTTCATGGGCGAACTAAAAGCGAATATAAGGAGTGGCGTCGCTACTCGTACGCCAGCGCGTCGATGGGATCCTTTTGCGCCGCCTTGAATGCCGGATACAGCGCCCCGGCGACGGCACTGGCCAGGGCGATCACGGTAGCCCGCGCAATCCATCCTAAGGCCAGAATCATGGGCGTGAGGGGTAGCCGGTTATGAATCAGGGTTCGCGCGGCCACGCTCGCCAGTATGCCCAGCAGGATGCCCCCTACCGCCAGCAGCGCCGTCTCCCGCAGCACCACGTTCACGATATACCCCTTCGACGCTCCCATCGATTTCAGGATGCCGATTTCACGCGTCCGCTCCATCACCGCCGTATACATCGCCTGAAAAATCACGAGCACCCCGATAACCACCGCAATCCCGATCACCACGTCGATAAAGGTCGAAAGGCCTGGAATGTGGGTCGGGGTCATCATGGAAAGGTAGGTGGCCATCGAACTGGCGACGTAGCGTTCCATCCCCGGCACGTGCTTGATCTCGTCCACCACCGCATCCGCGTTGGCGGGGTCGTCCAGTTTGAGGTACATCACCGAGGCCTTATCCTTGCCGCCGGTCAGGTCCTGCAAGGTACTCAGGGGCAGGAATTTCCGCCCGCCTTTGCCGCGCTCGACAATGCCGCATATGCGGAACGGGTTATTGAGGATCTCGATCGTGTCCCCGACCCTGGCATGCTTGGACTGGGCAAACAGGTCGTCAACAATTACATCATTCGGGCCCTGAAACGGACCGCCCTTCAGATAGTGGAAGCCGCCCGACATGCCCTCGTAACTCGCCAGATCGATTCCGGCGATGATCTCCAGCGCTCCCGCGGTTGAGACCTGTGTGATCACCGGGGCGACCCGTTCCACGTGCGGCAGTTTGGCCAAAACGCCGGCCACCTTGATCGGCATCGGGCTGCCAGTCAGCCCGGCAATGAACGATGATCCCGGGGGCAGCACAATTACATCCGCTCCGATGCCCGCCGTCCGCGTGCGCGAATCTTGCAGCATCCCCAGCGAAAATCCCACAATCAGCAGGATCATCGCCACTTCCAGCGCCACCGCCACGATGCTGATCAGCGAGCGCACCGGCCGATGCACCAGATTCGCGACGATCATGCGATTCATCATGCTTTTCCCGGAAAACTACTTGTTTCGGCCATCCAACGTCTTCGCCGCCGCCCTGGTGTTGGACGGGTCAAGGTGCACCACCTCAGCTCCAGGCGGCTGCTCCAGCGCAAACTGGTCATCGGTCAGCGCTTTATTGATTTCCAGTTTGACCATGCTCAGGGTGATGTCGTAATCCTCCCGCGGCCGCTCGATCTGAATCGTACTCGGGAAGGTAGTCCCCGCGTAATCCTTGTAATCCTGGTAGTGGGCGTCGGTAGCTACGTTTCCCTGCAGGTCGTAGATCCTTTGCCGGCGCGGCAGCAGATCGGTTCGGCTGAACTCGATCTTGCGCGACAAATACCAGCCCTGCGGACCCTTGCGTATGACCGCCAGAGCGTAATTCGGCTGGTCAACCCGGTGCCTCTTCGCGTCCAGGACGGTTTCATAGCCATTTTCGAGCACCGCAATCTCGTCCTGGCCAACTTCCGGCATCAGCATGGCGTCGTAAATGTACTGCGGACGCAGGTTCTCCAGCCTCTTGTCAGGCTGGTAGTTGTCGCCATCGTTCAAGCCCACTACAAACTTGTTCTTGGGAGGGATCCACAGCTTGAATTCACGCCCGTCGCTCACCATATCGAAGGCCGTGTTTCGCACCAGCGGCAGCAGGCCCTTCATGCGAAGCATGGCTGGCTTGCGCGCCAGCACATAGCCGCGGATCTCTTTGTAATCGGTGATGCGGCCGTTTTTCGGGTCCCCGGCCGAAGCGTCAATATCCACGGTTGCCTGCATGGACTGAATCCTGGCGGCCTGCGCGTTGACGTATTCGATCAATTCCTGCTGCGACGCGCTCTTCAGCGGTCGGTCCGAGAGCTGCCGCTCCACAGTCCGTGTCCGGAACAGACACCCGCCCAGCGGAAAACAGGCCGCTGTCAGGAGTAAAAGTAAAAAAAGGCGCAGATGGGAGCGATACATTCCTATGCCAGTACCTGGGGAAACTTTGACAACATGGGTATCTGATTAGTATAAGGCAGCGGAGGGCTCAGCGCTTGGCAGGCTGCGGTGCAAGTACGGGTTCGTATCAGGGTACGGCTTCACGGGCTGCGAAGAAACTCTGGTTTCGATTGGGGTACGCCTTCACAGGCTGCGGAAGAGCTCTGGTTTCGTATCAGGGTATCGCTTTAGCGATACCGTAAGTTGTCCAAAAATCAGACACCCTTTTAGGGGCTGAGCAGCCAGAGATCGGCGTTTCACCGCTGGCCGAGTGCGCGGCGATACGCGGTCACGTTCCGATTGTGCTCTTCAAGGCTGCGAGCAAAGCGGTGATGCCCATTGCCATCGCTAACAAAATAAAGGAACTTCGTACTGTCGGGGTGCATGGCCGCTTCCAGCGCGCCTTTCCCCGGATTCGCAATTGGCCCCGGTGGCATCCCCGGGAAACGATAAGTGTTGTAGGCTGAGTTCACCGCAAGATCGGCATGATGCAAGCTTCCCGAATAGGAGCCCGTCAGTTGCTCGGCGTAAATCACGCTGGGATCGGCATCGAGCGCCATCCTTCGCTCCAGCCGGTTGTAGTACACGCTGGCCACGCGCGGCCGTTCCTCCGGAGCCGCCGTCTCTTTCTCCACGATCGACGCCATGGTCACGACCCGGGGCACGTCGGAATTTAGCCCAATCTGTTGCGCCACCTGCCGAAACTGATGCACCATCACCCCCGCCATTTCCTCCAGGCTCTCGGTCCGCGTGAACTGATAGGTATTGGGGAACAGGTAGCCTTCGAGCGACTTGGCGTCCGGCGCCAAATCCGAAATCAGCTGCGTCTGAGTCTCAGCCACATGCACAAAATCTGCCGCCGATCCGAGCCCCGCATCCTCCATGGCCTTGGCGATGTCGAACATCGTGTAGCCCTCGGGAATGGTGACCTCGTGGAAGTAGATATCGCCGTGAGCGATGCGCTCGTAGACCTGGGGAATGGTAGCCTCCCGCTCAAAGAGGTACTCACCCGCCTTCAGGGACAGCTTCCGATGCGTCGAGTGCCACAACCGAAAGGCGAGTTCGCTGCGGATTACCCCCGCCTTTTTCAACTCCGCCGCAATGTGCCGCGTCGAATACCCGGAATGCAAAAGCAGAGAAGTATTAGCTGGAGGCAGGACCGGGGTATAGACCTGAAACGCCGCCCAACCGCCAGCGGCGAGAACCGCAACCAAAAACAGCGTGATCAGCGTGCGCAAGGTTCCAGTGTAGAGGTCTTTTCAGATTGCCACAAAGTCGCCAGAGTACAGGGACTGAAGAATACATTGCAGAATCGTTTCTCATCGGTCTTCAGCGCGTAAGCGTAATCCAGCAGGGCACCCGCTCGAGACTGGACGAGTGTTGGATGCGATCGATTCAGCGTCGTGAACTCTGACGCGTCCAAATCAGAGTTAGAATCTATTGAAAATCGAAGCTACCCCAAACTGCCCGGTGTCGACGAATCCGGCAGCGTTTCTGTCCATTTCATGATTAACGTAGAGGGCATTGGCGATGTATTGAATCGATGGTTGGACCGATTTCGCTTGGGGATCGCATGAACATGCCTGCCAGTGCCGATAGCGGACGCTTCCAGAGCGGCGCGGACAAATATGCTGCCTATCTCGAGACGCCCGAGGGTCGGTTGCGCTCTGACTTGACCTTTGCCAACTTGCACGACTTTCTTCCCCTGCAGCCCAAAGAGTCGTTGCGCGCATTAGATCTCGGGTGTGGCACGGCAGCGACGGCGGTTCGCCTGGCGCGACTTGGCATTCATGTCACGGTGCTGGATTGTTCTCCGGCGATGCTGGATATTGCGCAGCGTGCCGCCCGCGAAGCAGGGGTCTCGGAAAAGATCATGCTGAAACACGGTGAGGCAACACAGCTGGCCAGCCTGTTTCCCGCTCGATCGTTCGATGTAATTCTCTGCCACAACATCCTGGAATACCTCGACGATCCGGGAGTTGTGTTGCAAGATGCGGCTCGCGCCTTGCGAGATTCATCGGCGATATTGTCCGTTCTTGTACGCAACCAGGCGGGTGAAGTATTCAAGGCCGCGATCCGAGCGGGTGATCTGGGTGCGGCGGAAAATAGTCTTACGGCTGAGTGGGGACAAGAGTCTCTTTACGGAGGGAGGGTGCGACTCTTCAAGTCCGATAGCCTGCAACGCATGCTCAAAGCAGCGTCGCTGGCAATGGTTGCGGAGCGGGGTGTACGCGTCGTTGCGGATTATTTGCCGCCCGCGGTATCTCGCAGCGCCGAGTATGAGCGGATTCTACAGCTGGAACGCAAGCTGGGTATCCGGCCAGAGTTTGCCGCTGTGGCACGCTACTCACACTACCTGGCTCGTCGACTGGATCCGGTGATGGAGGGGCGCGAGTGAACGACGTCAGAGCGGAGTCTTTATCCCCCCCCGCCCGCGCGAAGACGTCTGGCGCCGGTATTGCGCTAGGGCTCGGGCTCACCAACGAGTGCAACCTCTCCTGCGCCTTCTGCTACCGGGATCCAACCCGCGCGGATCGCCTCTCTCTGGATCAGGTGAAGTCCGTCATGGAACGACTGCCCATTCGTTCGGTGAATCTGGGCACCGGTGAGAACGGCATGCATCCGGACTTTAAAGCGATTCTGGCGTACCTGCGCAAGACACCTGTCAAACTTACGATTACTTCCAACGGCCATAGTGTTGCTGGGTTGGAAGACGACGAGTTGCGCACCTTTTGCGACATTGAGTTTTCTCTCGATTACCCGACGCAGGCGGAACAGGATGCACAACGTGGAAAAGGCAATTGGGAGCTGATCCACCAGCAAGCAGAACGTTGCTTAAGGCTCGGCGTGCCTGTAACCATCGTCGCGGTCATGATGAAGGCGAACTACTTTCGTCTGGCGGAGGTAGCGCGAGTCGCCAAACAGTTTGGCGCTCCCCTGCGTGTGAACGTGTACCAGGCGGTGCGATCGGACCTCTATGCGTTGTCCTACGCTGAGTATTGGGAGGGGTTCCGGCGCCTCTTTGCGGAAACGGACGTGATTGCCATTGGCGAACCGTTGGTTCGAGCGATGGCGGGCCTTCCGCCACTCCGGGGAGGATGTGGCGTAAATACCGTGAGGGTTACGCCGCGCGCCACCACACAGCCCTGCGTTTATTGGCCGGGACCGGGGGAGCCGCTGTCGGATTTAATCTCGATGGGGCTCGACATTCTAGACTCCGCACCATTCAACCAAGCCCGCACGCTTCCCGACGCGTGCCAGCCGTGCGAGTTCCGGGACTCGTGCCGTGGGGGTTGTGCCGGACGTCGACGCCTCCAGGACGCACTGCCACAGCCTGACTACTACTGTCCGATCGTTCGTGGGGAACGCCCGAGCCTGCAGATCCGCATGGCGGAGACGCGCGATCTGCCCAAGGTGAGCAGTTCCTGCACTACCGTCGTGATAGCCAGGTAGTGCATTCGCGACGAACGACATCCTCGGTTCGAACCAGCCCGCCTTACGTTTATTGCGCTTTTATCCAGGTAGCCGAACCTGTCAGCTTAATTGACACATCAGAAATGAAAATGTGCAGGGGCTTGCCGTCGGCTGTGCCGCGGTGCTCCGTTGAGAACAGAATTGGCCCTGCTTTTTTGTAGCCTGCCCACGATGCGAGGACGCGGCTCGGCGGCTTGGCCCCGCCGCGGTGGTAGACAAAGTACACGACGCGATTGTCTTTACCGACGTAGAGATCCCAGGTGTCGCCGGGCGTGTAACCGCCATCCGCGGGATACTTTATGGGGACTAGCTCGGCCATGCCGGGGCCCACGGGCAGGTTAAACTTGCCCTGATCGATCGCGCTGGCACTCTTGTCCCAGTAAGCATGGAAGGGGAACAGAGTCCAATAATTGTCGTTGACGAAACTCGGGTCGATCTGATTTTTCACGGCGTCGGATTGAGTGCTGGGGTCGGTGCGGACGTAGCTAACCTTGATGGGCTGGCCGTCTTTATCCGTCCCTTCGAAGGAGACCTTGTTCGTCTGGGGCTCCCACTCCCACTTGTGAGCAGCTTTGAAGAGTCCGGTGATCTCTCCATTCCAGGTGTAGCGGATGGCCTCGACTTTGTCCCACGAATCGACACCGTAGGCCTTGGCAACTTGTTCGAGGATTGGCGAGCGCTCCGGCGTCTGCGCTCCGGAGATCGAAGCAAGGGTCAGCATTCCGCAAAGCAAGAGACCTATCACGGTTAGACGGCGGGCATTTCTCATGGGATTCGCTCCTCGGTAAATTGAACGGATGGGATTTGGATGACAGGCAAATGCTCTCGGATGCACTAGTGGCATGTCGACTCCGTACTCTTCACCCGTTGCTTGAGTGCAGCGTTACGACGGTCGTCTAACCGCCGAACCGCAATCATCAAACCGGCCGCTGCCACGGACCCGTATTCCAGCAGCATAATCCACCCCGGAACTACCCACGAACGCCCAAGCGTGCGCAAATGCCACACGTAGTACGTTGGAATGATGCTGACGGTCCAGATGATGATCGGCACGGTCGAGGGCGACACCAGAAATGGCAGCAGCCCGAGAAGATACCATGGGTATACGACCGGTGCGCACAAAAGAGATGCTGCCATGGGCCAGGCAAAGGCGTCCGCAGAAAAGTCTGACGCCTTGCGTCTGAACCAGATTGCGGTTACTAATCCCACGAGCACTGCCAACCCGGCTACGACCTGCGGGGCCGCCACTCGATCGAGTAGCGCAAACACCGGATCGTTAAAGCGGAAACTCTGCACGTAAATGCCGAGCGAGCCGATCGGAATTTGGCCGTGGCTGAGAAACGGCACGTACAAGAGCCCGACCACGGCTGCCGCCAGCGCCGCGTCGCGAATGCGAACCCGTTTCCAGTAGAGAGGCAAGAGTACGATCGGCAGGAATTTCACCGCTACCGCCAGTCCCAGTGCGACGGCCGCTGTCGTCCGCCATCGGCGCACGAACGCAGCGGCGGATACCACCAACAATAGCGCGCCAACAATGTCAATGTGACCGCTGCCCGCCACCTCAATGGCCAGCAATGGGTTCCAGGCGAACACCAGAACCAGGTGCGCTTCCCGGCGGGTACAACGCAACAGATCGAGCAACACGAAAACAATTGCGAACTCGCAAACCACGAATGCGACTTTCAGGGCAAAGGTGGACTCCTGAATTGCGGTTACTGCGCGAAAAAACAGCTGCGCTCCTGGCGGATAGGGGCTCGGTAGATCCGGGTTGTTCAAGTTGCGGGTTTCCGGGGTATGCAGCCCTTGAGCGGCAGGATCGCTGGGAACGACAAGATAGGGGTTGTAGCCGAGTCGCTGCAGGCGGCCATCCCAAACATATCGATGGATATCATCATCGGCGCCCGCCGGCAGCCGAAGAAACGCAACGTGCCACACAGCGGCCAGGACGAGCCCAATGACGACAACTCGCTTCCGGAATATTTGCGTGGAGAAAAACTCCCGGATCGCTAGGAGGTACGCGATTCCCGCAAACGCCAGAGAGACCATGAAGTACGGTCCACCGCGATCGGCGAAGTTGCGTGAGCAGATGGTTAGCGCCACGCACAACGTGACGCCGAGGACGTAGACTCTCCACTCTGAGGTGAGCTTCACAGTTCTCCTGTGTGGAGCGGGCATGTGTGGAGCGGGCATTCCTGCCCGCTTTGCTTGCGGCGGCAAGAGCTAGCGGGCAAGAGTGCCCGCTCCACATAATCTCTCCCACTCCTTAAGCCAGGCCGCCGTGCGTGGCGCCCTCGCCGGAGCCAGTCGCAACTCCTCTGCCAACCGAGTCAGGTCGTCAGCTACATCAATATCGTAAAAAGGAGCTGCGAAACCTACGGAAAGCTCAAGCGCTCGCGCGCGCGACAGAAGCCTCTCCAGCGCGCTGCTGGTGCCCATTCCATCGCCTGCGAAAAGTGTAGGATAGGAAGCCTTTGCCCCGACGAGATAGTAGCCGCCGTCGTGCGTTGGCCCGACGACTACGTCATGTGCGGCCAGCGTTTCGAACGCGTCTTCGAGAACCGAACGCGGCAGGTGTGGGCTGTCGCTGTTGAAGGCAATGATGCGTTGTTGACGGGAGTCTCTTAGGCGATCCGGCGCAAAGTACGCAAACACCGAGGTGAGGCCTGCAGCAAGCCCTTCCCCTTTCTGGGCAACTACGCTCACTTCACTGCCTGGCGCTTCACTGCTTGACAACCGCGCCAGCTCATTTACGTCCGAGGCCGGGCACATGATGGCAACTTCCACATCCTTCAATGACCGCGCCAGCGCCAGCGTGTCGTCCAGAAGACAGCAATAGAAAGCTGTGACAGCCGCAGGCGAAAGGCTGGGCGCCAAGCGGGTTTTGACCGCGCCCGGCTTCGGTGCTTTCGCCATGATTACCAGCACACGATCGCTACCTGACGAACGCACCACCGGTTCGCTTGCGGATTTCATAAAATTTGAGCGGACCTACGCTGGCCTTGCTGTCCCGGCTCTTCGCCGCCGAAAATAATAGCGCACTATCAAGCTGAGAATGAACCAACCGGCGCCGACCGTGCCCTTCAGCGTACCGCTGATCTTCGATTTTCCAATACGCGGGTAGTAGCTCACCGGGACCTCAACCACGCGGAATCCAGCCAGGGCGCCTTTGAGAATCATCTCAACCGCCCAACCATAGGTCGTCTCTTCGAGCGCGAGCACGCGTAGCACATCGGCGCGGCCAGCGCGAAACGGTCCGAGATCAGTGATTTCTAATCCATACAGAAGTCCGATCAGGCCGGCGGCGAGACGATTACCAAACGCCTGATGCCAGGGCAATGCCCCAGAAGAACTCCGCCCGTGCAGGCGGGAACCGAGCGTGATGTCCGCACGTCCTTCAATGATTGGCGCTAAAAGAATCGGCAACTCAGAAGGTCGATCGCTGTAGTCGCCATCCAGGAACACAACCACGTCAGGGGAATTTGCCGCTGCCAGACCCGTGAGGCACGCGCGCCCATAGCCGCGGCGCGGTTCCTGAACCACGCGGGCTCCCATTCTTGCGGCGATCTCGGGCGTCCCGTCATTTGAATTGCTGTCGACAACGATGACCTCCGTCGTGAGATCGGACGGGAGATCCGCCAAAACGCGCTCAATCGCCCGCGCTTCATTATGGGTGGGGATGATGACGGACACTCGCACAGGGTTTCAGCTTAAATTAACCACCACGGAGCCGATGGCCACCGTTGCGCGAGCCACGCGTCCACGCCCCATCTCCGGCCGGCGCTTCCGATAGCGAGCCCCAGCGATGCGAGCACCGGCACCAGCAGTTCCCAGATCCATGCCGTGCCCCACTCCGAAATCCAAAGGCTGCTCAGATACAAGAAAGCGACAAATGCTGCCGGTCGGGTAAGCAGACCGATAGCCAGCAGGATCCCTAGAGAGATCTCGGCCAGGGCCTGCATGGGAGCGGCCATCGCGGCGTGGCTTGCCGCCAGGCCCATCACCGACTTCCAAATGGCCGGCGAATGACTGTTCTTGATGTAGTAATTGATCAGACTCGCGTAACCCGCCGGTGTGTAGAGGCCCTTCCCCAGATTCTCAAAAAAGACCCACACGAACATCGCGCCGATGGTCAGCCGCACGATTGCCAGACCGTTTGCTGCTTGTGATTGGCGAGTGGTTACGTCGCTTCGCAGTGAGGTTGCGATCGTTGTCATGGTGAACCTCGTCCAATGGATGCTATACCAGATTGGAAAGATTCGGCAGGCTCGAATCTCGTCTCAGCGAAGCTATTATTATCGCTAATGCGCCTTCCTCCGCAGCCCTGACAGCTAGCGTTGGCTGATGGTAAAATCGCGATCCATGTCCGCCGATTAAGGAGGGTCTCCGTGAAGCTGCGAGTTCTCTCGTCGTTGCTGCTGTTCTTTTTTCCGGCAGGCCAGTTGGCCGCCCAAACCACTTCGAATACCCAGAAATTCAGCCCGCCAACCCGCACGTTTCGCTTCACCTACAACTTCACGGTGAAAGATATTCCCTCCGGAGCGAAGCGGGTGCGCGTCTGGGTTCCGGTGCCCCAGACTGACCAGCATCAGACCGTGCGCGTTCTGGTGGTCAAGGCTCCGGTTAAAACGCGGCTGACACAGGAGCCCGAGTACGGCAATCGGATGATGTATGCCGAGATCGAGAATTCTGCAGCCCGGAATTCCGCTCCGGGCAAAGCCAAGTTCACTTTCGAGTACAAGATCACGCGCCGCGAATACTCGCGGGGCGATTTCGCGCAACTCCAGCGAACCGATCGGAAGCCTGGCGTCGTCTCCGCTTCGATGAGCCGGTTGATTGCGCCTGACAGTCTGATTCCTACGGACGGGAAGATCAAGGAACTGGCGGCCGAGGTAACTGGATCCCAGAGTGGCGCGGTCGCAAAAGCCAAGGCTGCCTATGACTATTTCTTCACGAATATGCGCTACGACAAGACGGGCTCAGGCTGGGGACGCGGCGACGCCCTGTGGGCCTGTGACGCCAAGCGCGGCAACTGTACAGACTTCCATTCTCCGTTCATCGGCCTGCTGCGGGCTGACGGAATTCCGGCCCGCTTCGACATCGGCTTTCCACTGCCCGAAAACAAGGACGGAGGAGATATCGCCGGTTATCACTGCTGGGCTGAGTTCTATGCCCCCAAAACCGGATGGATCCCCGTTGACATCTCCGAGGCGTGGAAAGCGAAGCAGAAAGAAGATTATTTTTTCGGCAGCGTTGACGCCAATCGCGTGCAGTTATCCACCGGCCGCGACATCACGCTGGCTCCTAAGCAGGATGGTCCAGCGCTCAATTACTTCGTCTACCCGTATGTCGAGGTCGACGGTAAGCCTTACGATAAGCTCGACAAGCAGTTCAGTTTTCAGGAACTAAAATCTCCGGAATGACGTGGATGGTGGCCTGAGACTGCAACTAACCGCCCCTCACTCCCCCAGCCAATCCGCATAAGGCTTCATCGATTCGACGTGGTCAAACACAATCTTGATCGCGGCCGTGATCGGAATAGCAAGCACCAGTCCGATTGCGCCCCAGATCGCGCCCCAGAACATCAACGCGATCGTCACCGCCAGCGGATTGATCTTCAGCCTGCTCCCCAGCAGTTTCGGATAGAGAACATTCAGCGCGAAGAGATGCAATCCGACCACGCATAGCACGACGATCGCCAGGTCCCCGGCCTCCAGTTGTCCCAGGCCGACCAGGATCGGCGGAACCATCGCCAGCACGATCCCCAGGTACGGAACCAGGCTCAAAAACCCGCTGAGAAAGCCGACAAAATAGAAGAACGGAACGTGCAGCAACCAGAAAACCGCCACGCTCACGCCTGAAATCAGCAGGCCAATCAGCAGGTTCCCCACAATGAAGCTCTGCAACATTTTCCCGATCAATCCCAGGGTCACGTAGGCCGTGTTCCGGTGTTCCAGGGGAAACAGCATCACCGTGGCCGAGCGCGCATGGCTCCGCCAAGTCAGCAGAAAATAGGCCAGGAATGGAACAAACAACGCCGCCAGCAGAATGTCGGTCAGAGTGCCGGCTCCGCGCGTGAACACATCGGACCAGTTCGTCACCTGCCGCACGCGCACAACATTCGAGGGTTCCGGAGCGCTAACCGCCTCGCCCGTCTTCTCGAACTTTTCCGCCTCTTGCCGGAAGGGCTGCAGGATGGAGCGGATTTTCTGCGAATACTTAGGAACGTTGTCGGCGAAAATAACCGCTTGATTATAAGACGCGGAGGTGACGCCATAAACCACCGCCAGCAGCGCAACCATACTGATCAGCGCCGCCAGGGCTCTCGGAACGTGCACATACTCCAGCGCCTGCACCACCGGAGAGAGCACAAAGCTCAGCAGAATGGCGAAGAACAGCACCGCCAGCACCGATTCGCCGTAGTACGCGAACATGACGATCAAGCCGATGCCCAGCAGCGTCAGCGACCAGTGATGCCCGATTCGTGCTTCCGAAGTCTCCATACCGTGTTCTTGCTCACCCCTTCTACCGACAGGCCAACAATTCTGCCTCACCGCCGCCAGAATTGCACCAATGGAATTGCTGGGCTCAGATTGCATCTACAATAGCCAGATGGATTCACCGGCAACCCCAGCCCACAACCGCGTCCTGGCCCTCGATGTCGGATCGAAAAGAATCGGAGTCGCCGTCACCGACCTGCTGGGCATCACCGCGCAGGGGTTAGATACCATCCAGCGTCAGAACAAGCGCCGCGATCTGGAGGCCCTGGGACAGGTGCTGGCGAAATACGAAGTCCGGGAAATTGTGGTCGGCCTGCCCCTGCGCTTAAGCGGTGCGGAAGGAACGCAATCGGAAAAGATGCGCCGATTTGCCGACGATCTGCACGCTCACTTCGGCTTGACTGTCCATCTCTGGGACGAACGCTGGACCTCAACCCAAGCCAACCGCCTGCTGCGCGAAACCGATCTTTCCATCAAGAAGCGTGGGCAAGCGGTCGACCGCATGGCCGCTGTATTGATCCTTCAATCCTGGCTGCAAGCCCGCGCCGTCCGCTGAGAACTCCCTGCCCCGCACTATAATTTCCCAGTCATGTCCAGTCCCGCCATCGAGAAGAAGATCGAAGCTCTGCGCGAGAAGATCCGGCATCACGAGTATCTCTACTACGTGCTCGACGCCCCGGAGATTTCCGACGCCGACTTCGACAAGCTGATGAACGAGCTCAAGCGGCTCGAAGCCGAGCATCCGAAGCTGGTGACACCGGACTCGCCGACACAGCGCGTAGGCGGCAAGCCGCGCGAGGGATTCGTGAAAGCGAAGCATTCTTCTCCCATGCTCTCGCTCGACAACGCCTACAGCGAAGAAGAGCTGCGCGATTGGGAGCGGCGAGTGCATGAACTGAGCGGGCGGACCGACCTCGAGTACATGTGCGAATTGAAACTGGATGGCATGTCGCTGGCGCTCGTCTATGGCGACGGGCGCCTGGAACGCGGCATCACGCGCGGAGATGGCAGCGTCGGCGAAGACGTGACCTTGAATGTGCGCACAGTTCGTTCGGTCCCGCTGATGGTAGCAAAGGACAAGTTGAAGAAGGCAGGGATACCCGCCGACTTTGAAGTTCGCGGCGAAATGCTGATGCCGCTTGCGGCGTTTCGCAAGTTGAATGAAGAGCGCGAGCGCCAGGGGCTCGCGACTTTTGCCAATCCACGCAACTTTACCGCAGGAACGGTGCGGCAACTCGAACCCTCAATTACAGCGCAGCGCCGCATGGATTACTTTGCCTACTTCTTGTTGAAGGATGGGCAGTTTTTCTTCGACCGGCAATCGAAAGCGATGGATGCGCTGGAGGCGGCGGGATTCAAGGTAAATCCGAATCGGAAGCTGGCGAAAAATCTGGACGAAGTGTGGAAGTTTATTCAGAGCTGGGAAGCGAAGCGCGAGTCGCTGCCTTACGAGATTGACGGGATCGTCGTCAAAGTCGACCGAACGGCGTGGCAACGGGAACTGGGCTTCACCGGGAAGGCTCCGCGGTGGGCAATTGCCTATAAATACGCTGCGCGCGGGGCGGTCACGCAGATCGAAAATATCGTCCCCAACGTAGGACGCACCGGCAAACTGACACCGGTGGCATGGCTGAAGCCGGTTCCGATTGGCGGCACGACGGTGTCGCGCGCCACGCTGCACAACATGGATGAGATCGAGCGGCTGGGAGTGCAGATCGGCGACTGGGTAGAGGTGGAGCGCGGCGGCGATGTGATTCCGAAAGTGGTGAAGGTGGTCGAAGACAAAGACCATCCTCGCGGCAACAAGCAATTCGAAATGCCCGAACATTGTCCGGTTTGCGGAGGCAATGTGGTGCGCACGCCGGGCGAGGCCGACCATCGCTGCGTGAATGCGAATTGTCCGGCGAAGCTGCAGGGGACAATTCTGCATTTTGCCTCGCGCCACGTGATGAATATCGACGGCCTCGGCGAGGTGCTGGTGAATCAACTTGCCGAGCGCGGCCTGGTAAAGAATGTCGCCGATCTCTACAAACTGACGAAAGACGATCTGCTGCAACTCGAGCGCATGGGCGAGAAGTCAGCGGAGAACGTGCTTGAGGAGATCGAGGCCTCGAAGAAGTTACCCCTGGAGCGCGTGATTTACGGTCTGGGAATACGGTTCGTCGGCGAGCGGACCGCGCAGTTTTTGGCCGAGCATTTCGGCTCGCTCGACGCAATCATGAAGGCGAGTGCGGAAGAACTTGAGGAAGTGAACGAAGTAGGCCCACGGATCGCGGAAAGCATCGTGGAATTTTTCGCCGATGAACATAATCGCAAGCTGGTAAGCGATCTGCGCAAAGCGGGATTGTCTTTCACCGGGCAGAAAAAAGAAAAAGGCACCAAGCTGGCGGGAAAGACCTTTGTGCTGACCGGAACCCTGGCCCGCCACACGCGCGACGAAGCCAAGAAGATGATTGAAGATGCCGGTGGCCGCGTTTCCGGCTCGGTAAGTAAGAAGACGGACTACGTAGTGGCGGGGACCGACGCGGGATCAAAGCTGGACAAGGCTCGGGAACTCGGAGTCATCGTGATTGGGGAAGAGGAGTTGGAAAGGCTGGCCGGTTAACCCGCAGAGGTCAACTAATACAATGCAACCTCGAGGTTGCCATTTTTCCTGTCCTAAGTTAATATGCAACCTAGAGATTGCGTAATATGAATGGTCGTATCGAAAAACGCATCGAACTCAAAGCCCCGGTTTCGCGGGTCTGGCATGCCCTGACGGACTGCCGCGAGTTTGGCCAGTGGTTTCGCGTGAAACTGGAGGGCCCATTCGTACCGGGTCAGGTGTCGCGTGGCCATATTACTTATCCTGGCTACGAGCACCTTAAATGGGAGGCCGTAGTCCAGAAAATGGAGCCCGAACGGCTCTTTTCTTTTACCTGGCATCCTTACGCTATCGACCCCAAGAAAGATTATTCGAAGGAGACGCCCACGCTCGTCGAATTCAGGCTGGAGAAAACTGCTGGCGGCACACTGCTTCTGCTCACAGAGTCTGGCTTCGACAAGATCCCCAGCGACCGCCGCGCCGAAGCATTCCGCATGAATGACGGCGGTTGGACAGAACAAATGAAGAACATCGAGAAACATGTCGGACAAACGCCTTAACAGCATTGCCGCCAAGCAGCGCCGTGCATTGGTGTTTGCCGCGCTCGGCGACGGTACACGCCTGGCGCTGGTTGCGAAGCTCTGTGGCGGAGAGCCTCATTCGATCTCTCGGCTAACCGAGGGTTCCAAGCTGACCCGGCAGGCGATCACCAAGCATTTGCGAGTGCTGGAGAGTGTAGGGATCGTACGCTGCGTCCGTTCGGGTCGCGAGAGCCGGTTCGAATTCGATCCGCAACCGATGGAAGGAATTGAAGAGTATCTGAAGTTCGTTTCCGAGCAGTGGGATGAGGCACTGGCCAGGCTAAAGTCGTTCGTCGAAGATTGAGGCCTTATTGTGGAGGGACGGGCGCCCTCGCCCGTCCACTCCCCCCTTTCACTTCTTCGCGGTCGGCGGCAACACGCCATTCAGTCGCAGATACATTGCAGCCTCGGCATAGTGGTCCGCCCAACTGCTGGCGAGCACCATGCTGGCCCAGGCCCTTGACACCTGTTTTCCGCCGAAGCCTTCTGTAGTCTCGCCTAGTTTTGAGTCGTCCATTTTGGCCAGCGCGTCAGAGCAGAAATCAAAAGACGCCTTGAGCGCCGCAACAAGCTTGTCCTTGCCGTCCGTTTCTTTGGCTTCTTCGACCTTAGGCGCGGCGACGGCGGTGGCCTTGTTGCACAGCGCGTTGTTCGCTTCGATCATGTGCGCCACGAGATGGCCGAATGTGTTCTGGTCCGGGGTAGGTTTGTAGTTGAACTTGTCGGCGGGCATAGCTTCGACGGCGGCGATGGTGTTTTTCTGGCGGCCCGGCAGGATGTCTCGGAGCGCACTGCTGACGGGGTTCTTGATTGGTGCGGGCGCGGTTTGGGCAATCGCCGACGCAGCGAGTAACAGCAAAACTGTGATCACGAAAGTCTTCTTCATTTGTCCTCCTGATTCGGGAAGTAAGAATAGCGCGAACTGGGAGGTCTGCGCCACCGCGAGCCCCCACGGGCACCCTTGCGCTATCCTTAGAGCATGCACGCGCACGGCGCAGACGGACATTCTCATGGGACGGGGCGAGTGCTGCGCTTCTCGCTGGCCGTCACCATACTGTATGTCCTCCTGTTGGTCGTGGCCGGCATTCGCGCCCACTCACTGGCGCTGCTTTCCGAAGCAGGACACAACCTCTCCGACTTTCTGGCGCTGCTGTTGTCGCTGGTCGCGGTCTTTCTGGAAGGCCGTCCGCCGAGCGCCACCAAGACTTACGGCTACCGGCGTGCCGGAGTGCTGGCGGCTCTTGTGAATTCGCTATCGCTGGTGGTCGTGTCGTTTTTCATTTTCTACGAGGCCGTCCGGCGGATCCAGTATCCCGAGCATGTGCGCGCAACGCTGATGATTTGGGTGGCGGCGGCGGGCGTCGTCATGAACGGCGCGATCGCGCTGCTGCTGTGGCGTTCGGGGCGGGATGTAAATGTCCGCAGCGCCTTGCTGCACGAGGTAGGAGACACGCTCTCCACCGCGGCCGTGATTGTGGGTGGCCTCGTCATCCTCTGGACCGGACAATACTGGATCGACGCCGCATTGTCGTTCGGAATCGGCGCACTGATTCTGTGGTCGAGCATTGGCATCGTGCGCGAGACGCTCAACATTCTGCTCGAGGGCACCCCACGCGGCATCAGCCTGGAAGCAGTGGAGTCGGCGATGCGGAAGATTGCCGGCGTCAGCGACGTGCACGACCTGCATCTGTGGAGCATCGGATCGGAGAATCACGCCCTCTCGGCGCACGTCAAGATTGCCGACATGGCGACTTCCGAGAGCGACACCATTCTCCGCGAGATCAACGAAAAACTCGGGCAGGGGTTTGGCATCCACCATACGACCATCCAGTTGGAGCACGAGGTGTGCGAGACCTCGCACAGTTGCGTAATCGCCGTGCAAGAAGACGATCACGTCGAGCACCGCCATTCCGATCACGGTCATGCCCACTGAGTGTGCAAGTCTTTGTCCGTATCTCCATGAAACACCGTGAGTTACACGACGTCTCTGAGGCCGGCCGCGGCCTTTTGTGATATCCTGATGGTTGGAGTCGGAGCCGTTCCTCCCTGAGCATCATCCAATGCCTATGCGACGTTGGCATCAAATTTTTCGTTTCTTGGCGGCAGTGCAGCTGCTACCTGCTCTGGAGAGCGGAGAGGAGACCCTCGTCGGCGGTCAGGCGGTGCTGGAGGGCGTGATGATGCGTTCGCCGCACGCCTGGGGGATCGCGGTGCGCAAGCCTTCGGGCGAGATGGTGACTCACAGCGAGCCGCTGGAGCGGCCTTCCGAGCAGCATAAGTGGATGGGCTGGCCGGTGATCCGCGGCGTGATGACACTGGGGCACGCTATGACGCTCGGATTTCGCGCGCTGAAATTTTCCGCTAATGCGGCGCTCGACGAGATGCCCGCCGACGATCAAGGCAAGAAGTTTGAAATTACCGGCTGGATGGCGGCCGTGAATATTGTCTTCTCCGTCGCCTTTTTCATCTTCATGTACAAGTATCTGCCGCTGCTGGCGACGACGGAACTGAAACGGGTGAATCCGGTATTCGGGCAGCAGATCGTGTTTAACCTGGTAGACGGGCTGATCCGGATCGCGATGTTCCTGCTCTTCGTATGGGGCGTTTCGCTGTGGACAGACATTCGCCGCGTCTATGAGTACCACGGGGCCGAGCACAAGACGGTGTTCGCGTTCGAGAATGGCGATCCGCTGGAAACCGCGGCCGTGCAGAAGTATTCGACGTACCATCCGCGCTGCGGGACCAGCTTCCTGATGACGGTCATGATCATCTCGATGATCGTGTACATGGCGATTCCCGTGCATACCTTCTGGGCTCGATTTGCCATTCGAATTGCGCTGCTGCCGCTCATTGCAGGCGTTTCCTACGAAATCATTCGCTTCGCCGCCAAGCGTTTTTCTGCCAAGCGTGGCGCCTCGCTCTTCGCCATGATGACGGCGCCCGGACTATGGCTGCAACGAATCACCACCCAGCCGCCGGATGACAGCGAAGTCGAATGCGCCATTGTCGCGCTCGATGAAGCCATGAAACTGGAAAAACAGCACGGTGGCGAGTTGGTGATTGCCTAGCGGTGCCCACCGCGAACTCTTGTTTTCTTTCTCATTCAACCTAAAATCAGAGTAGAGACGCGGCTTGCCGCGTCTCCTGCCGCAGAGTGAGACGGGGAAGCCCCGTCTCTACGGATAAAACTCATGTTTGAACGTTTAGACCAAATCGAAATTCGCTACGAAGAACTGACGCAGGCGCTGCTGTCCCCAGACATCACCAACGACTCGGCAAAATACCAGAAGACCGCCAGAGCCCATGCCGAAATTTCGCCTATCGTCGAGAAGTATCGCGAGTACAAAGACCTGAAGCGCGGCATAGCCGAGAGCCGGGCCGTGCTGGTGGACGAAAAGGACGCGGACATGCGGGCCTACGCCGAAGAAGAACTGGCGAAACTCGAAGCGCGCATCGTAACCGTTGAGGAAGACCTCAAGGTCCAG
>Ga0074046_10000933_pt1 | contig 27127 bp, 18 predicted proteins | sample BogForMeECP23OM3_FD_94441 | JGI IMG/M metagenome (GOLD analysis project Ga0074046, IMG submission 94441) | Bog forest soil microbial communities from Calvert Island, British Columbia, Canada - Bog Forest MetaG ECP23OM3 | ecosystem: Environmental > Terrestrial > Soil > Wetlands ...
CGCCTCGCGCTGGGTTTCGCACGCGGCGAGCTTCGCTAGGACAACGATTTCCAGGGAGCATCGATGAGGGAACGCAATTGTCGAGACAATCCTTCACAAGGTTCGAGACGGGACTACCGCTCCTTCGATCCTTCGGTTCTTCAACCCACCCCTGAAGCGCGGGGCTATGCAGTCAGGGAGCTGGCGCGCCGGGCGGGCGTGTCGCGTGAATTCTACCGGAAATGGAAAATTGAAGTCGCGATTGACCGGACAATTGTTTCTCTTGGTTCGGAAGCAGCCGGGGAAATTCATTTCCTGCATGAGAAAGAAAGGGTGCTCGAAACTATTTCTCGCGACACTATTCCAGTTGCGCGCGCCGCATGGCTCAGCGCTCCTCCTGTTAGCATGGCGCCGCCGGATCTGCTTCTTCCGTTCTGTGAACCGAACTCGGATCCTTCTCAGCCGCTGTATCAAAGAGCCGGCGAACATACCCTCGTTTGCCGCCTGGACTTACTTTTGACTTTTCTGTTTACACTGTCGCGTTTGGAAGAGACCCTCTCCAGAACAAAGGATGAGCACGATCGTTTTCCGGCTTCGGCGAGCCTCGCTTTAAGACACGATTTTCTCGACCGGCCGATTCTCGATGAGCATGGACTGGCTTTCGCGCAAGTCCTCTCTTCTCTCCTTCCCGCCTGGTGCCCGCAAGCGAAGGCAATGCGCATCAAGCTTACTCACGATATTGACGACGTTGGCATTCCTTTCGAATTGCACGCCTCTATAGGCCACAGCGTGAAGCGTCGAAGACCTTCAGCAACAGTTCGAGATTTCTTGGCGCTTTTCACGGCTGTGGAGCCCGGGGAACTCGCCCTGGTTCATAGGTTGGCTGCCATTTCCAGGGCACGGGGACTAAGCTCTGCGTTTTACTGGAAGGCCAGCCCACCGGGACCTTGCGATTCCGGCTATGACCCTTCAAACGGCAAGATCAGGCGTGTCATTGATCGTTTGCGGGAACATGGCTTTGAAATGGGCGTACATCCGGGCTACCAGACTTTTGGCGACCGGACCAAGCTCGACGCGGAAGTCACGCTTTTGCGCAAAGCTCTGGGCGTGACTTCCCCTGGTGGACGCCAGCATTACCTTCGCTGGTCTCCAGAGACTTGGCTGGACTGGGAGGCCTGCGGGCTGTCTTACGATTCTTCTCTGGGATTCGCAGACAAGTTTGGCTTTCGGGCGGGCACCGCATTCCCATATCGTCCCTGGTCTTTGTGGGAGAACCGGGAGATCAAGTTAATAGAAGTGCCGTTGATTTTGATGGATTGCACGCCGGTAAAATACATGAAATTAGGCCGCGAAAAGGGATTGGAGCGCATCAAGACGCTCATTCAGCGAATAGCGCAGACTGGGGGTGTCTTTACGCTGCTTTGGCACAATACGCCGTTGCTCGATCCGGATTACAGCGGTTGGTATGAATCCATACTCGATCTGTTGGCCGGCGCAGAGAGTTTCGACGTTCCCGCGAGCTCCGAACAGCTATGGTGAGTATCCGGTGAGTTCATTTTTTGTGCACGAAACGCTCCTCCTTCGACCTTATACATTCAAACTTGGCAGGAGTTAGGCACTTAGCCCAAGCCCGGGAGGACGGATTATTTCAGGGCGCTAAGTGTTACTAGTGTTCCCCTCCTCACTCAGAAACCTGGTTGGCGCTTTGTAGGCTGACGGGGGTGGACGTATGTTATCGGTCGACGGGGAAGTCAAAATGGGAATCCCGGATAAAAGCGAGGGAAACTGCCCAGGGAACTCGGTAGCAGTCAGGTTTGCCCCGTGGGTGGACCGCACGCCTGTGTGGCGTCTTTTCCTCCTCATAGTGATAATTGGTGCGACAGTTCGCGTTGGCGCTTTGACCTTGTCGCCGTGTAAATACGTCCAAATTCTGGAATCGCATGTAGAGGCCCGGAACATCGCGATTTCGCTCGCGAGAACCGGTGATTTTGCGGATCCGTTCCGAGTCCCGACCGGGAAAACCGCGCATCTCGAACCCGTTGCACCGTTTCTGACCAGCCTCATTTATCGGACATGGGGGATAAGGCCTCGTGCAGAATTCGTTCGGGGAATCGTGTGTGCTCTCTTCTCGACTCTGACTTGCGGATTGACGGTGCTATTGGGCATCGAGCTCGGGTTGGGTCGGCTCGTATCGCTCTGCGCAGGGACGATTGCGGCTCTGGCGCCCCACGGTGTTCAACTGGTATCGGACCTTACGGAATTAAACGGATGTCTGGGCACCGCGCTCTTCATCTGTGCCGTAGTTTTGATGCTACAGGCCAAAAGGTATGCACCATCGCCATTGCGCCTGACCGCATCCGGAGTCCTGTCTGGACTGACAATGCTGACGTGCAATTCACTTCTCGCTCCACTCGCCGTACTGATCGTGTGTGCGGCGCTTCCCGTTAAGTGGAATCCACTCCGCCTGCCACTGACGTCTGTAATTGTCATGCTCCTCTCGACGTCGTTCGTAGTCATCCCCTGGTCTGTGCGCAACCTGCTCGTTTTCAATCAGTGGGTTACGGTGCGGTCGAACTTCGGCCTGGAGTTCAGACTTGCACAAAACGACCTTTCGGGTGAGGCATCGATGCAGAAGATACATCCGGCAAATAGCCAGGAGACGCGAGAACTCATCAGGAGAGTGGGAGAGCCAGCCGCATACGCAGCGCTTGGCAGGGACGGCCTTAAATGGGTTCGAGCGCATCCGATCGAGTTTTTAGAGAGGACATTGAAGCGAGTGGTCTACTTCTGGATTCCCAGGACAAGGCCGCTGCGATATGTTGCATCATTCGCAGTTGCCTTGGGAGCACTCTGCGGTTTCACGCTTCTGGTCATCCGAAAGCATCGGGCCGCCCTCATTGTAGGGATACTGTGGCTGACCTTTCCCTCCGTATATTATCTTGTTCTGTCCTATGCGCGATACCAGCAACCAATGGCGTTCTCGCTTTATCTCATGGCCTCAGTGCCGATCTCGGTTGTGCCTCGTAAGCATCACTCTGAATCGAAACCTCGATTTGGGTGGTCAATGCCGTAATGATCACCGCGTTCCTCTGTCGGCGGGGATTCTGCCCCTTTTTTCAGACTTCCTCAGGCCGGCGATGTTGTGGGAGAACCCAAGGAGGCGTGCGGCGCATGTTAGCGCCAGGTGACAATACGATGAAAACTGCCCCACGGGCGAAGTTCGGCGGGCAGGGTGGGTTAGAATAACGCCCTGACAACAGTGTTGCCAAGCGCTTCCTCGAAACTCTTGTTGAAGTGCGAACCAAAGCTCATACGCCTGTCGATGGCATGCCCCAGGCAGACCGCGCTCGATGACAACAGAGAAAAAGCTCCGATTCGGACTGATGTGCAACAGTCACAAACTAATGGTCTGGCAGGCCGAGTGCCTGGAACTATTGCGTTCAAGCAATTTCACCGAGCTTAAACTCGTCATCACTCCCGGCGATTGGCCCAGGGCGAAAAAGCGAGGCCTGCTGACCCGGATCACTTCCGATCCCAACGGCCTCGCCTTCAAGGCCTACGATCGCCTTGCCAGCAGAGCGTCGCGCGCCAGGCGCATAGTGGACATGGCGAAGGAGCTCGAGGGTGTGGAGCATCGCACTTGCCAGCCCATATTGAAGGGCAAGTTCTCCCAGTATTTTGCAGCCGAAGACGTTGCCAGGGTGCGCGGTTATGATCTGGATTTTATTTTGCGATTCGGCTACGGCATTATTCGCGGGGAGATATTGCAGTCTGCGCGATACGGCGTGTGGTCTTATCATCACGATGACGAGGAGAAATACAGGGGCGGGCCGCCTGCGTTTTGGGAAATTTACCGGAATGACCCGAAGACAGGCGCGATCCTTCAGCGCCTTACGGACGCTCTCGATAGCGGCATCATTCTGCAGAAAGGATTCTTCCCAACGATCAGATATTCATGGCACAAGAACTACGATCAAGTACTGTTTGGAAGCACAGAATGGCCGCTGCGCGTATGCCGCGACATTCTGAACGGATACACGGGTGGAACTGACGGCCAGGCCTCGACCACCAAAGCGCCTCTCTATTTTCGTCCGACAAACTGGCAGACGGTGCGCGCGGTCGCAAAGATGGGCGCGGCCTTCGCGCGAGAGCAAATTCAGAGCCTGATCCTGCGGGAACAATGGCACGTGGGGATCGTCCGCGCGCCAATTCATGCTTTCCTCGCGCCCGCTGGGACAGCAACTGTCGAGTGGTTACCGGAATTGCCGCGAACGCGATTTATCGCTGATCCTTTTGCCATGAAGAAAGGTGCGGAAGTGACGATTCTGGTCGAGGACTTCGACCTCCTTCAAAGGAGAGGACGCATTTCGGCGGTGTGTTCAGCCGATAACGGCCGCAACTTCTCTCCTCCCGTGCCGATTTCCGGCGCCGACTTTGATCTTCCGGATCATAAGTCATACCCCTACCTCTTCGAACATGCCGGAGAAATCTACTGCGTGCCAGAGACCTGCGAGAGAAACGAAATTGCGCTCTACCGTGCGATTCAGTTTCCACGGAAGTGGGAGCGCGTCTGCACACTTTTGAGAGGTATCGCTGCGGTTGATCCCACGGTGTTTCAGCATGACGGACATTGGTGGATGTTCTACTCGGACCGCGATCGCGGAAGCAATGTGAAGCTCTACCTGGCCATGGCGTCCAGGCTTGACGGACCCTGGAATATACACCCGGCGAACCCCGTGAAGACAGACATCAGCAGCGCGCGGCCAGGAGGCACGCCGTTTGTACACGATGGCGCGCTCTATCGCCCGGCCCAAGACAGCACGCATACCTACGGTGGGGGCCTCGTCATCCACCGCGTGGTTAAATTAACTACAACACAATATACAGAGGAAGTTGTTTGCCGTCTGGCGCCCGAGCGCAACGGCCGATACTCTTGTGCATTCCATACTTTGGCTGCAGCGGGGGATCTGTCGGTCGTTGACGGGAAACGTTTCGTGGTGCTGCCTCAACTGCTTCCAATCACGATGCGAGACAAGTTTCGGTCACTCGTTCAACGCGCTGTACCGAGGTGATTGTTTCTTCGCCTGGCAGAACGATTCGCGGTCCAGCTCTGGAAATCGAAGGCTACTGTGTTCCGAAGACAGCTTGGCCCGGCTATTTGAGAAGCCAGATGGGCAGACGAGGCTCAGCGAGCTGCGCTAGATTCCAAGCGCCCGGAGATGTCTGCAAGCCATTGTTGCACGAGCCTCTGCCAACTGAACTCTCTCTCGCAGAGCCGTCGGCCATTTGCGCCAAGACTGCGCGCCAATGCTACATCATCCGTGAGACGAAGGATGCACTCGACGAGAGGCTTTGCCTGTTCCGGCGGCACCACCATGCCCGCCTGGGCATCCGACAGAATACGCGCCATCTCACCTCGGCCCGAAAAAATCACCGGAACTCCGCTAGACAATGCGGGAAGCGACTTCGAGGGCCGCGCGCTCAGATGGACTGTCTGATCCTTCAGAGTAACGAGGGCGCCCCTGGCAATCGACCACCAGCGAGGCATTTCCACAAGCGGAACGGGTTCAGCAAAAACTACGCTTGACAGCCCGCGACGGTCCCTCTGCGCCTTTAGCTCTGTTTTCACAGGCCCGTCCCCGATGAGGACCAGGGCGATATCTTGCCGGTTCCGGAGTGCCTCGGCGGCATCCAGCAAAAGGGCCAAGCCTTGAGCGTGGCCTAAAGTGCCCGCATAGAGAAACACGGATTTGTGCGCGAGTTTGTGCCGCTCGAGGAGTTCCTGGTCGGCAGCTCGCGGCTGAAAGAGTTGCGTATCCACACCGATTGGCAAGAATAAGATCTTGTTCTGTGGTACGCCCTTCTCTTCGAGCAATATCTTGCGTATCCCCTCAGTGACCGTGCCCACAAAATCCGCAGACTCATAGAGAAAATGCTCCAGCTTTCTCGCCATTTGGAGAAGAAAGCCAGAGTTAACGAAGCCGCTGTCAGCGACCGCATCGGGCCAGAGGTCGGAGACGTTCATCACCCAACGGGCTCCTTTCAAGCGCGCGATTGCGAGAGCCGTGAGCGCAAGGAACAAGGGAGGGGAGTCCACAAAAACAATATCCGGCTTCTCCATCCAGAAGAAAGCCATCCACGCCGTAATGCAGAACGAAATGTAGTTGGTCAGCCTGGGAAGCAAGCTGGCTGACTGTGCAGGATAGACCCAGGATCGAAACAAGGATATCCCATCGTGCGTTTCGCGCACGAAGAGCCGGCCGCGATATCCATCAAATATACGTCCCGTGGGGTAATTCGGCAGCGCGGTGACCACACGAACGTCGTGCCCCTGGCGCTTGAGCTCTGAAGCCAAACTGCCCATCAACACCTGGGCGCCGCCGACTTCCGGAGGGTAGTACTGGGTAAGGAGAACAAACTTCAAATCTAAACCTCGTGATAGAAGACTTGTCAGCGTTGGCGCAGGTTTTCCCGGGTCATGTCCTGGCAGAAAGAACGCTGGTGGTTGCACACTCTATCAGTGTTGGCATGAAACCATCGAGGGGCGCCAACGCAGGGGCTTCAAGGGGTTCCGCAAGACGACAGCCAGTGGAGCAGGTCGCAGCCAATCTTTGAACTTCCCGATAGCGCGCAACACTGAATTCGTCGTGAGCATAGCAGCTGTTCAGGAAGTTGATCGTGTCATTGAGTTCCCGCGCAAATCCGCTCTCGACTATACGAAATCCTCTAGTCACAAAATCGATCAGTTTGGCTCCCGGCGCCCCCGATCCTTTTCCGATTCCCGTATATGCGATTCTCGGTTCAAAATCTTTGTGCGACCAAAGATTACATGCGTCCACCACTGCGGTTAATCGTGGCGAAATCCCCACGATGTGATTGCGGCCACTGCAGTAGTCGCCGTGAGCCGTGCAAGCGATCACGACCTCCGCATTGTGCAGCGCCAATGAGAGATCATTCGTAAAGTGGCTGACCAAGCCCATCCTCTGGAGGTTCTGGTCATCGGCCTTGACATATGGGTCGTGAACTATTGCTTTCGCTCCTTTTTCAAGAAGCAGTTTGGCCACCACAAGGGAAGGCGAGTTCCGCGTATCTTCGGAATTGAATCGGTATGCGGCCCCTAGAACAGCAATATGCCGGTCTTTCAGGCCGCCGCACAGGGATTCCGCCAAGCTAATCGTCCAGCCCGGCGACTCATCGTTGATCCTGCGCGCCTGTTTGATCAGACTCTTGGGAGATGGGTCTCCGCTCTCCAGCCTTCTCCACAAAAGCAGAATACCGTCCTTCGGCAAACAGTGCCCACCCACGCCGACGGTGGGAACCAGAAGACCGCCGCTAGGAACAGCATTGGAATCACGAGAGGCCAAATCAGTCTGTCCGAGATTCCGGTTGACCGCATCGCGCAACTGAAAGAAGTCGATATCCGACTGATGGCAATGGCGGACGATTTCCGCGGCATACGCAATGCGCACGTCGCGGTAGGCATTCTCCGTGGTCTTTACAATTTCAGCGGTAAGAGCGTTCGTCTCATGCAAAGTGCCGGACGTCACAATCCTGGAATAAACAGAACGAATGAGGCGGGAGGTAATAGGCAGCAACCCCGAGACGAGCTTATCCGAAGTGCGAACTCGTTCGACCAAACGCCCCGGCATCACACGGTTCGGACTGAAGCCAAGCAGGATGTCGCGGCCGTCGAGCAATCCGTGTGCCGCAAAGTGCTCGCGGATCAGCGTGGTCATTGAGGAAGGCGCCAGCGTCGATTCGATAACTATAAGAGGGATGTTTCCCGGGGGCCGGGCTTTCAGTGTAAGTGCCAGCTCTCGAAGAGAAGAAAGAAGCGGCCCGTAGTCGGGTTCCAGACCATTCTTGTCGGTCTGTACGCAAACGAGCACCATATCCGCGTCCCGCAGTTCGGAGTATTCATGAGTGGCACTCAGTAGCCCCTCCTCAACCGCTGTGCGGACAATGACGTCAAGTTCCGGTTCGATTCCGCGAATGGGTGACGTGCCGGAATTTATCGCATCGACCTTCCACCCCGAGGTGTGCGAATTTCGCTGCACGACAAGAACTTTTGCCGGCTGCTCAGTTCCCTCTTTGATCCGTGCAGATGCCAGCATGGCCGCCATGGGCATCCCCACGATCCCGGGTCCAATGACACCGATTTTGCGAAGCTGCCAGTTCTTGGGCGAATCATTTTCAATTGTAAGCGGCATGAACTTGCCTCTCTGTGTTTTGAGGCGCATCAATGAATTGCCGGTGCCACAATTCCAAGTTCAGGAGCCCCCAAAGCCGGCGCCCGAAGGGTTGCTCTGCGTCTAGGAGTTTCTCAACCGCGGCAGTGTCATACATGCCTCTGGAACGGCACTCGGACGAAAGCAGGGTGTCCCGCATGAATTCATGAGCGCGTCCTCGCGCCCATAAATGCAATGGAACCGGGAAGCCTTTTTTGTCTTTGCGATTCAAAATCCTGGGAGGCAGGACATCGCCGATTGCGCGTTTCAGGGCATATTTCATTTCAGCACCCTTGAACTTCAGTGGTGCGGGCATGGAAGTAACCAGGTCCACGATCCGGTAGTCCAGGAGAGGCACTCGGGATTCCAAGGAGGCCGCCATGCTGACGCGGTCTTCCACGTGCATCAAGGCCGGAAGACTCGAGACCATATCGAAATGCGTCATTTTGTTGTAGTAAGACTTCGTATCCGGATGGTTAAAGATTTTCTGAAATCGGCCGAACGCCGCTTCGCGGTCAAATCCCGCGCGAAAATCTTTACTGAATAGTTCCAGCGCCCCACCGCTGCGATCGATCAACTGGAAGTAACGGCGGTCCATGGGGGCAAAGGCGCCTTCCTGCCAAAAAGCCTGCAGCATGGGCGTGTACTGCTTCAAAGCCGGCAGGTTCGGCAGGATCGAACGGAGCGAAACGATGTGCTCATTTTCCTCATTCGTTTCAAAGATGGCGCCCTTCAGGGCTTGTTCGAGGTATGCCACCACATAGCGGGCATATCCTCCGAAGATTTCGTCGCCCCCCTGCCCCCCCAGTACGACTTTGACTTCCTTCCGTGCAGCACATGCCAGGATGTACTGCGGGAAAAGACCGGGACCTGCGGCCGGCTCATCCATGTGCCAGATCAGGCGCGGAAGTACGTCCACAAACTCGATCTCGTTAGGAGTGATGACAAACGGTTGTGCATTGCATGCGGCGGCCACTTCCAGAGCGTAAGGAGATTCGTCGAAGTCCGGTCCTTCCGCGAACGCACCGGTAAACGTTTTGATCCGTTGCGTGGAGTGGCGCGAGGCGAGCGTGGTAACAATGCTGGAATCAAGGCCGCCGCTTAAGTAGGCGCCTAGCGGAACGTCGCTGCGCATTTGGATTCGCGCGGCATCCTCAACGAGTGTCCGAATTTCGTCCAGAAAATATTTTTCCGTATGAGCCAAATCAACATGAAAGCGGGGTTCCCAGTAGCAAACGGAGCGCATGCTAAGATCCGAAAGCTCGATAACCTGATAATGCCCGGGCAAAAGCTTGAAAATACCGTCGAACAGCGTTCGCTCGCCCAGCACAAATTGAAAGATCAGATAGTCCCGGAGGGCGCTCGCATCCGGCCGGATCGTGAGATTCGGATGCTGCAGTAATGCCTTGATCTCTGAAGCAAACAAGACAGCGTCAGAATTTAGACAATAATAGAGCGGCTTGATGCCAAGGTGATCCCGGGCGGTGACCACTCTATGTCGGTGGGGATCATAGATCAGGAAGGCAAACATGCCGTTCAGCCTGGCAACGAAGGACTCTCCGAATTCCAGGTACATGCGCAGGATTACTTCTGTATCGGATTTCGTCCTGAAGGTGTGGCCCAGCTGAATGAGATCGTTGCGTAGTTCGACGTAATTGTAAATTTCCCCGTTGAAGACAATCGTTGTCCCATCGGCCTGCATGGGTTGGCTTCCGGACACAGTATCAATGATTGTCAGTCTCTTGTGGCCAAAGCCGATTGGGCCGTCAATGAAGTAGCCGTTTTCATCGGGACCCCGATGGTGCAAGACGGCAAGCATTTGGCCGAGTATCTCGCGACTGACGTGCTTGTCCTTCCGTTGAATAATTCCGACCAGACCGCACATCAAAACACTCCCAGGAAGACGTACTACAGCCCAAGCCGGAAACCTGCCATGGATTTCTTGGCTTTCGTGGATTCACAGAACAGGCACAAGCCCTAACCACTGGTTGTTTAAGCAGCATACGGACGTCTCATTAAGGCAGAGTGACGCGCTAATGAACGTTTGTGGCCGCCGTCTGAGGGATAGCCAATCGAGGTTCTTCGCTCATGGTGCACAGGATTTGATTTCAGAATGAGTGCGGCAATGCTCGGTGTGCTTTTTGCGGGAGCAGGCAGGTCTAGATGTCCTGTCTTTGTGCGTTTCGCCTAGTCTTCACTCTTGTGTAACATAGCTTTAATTTCTCTTCGATTAGTCTGTAGAGAAAGCGTCGAAGCTAGAACAGCCACGCTGGCTCCATCTGCAAAGGCAAGTCTGGCGGACGCTTCGACATTGTCCGCGCCTTTTCCGGATACGCGATCCGAGGAAGGTAACCCCGCGGCCTTCCGCCGTCTGCGTTGGTCCTAAGGCTGCTCGGAGTGCTTCCTGGAGCTACGGGGAGAGTGCATAAGGTCAAAGCAAACCATGTTACACATGCGAATTGTCAGATCGCCTCTAGCCGAAGAGGAATATCTAACGATTCTGAGCGAATATAACCGGCTCACCCTCGCAGGAATTCCAATGAACGAGTTCCTGCGCTGGGTCCAGGAAAGCCCGGGGGGAGCCGCTTGGCATGCGCTGCTCCAAACGGACGAAGGCAGAGTGGTGGGTCACACTTCCGTGCTGCCCGTGACCGCACGCTATCGCGATGCGCGCCTGATCGCGGCAATGTCCGAGTACTCGTTTGTGCATGAGGACTTCCGGAGACTGAAGATTAGCGGCTTTGAAAACGTCAGCAGGCCACCCTTCATTATCCTTTTGGATCAGTTGTTTCAGCACTGCCAAAAAGAAGGGTGGGGACCCATTTTTGCTTCCACCAATGAAAAAAACCAGATTTTCACGCGCAAAGTCGGTCTTCGTCCGGCGGAGTTTCCCCTTACGGAGTGCTTGTTGATCTTGCGACCCTCTGGCGCGGCACGTCACACCCCGAACATCTCAAGAAAGCAGCGGACCGCCCTGTTCTTCGCGGGACTAGCCCAGAAAAGTCTCTGGTCCGTTGCGAGACACTTTCCCGGAGAGAACAACGGCGTTCATGCAGTTTCCATCGGCAGTGAGAGCCTTCGAGCGGAAGCGGACCGGCTGTCTTTTTATGAGGAGAACGAATCGTTTCGGTGGCGCTACATTCCAGGGCAATATACTCATTATGGGATCGCTCAGGCCCCGGACAGCTATGTAGTAGCGAAACGCGGAGGGAAGGACCGGTACCTACGCGTCTGCCAGTACCGTTTGAGCTCGGCGAATGGGGTGAATTCAGTTGTTCGGGCTCTGATTGAACAAGCTCGAAAGGATGATGCCATTGGAGTTCGTTGGGCAGTTTACGATGATAGTGCGTTGTCAGAGAAAATCGTTGGCAGCTTGCGGCGGCTGGGGTTTCTGTGTGCGCGCCGGGTTCGGATTGTGATGGTGCACAAGAACTTCCCTGAATACCTGCAACCTGGCATATGGAGAATGAGCGACTCTCATTTCTGTTTCGATCCATGAGGCCAGTACACGATGATGGGATTTACTCACGCCAAATTGCTGGAGTAGGGACCGGCTAACATCGGATTTTCAGTTCATGATTGCCTAAACCGCCATGAAATTTGTCTTCTGGCAGTTCCCAACTTCAGAGGGAAAATCCGTGTTTTAACGAATCCGCAACCTAGTGTTCTTCTCTTGTCCACAACAGACGCACTACTATGCGCCTTAGATCTGCAGAGATCGGGACGGACGGGCTGCTTTCCAGCCTACCTGTATGGCCGTTGCGCCTAACTTCAATCTAGAGTTCTATCTCACGCGGGAGCGAGCGGGGCTTGGCCAGAAATTCCTGCGTTTCGCCGTAATTTCGTTGATGGGCATCAGCATCGTGGCACCTGTTGTGCGCTTTTCCGAAGAGTTTTGGCTGAAGCTGGACCAAATCTTCCTGGTGCCTGTCGCTTTGATCTACCTGTGGCTTCTGCTGGCTGGCTTGGCGCGGCCCATTCGTGTGAATGCGCTCTTTGCCGTGGCCCTGACCTTCTGCGTGTGTATCGCAATGTCGCTGGTTTACGGCACCCAAGTAATTGGTCATCCATTGTTCTTGGCCGATTTATATGAACTGCCCAAGACCTTCATTCCCGTCATTTTCTTTACGTTGGCCTATGAGGCAGATTTCTCCGAAGGAACTCTTCGAACACTCGGTGTGAGTCTGTTTCCGGCGATCCTTTTGATTTGCGTCTATGCGTACGGTCAGTGGTTCAACATGGACTTTACGCGCTACCTTCAACCGTACTATTCCGGTGGTCTTCACGATGATGGGGGGCTAGCGCACTATCGGCGCGTCTATTCGACGCTGAGCAACCCAAACTATCTGGGAATGTTGATGACTTGGATGGCGTCTATATTTGCAATGGCGGTGCTGTGCCGGGTAGGAAGCCGCTTCTGGAATATCACCGCGCTTCTTGCGTCTCTCACCACGCTGGCCATGACCGGATCGCGTTATGGAGTAATCGACACCGGATTCGCGGTGCTCCTTGTTCTCTTCTTGTCAACGCTTACTGAGATCAGCAAGAGAAGGCGCAGAGGAATTCTGCTTGCAGGCGTTCCTCTGATTTTGGGCGCGTATCTCGCCGTCACGATGAGTAACCGGGCGACTCTGGATAGAGTGCAAATGCTCGGGAAACCGCTACAAGAAAATTCGTTGCGGATGCGCCTCGATAGTTTATGGGTAGATGCCCTGGACAAGTTCGTCCAGTCACCTCTGTTAGGTCACGGACCGGCCAAAGCCATATTCTGGGGTGTCATTACCGATTCTGAATATCTCCACATCTTGAAGCAATTCGGGGTCGTCGGGCTGCTGCCCTATCTTTGCTACTTCCTTTTGCCTCTTTGGCTAGTTTGGAAAGGATTAAGGCATGTTCGCGAGGCCGGCCCTTGGCTGGAATTGCAATATCCTGCGACATTTTGGGCCGTCTCCGTCGCGTTCATCCTGATCATGACCGCCTTGGTCATGAACATAGGTATGTGTACCTATTTCAATCCTTCTCTTGTCGGCTTTCTCTGGATGTGGATGGGCATCGGTGCCCGCTGTGCCGGACAGCTCCGGGCAGCTCCCGGGTTCCACGCAGGATTGTCACAATCCTGAAAAGAAATCGAGCTCGCGCTTTCCATGATTCCACTTCTTAAGCCGGCAGGTTATTCGCAAATAGCAAGTGGATGACTCGCAGACTTGAGCGAAACCTTACCCCGGGCTAACTCCAGTATCTCGATTGCAAGTCAATTCCCGCAATCCGATTGTGAATAGCATTATTCATCCGCTTGTTATTCTGCTCTAACAAACGCAGATTATCGTGCGCACTATAGAATTCAATTTGGTGCCTTTCTAACAGGCGCACCAGCACTTCGGTACGCAGGTCATGCTTTCCAGATCGTTGCGCTTGGGAGGACTCTCTGTGAGTCAGAGAGCGAAGCTGTATGCCGTTTTCGGTTCATGAGAGAGCAACTCCACCGGGCCCGCTGGTTGCCGAATGGTACGCGGCTTATGTTAAGCACCAGCATGAAAAGAAGGTGGCACGGCTTCTCGAACTGAGGGGACTTGATGTTTTCTTGCCGCAGCAGAAAGTGGTGCATCGGTGGAAAGATCGAAACAAGACACTTTTCCTGCCCTTGTTTTCCGGTTATGTATTTCTGAACTCCACGCTGCAGGACGAAATTCAGATTCTCAACACGCCTGGCGTATTCTTTCTCGTTGCAAGCGCCGGACGCGCGTGCCCGATTCCCCGGCAGGAAATCGAGTCTATTCGCCGGATGACCGAGAGCGGCATTCAAGCGCTGCCTCACCCCTTTGTCAGCACAGGAGACCGGGTAAGGATTTTCTCCGGGCCACTCTCCGGAGTTACCGGCATACTGACCCGCTTCAAGAACGAATATCGAGTGGTGCTTACCGTGGAGTTGCTACAACAGGCCGTGTCGATTGAAGTGGAGATCGGCAACGTGGAGCGAATTCCGGGTTCCCCAAGTATCCACGGCCGATTAGCAGTGAACCTGATGAGAACCGCGTAGAAGATCTTCGATCGCTTCCCCGCGCAAGAATGAAGCAGTAAGGGCGGTAAGAAAACCATGCGACGCTCCGACGACTACGAAATCCTTCCACCGAATACGGCCCCGACACAAAGGCCTGTAGCTGCATTCAGAACTACGGCTCTAACTTTTCATGACCAGGACTACACTTGGGAACAGGCCATCCGGGTGCTCCGGAATAAACTTCGCTTTGGACTGGTAGTTGCGTTTGCCCTCACTGGACTTGTTCTCCTGTACGCGTTGGCACAGAAAGACTATTACCGCCCGACGGCTCGGCTGGAAATTGCGCCGCTTGGCAGTGGTATAAAAACTCTGCAGGAGATCGAATCAGGCAACGATCCGGACAATCAGGACTACCTGGAGACGCAAGTTCAAATCCTGAGCAGCAACGCACTGGCCGTGAGCGTGATTCGTGAGCTGCATCTCGACAAAAATCCGGAATTTGTGAGCAACGAGGAGATCAAGCAACTCTCCGAAACAAAGGCTGCCCAAGGAGTTCCCCGAGTTGTACCTGGCGGATTCGCGGTCTTACAGGAGCAACTCGACCTGGCTGATCTGACTCCTTCAGAATCAGTTGTACTGGAGCGGTTTCGGCGCAACCTGTCGATCAATTCCATTCGCAGTACCCGGCTCGTCGAAGTATCTTTCGCCAGCCATGACTCTCAGCTTGCCCAGTTGATCACGAATACCCTAGTGACCAAATTCATAGATCAGAACTACAGACACCGGTACACGACAACAATGCAGGCGTCGGAGTGGCTATCCGCCCAACTGAACGATCTACGGCAAAAAGTGGAGGAATCGGGGCAGGCAGTTGCCGATTATCAGAGGAAATATGGATTAGTGGAAGCAGACGACCGGGATGTGCCCATGGCGCAGTTGATGAATGAAGTGAGCCGGCAATTGAGCGATGCGCAGGCGAGCCGGATCGAAGAGGAAGCGTACGTGCGGATGATCGAGCAGGGCCACGGGGACACAGTGCCCGCCTTGCGGGACGACAAGTTGTACCAGGATCTGATGATCCGTTACGCGGATTTGCGGACGCAACTGGCGCAAGCGAGAACCGTATACGGCGACGCGAACGTAAATGTGCAAAAACTGCAAGATCAGATTGCGGAGGTGTCCCTGCAAATCGACGCCGAGCGCATGAGAGTGATTGAGCGCACTCGGGCGGCGTACGCCGCCGCGAAGCAGCGCGAAGAGCTCATGATGGAAGAGCGCGAGAAGCTTCGCGATGGTATGAGCCATATAAGCTCGCAACTTGCCTCCTATCACATGCTCAAGAACGAGGCGAATGCGAACGCCGAGCTGTACAACACATTGCAAGGGCGTTTACGGGAGGCGGGAATTTATGCCGGGCTCCGGTCCAGCAACATTCGAGTGGTGGATCTGGCAATGAAACTGCGGAACGCGACGGGACCTCATCGCAAGGTGATTGTCGCGCTTGGGGCGATTGGTGCATGCCTGATGTCCGTGTTGCTGATGTTCGTTCTTGAGAGTTTACGAAACACCGTGCGCACTCCCGACGACATAAGAATCTGGACAGGTTTGCCGTCGCTCGCGCTGCTGCCCTCGATGGGCAAGGTGCCCGTGGCCGAAACGCAAGAAGCAGCCGCCGGCAGTAAGCTCACCCATTTCTGGCAAGCGCCCAAAGAGAAGGGCGAGAAGAGAAGTGTATCGATCATGAAGTCGTTGACCGCGGAATCAGAATCCATGCGCGATCTGCGCACGTCGCTTCTCTACGCCAAAGAAGGAAGCATACCCAGAGTGGTGCTGATCTCTTCGCCAGCAGAGGGGGAAGGCAAAACGACCGTGGCGGTCAACTTTGCCATTGCGCTGGCGCAACTCGGAAAGACGTGCCTCCTCGATGCTGATCTCCGGCAGCCGGCGATTGGGCGCGCGTTCAAGATTGCGGGCAAAAACGGCCTGAGCGACGTATTGAAGGAGTCGTCCTCATTGCTTGGCGCGCTCGTCCACCTTCCCGGATTCGAAAACCTTGCAATATTGCCCTCCGGGATGCTTCCGGACAATCCCGCGGACGTTCTCTCATCGCCGCAAATGTCCAAACTTATTGATACTTTGAAGGAAAGCTTTGATTACATCGTGATCGACTCACCTCCAGTGATACGTTTTTCCGATGCCCGGTTTCTCTCCTCACTCGCGGACGAAGTCGTGCTGGTTGGACGTTACGCTGTGACTACGCGGAGAGCCATTCAACGAACAGCGGAACTGCTCAATGAAGTACATGCTTCGATTGCAGGCGTGGTTCTAAATGGCATTGATCTCACGTCGCCCGACTACAACTATTACACCTACGGATATAGAAAGGGACGGGGGAAGAGGTTGGAAGATCCCGCGCCGGATGGCACAGGAATGAGCAGCTCCGGCGATAGCGGCACTCCGGGAGCAATGAGCGCCCATGCTTGAGAAAAAGAGATCCCCGGAGACCAGGAAAAAGCCACAGTTAGGATGTGTGTCATGTGTCTAACCATCAAAACAAGTTCGCGCGTCCTCGGACTCCGTCGCGGCATTCTCATGAGTTTGCTGGCCGTGCTCGGGATTACGTCCAGCCCTATGCCCTCAGCGGCGCAGAACGCGGCGGCGAGCACTGCAGTCTCAGCGGTGGAGGAGTACAAAATTGGACCGGCGGATGTTCTCTCGATTACCGTGGCCGATGCTCCGGAATTTGGGGGCAAGCTCCGAGTAAGCGACACAGGTGTGATCCAGATTAATGGCCTCAGCGAACCCCTAATGGCGGAAGGCCTTTCACCAATCGAACTTTCACTATCGATCCGACAGAGCCTAATCAACGCCAAGCAGCTTCGCAATCCAAAAGTGAATGTGTTCATTGACGAATACCATGGACGGACGATAACCGTGCTGGGTTCCGTGTCCAAGCCCTCCGTTTACAGTTTGACAAAACGAACGAATGTTCTTGAAGCACTCTCCATTGCGGGAGGCGCCCTCCCGAATAGCGGCAACAGCGTCACGGTTGTGCGGGGCGCAGCCAGTGCGGAGGCCACTGGAACTCCGATTGGTTCTGTGCAAATCATCGATGTTGCGCGGCTGACTCGCGGTGAGGATCTTTCCGCGAATATCGAAGTCCGAAACGGAGACGTGCTCAATGTTTCGCCGGCGCAGGTCATCTACGTGGTTGGCGCCGTAACCAAGCCCGGCGGATTCGTGCTGTCGAATCCAACCGAAGGCATCTCCGTTGTCCAGGCCGTTGCTCTCGCGGAGGGTTTCAAGCCGATGGCCGCCACGCACCAAGGCCTGATTATCCGGCAGTCCACCAGCGAACAGGCCCGGCGCGAAATCCCTGTCGACGTTGCTGCTCTCATGAAGGGCAAGGAAGCCGATGTAGTTCTCGCGCCAAATGACATCCTCTACATTCCGGAGAGCGGCAAGAAGAAAGCTCTGAAGGCCATGAGTGACGTCGCTATAGCTACAGTCGCGGGGGTCGCGATCTACGGCATCGGTTACAGGATCGGCACTCTCTAGCCTGCACTTTTTCTATTCATCTCTCTTTATTGATTCCTTGATGATTCGTTCTTCTCTTCAGTTGTAATTTCACTGTCAACGATGCAGCTGACGTGACTCGGTTTCTTTCGGCAGACAGGCTCGCTCCTTTGTCTATCACAAATCGCCGGCCGAACGGCCAAAGGCGGGGGTTGAACAATGAAAAGCGCTGAAGGTGTTCTTGTCGGAGTCGTAGGGTGCGGCTACTGGGGCCGTAATCTCGTTCGCAATTTCCACCAATTGGGCGCCTTGGCTGCCGTGTGTGACGTCGAGCCGCGCAACCTCGAAGAGATGCGCCGGACTTATTCCGTAGCGGGTACTTGCCGCTACGACGAATTGCTAACGATGCCTGAGGTGCAAGCCGTCGTGATCGCAACTCCAGCGGCCAGCCACTTCGATCTTGCGAAGGAAGCCATGCTTCGCGGGAAAGATGTTTTCGTGGAAAAGCCTCTGGCCTTGCGTCTGGAAGAAGGAGAAGAGCTCGTCGAAATCGCCCGCAAACACTCGCGGATTCTGATGGTTGGCCACCTGCTCCATTATCATCCGGCGATTGTCGAGCTTCGCCGCCTGCTGGACCAGGGTGAGTTGGGCCGTGTCGAATACATCAGCTCCTCCAGGCTTAATCTGGGCAAGCTACGCACGGAAGAAGACATCCTCTGGAGCTTCGCGCCGCATGATATAGCCGCGATTCTTCATCTTCTTGGCGAAACTCCTACTAGCGTTGCGGCGCAAGGAGCCAGCTATCTGAACCACCCGATTTCCGATGTGACCTTGACGATCCTTGGATTCAAAAGTGGCGTCAGGGCCCATATTTTTGTGAGCTGGCTGCATCCCTTTAAGGAACAGAAACTCGTTATTGTCGGCAATCGCAAGATGGCTGTTTTTGACGACACCCAGCCTGACCAGAAACTGGTCCTCTATCCGCACAGGATCGAGTGGGTGCATCGCCAGCCTGTGGCCCGTAGAGCGGAGGGCGAAGTCGTTCAACTGAGCAAGGAAGAGCCACTGCGCGTGGAGTGCTCTCATTTCCTTGATTGCGTTCGCGATCGAACGACTCCGCAAACGGACGGGGAAAATGGATTGCGTGTCCTTCGTGTTCTGCATGCCGCGGGCCAGTCCGTGCGCGACCAGGGTCACCCCGTTTCTTTCGAGACTCACACTGCCCCTCGATATTTCGTTCACCCCTCCGCCTTTGTGGATGCTCCCTGCGAAATTGGGGAAGGCACCAAAATCTGGCATTTCTCCCACGTGATGCGCGGTTGCCAGATTGGCGCGAATTGCAATCTCGGTCAGAACGTGAATGTTGCTCCCGGCGTGCGCATCGGGGAAAACGTAAAAATTCAAAACAACGTTTCCCTGTATACCGGTGTTGAGCTGGAAAACGACGTTTTTTGCGGTCCATCCATGGTTTTTACGAACGTCCTGACGCCACGCAGCCACGTCAATCGCAAATCGGAATACCAGCGCACGCTGGTGAAGCGTGGTTCTTCCCTTGGGGCAAACTCCACGGTTGTTTGCGGTGTGACGATTGGCGAGTATGCCTTTGTCGGAGCGGGTGCGGTTGTGACGAAAGATATTCCCCCTTATGCCCTGGTGGTTGGGGTTCCCGCTCGCCAAATCGGCTGGGTGTGTTTCTGCGGAGTACGCCTCGATGAATTCGGCAGTCACGCCGATTGCCCAGCCTGCGGGAAGCGTTATTTGATTCAGGATGGCGCCCGGCTTGTTCCGCACGTTGATTCCTTCCCCACCGAGAGGGCCGAAGTCCAAGAGATTTTGGATCTTCGGGAAGATGCACTGCCGGGCTTTCCCGAAATTTCACCGGCTGCTCAGCCCCGTGCGCAAGCCGCGTCTGCCGGTAATGACTGAGGCCAGACCAGGCCCAGGATCTTGCTGCGCGACGGCTCACCAGCGCTAGCCGAATAAGCTTCCGCCTGGCTTCAGAAAACCATGGCAAAGGAAGACATCAATTTCCGGGTACTTCTTCACGGTTTGGTCTATTTCTGTCGTAAATTTCCCGGCATTCTATCGAGCCCCGGCTGGGAATTCCGTCACTACGATCCGAATCGGTTTTCTGAGCTATTGCCGGCCGCAGTCTACCTTCAGCGATGTGACTTGGCGTATTCGTGGGGTGGACGCCTGACCTTGGGAAAGTTTCTTTCGGTCGCAAGGGCGCTCCAGAAGAAGAACCTGATTATGTTCTGGTGCGGCAGCGACACACTGGCAGCCTACAAGGATTACGAAGCTGGCCGTCTCGACCCCTGGATTGCTGAAAGGATTCATTGGGCGGGTTCACCCTGGCTTGCCGAGGAAGTGCGGGCCATGGGCTTGCAATGCGAGTATGTGCCTGCGACCTGGGTGGATGTTCCCACTACACTGCCACCGATGCCGGCAAAATTTTCTGTGCTGGCTCATCTTTCGAGTGCTGCTCGAGTCGAACTTTACGGGATCGATTATCTGTTTGAAGTAGCCAGGCGAATGCCAACGGTGGAGTTCCACGTTGTGGGTATACTCCCAGGCGAATCCTTGCAAGGCCCGGTCAACGTCAAGGTGCATGGACGCGTGCCGTCAATGAATCCTTTTTTCCACGAAACTTCCGTTCTCTGGCGTCCCGCGCGCCATGATGGTCTATCGTTTGTTGCCCTGGAAGCGCTGGGCCATGGCCGCCACGTGCTGTGGAGTTATCCATTTACGGGAGTCAGGGTCGCGAAGGATGCGGTGTCGGGATATGCGGAAATTCAGCGATTGCATGATCTTCATCTTCAGGGCAAGCTGCAGATAAATCGCATTGGGGCGGACTATATCGCCTCCAATTTCACGCCTGCGCGAATCCGCCAAAATGTCCTGCTGCGCTGGAAACATATCATTGAGTCAAAGGCAGGTGCGGCTGGCGCCCGCTATTGCGGCGATCAACCAGCGATCTGATCTTGGCCTAGCCGATGCCCACGCACACAGAAAGCATGAGGAGTACCGGGCGCGTTCTGGTTCACGGCCTAGACTATTTTGGCCCTGCTTTCGCCGAGTTCATGACAGGTGGCGGCTGGGATTTTCAGTATTACCCTGACAAGGGTCTGGGCAATCTTACTGCCATGGGCAATGCACTCAGGCAATGCGATCTCGTTTATCAAATCGGCGGCCGAGTGACAATTGGCAAATTCCTGCGCGCGGCGAAATTCCTCGGCAAAGCCCGCATCGTCATGCATTGGGTTGGCAGCGACGCATTGGAACAAAAAGAGGTGGCGGCTGCAGGGAGGGCGCATCCCTGGGTGCTCAAAGCAATTCAGCATTGGGCCGACTCCGAGTGGATTCACAAGGAAGTAACCGCCATGGGCGTTTCCTGTGAGTTGGTGCCACTGCCTTCTCCAAAGGTGCCGGATCGCCCGCTGCCCCTGCCCACAGATTTTCGTGTGCTTGTCTATGTGCCCTCCGTCGAGCGCTCCAAACAATACGGACTTGACATGATCCTCGAGGCCGCGCGTCAGCTTCCGCAGATACAGTTTGAACTTGTGGGGCTCCGCGACGGGCCGGTCCCGAACCCTCCGCCGAACCTGTGTTTTCACAAGCGCATCCGAGATCTAACTGAATTTTACAAGCGGGCTTCCGTCGTGTGGAGGGCCGTGCGTCACGATGGCCTGTCGTGGATGGTTTTGGAATCGCTTGGATATGGCCGGCACGTTCTGTGGACCTATCCCTTTCCAGGTTGCATTCAGGCGAGGTCCGCTTCTGAAGCCAGTGCTCACATCTTGCGTCTCTATCAGATGCACCAGGAACAGCAGCTTCCGATCAATGAAGAGGGCGTGCAATTTTTGGCGGCCAGTGAATATAACCCTCAGAATTTCAGAAACAAAATCAGAATGCGCCTGCAGAAAATCCTTGAGACCTAAGCCTGCGACTGTAGGGACCTTCGGAAACAGTAAATGAAAACAAACATCATCCGTGCCTTGGTCTTGCTACTTTTCCTGCTTGTCGAGATTTCCGCTCCAGTAGTATCCGCGGCACAGAAAGGTGCCTCCCGCCTTCCCGCTGGCGCGGGGGCCACGGCGAAGCCCGAGGCCCCATCCCCGAGTGAGAAAAAGCCGGGCAACAAACAACTTGGGGATCATTATCTGATGCTCGTGAACACTGCCGTCGCGTCCTACATGACAGAGGACAAGTTTCGGCAGTTCGACAAATCCCCCTACGATGGCATCGCGGTTGCATTTCTTCATGCATACGACACTTCCTCCCCGCCTTCGGTGGCCTCCATCGACCAGCAAATTGCCGGCTGGAAGAAATTCACAGACAAGGATATCTGGCCATGGGTCTACGTGAATCGCATGATTGGGATGAGCCTTGCCGAAAACAATTCCCATTCGGATAATCCTTACTTTCGGCAAATTGCTGGGACCGACCTGGACGACAAGCGTGGCGCACGCTCTGACTTTCTCCAAATCTGGCAAAATTCCTTGATTGCTGCACGTGATTCAAACGTTCCCGGAATTGTCTGTGATTTGGAGTTCTACAACTATTACAAGGAATACGATATCGGTGAGTTGGCTGGTCAGACAGGCAAGAAGCCATCGGAAGCTGCCGAGAGCTTAAGAGAGCTTGGCGAAAGAATGGCCGATTCTGCAGCCGGAGCTTACCCGAATGCCACCTTGTGGCTGCTCTTCACCGGTTTGACGCACGCGGGCTACAAAACGATCAATGGCGTTCCCTATTACCCTTCGCCAACTTACATTGCGATTGGCTTGCTTGATGAGATTCGCAGCAGGAAACTGCCGCTCAAGGTTTTGGCGGGAGGCGAAGGAAGTATTGGATACTGCCACGATTCACTTGACGAATTCAAGCAATCCATCCGGAAACGCCAATCGGATCTGGCTGCGGACTTGCAAAAATACAACGGGATACTGGAGCTTGCCGGAACCCTTGCCCTCTGGAGCGATCGCGCTGCCAAAAGAGATTGGATGACCGAGGGATCCTGCAAAACCTCGGAAGCGGACACCATCGAAGATCTTCAGCCTTACATTGAGCTTCTCCTGACGACCTACCGATATAACTGGCTCTACGCAACCTCGGGGGGAAACTATTTTCCATTCCTTCCGGCAAATGCCCCACGCTTCGATAGGGCTATCCAAAAAGCCAAAATCCATGCAGGGAATGCATCTTTGAAAGCACCTTGAGCTTCAGCAACCAGGCAATTTGTTCTTCATTAGGGATTCAGAAACTAGCCAGGCGATGTGAGGCGTTCCGCCACAGACAGGGTGAGGAGGTAACACGGCATGAATGTTCCGGAGTTCCGGCAAAATACTTCAGGCCACACTTGGATTAGTGTGGTCGGCGCGCGGCCCCAATTTGTGAAAGTGGCCCCCATTTGCCGCGCCATCGAATTGTACAACGCCACACCGGGCGCAGTGCCTATCGATCACAGGATCATTCATACCGGTCAGCACTACGACCGCGACGTTGCCGAACTATTCTTCGAGCAAATGGCCATTCCGCGGCCCGATTTTAATCTCGCGGTGGGGTCATCATCACACGGCAAGCAACTTTCCCACATGATGCAGCGCATGGAGCCTATCTTAAAGACCGAGCGTATCGATTGGATGATTGTCTATGGCGATACGAATTCCACCCTTGCTGGTGCGCTTATTGCTTCCCGTCTGAGAATTCCTCTCGCCCATGTCGAAGCAGGCTGCCGGAGCTGGGACCTCGGCCAACCTGAGGAGCAAAACCGTATCGTCTCGGATCATCTCAGCCAACTGCTTCTTGCTCCTTCCAAAGCGGCGCTGGAGAATTTGCGGCGGGAAGGAATCGGCGGCGAAGCAGACCCCCACAAACGACAGACGATGTTGGTGGGTGACGTCATGTATGACGCCATGCTTCAACATCTCACGCTTGCTGAAAAGCGCACGGAAAGCAATCTGCGCGAGTTTGAGTTGAAGAGTAAGAAATATTATCTGCTCACGCTGCACCGGGCGGAGAACACCAACAACCGGCGCCGTCTGGCATCCATTTTGTCGACGGTTAAGACCTTGGACCTTCCTGTTCTTTTCCCCGTTCATCCGCGGACCAGGCAAGTGCTTTCCCTCTCCGGCATTTCGCTGAACGGGAAGATTCGCGCTGTGCGTCCACTGGGCTTTCTAGAAATGTTGGCTATGGAAAAAAACGCCAAGAAAATCCTCACCGATTCGGGCGGCGTGCAAAAGGAGGCTTTTTATCTCGGGGTACCTTGCGTCACTTTGCGGGACCAAACCGAGTGGCCAGAGACCGTCGCGTGTGGTGCTAACCGTGTCTCCGGCACGGATCCTGATTCTATTCGCGAAGCCGTGCGCGACCCACAGCACTCGGATTGGTCCACGCTTTCTTTCTACGGGGACGGCAAGTCCGCAGCAAAAATTATCGATCACTTAGTGAATGCCGTACCGCACTAAGGATACTCAATTGAGACAGTGCGGGTGGCGGGGTACATGAGAAGATACCGCGTCGTTCGCCCGCCCCTCTTCGCTCCAATGACTCTTCCAATGCAACAGCCCAAAGTCGTGCACATGACGTCGGTCCACGTGCCATTTGATCCGCGAATTTTTCATAAGGAATGCCGTTCACTGGCCAGGGCAGGATTTGACGTTACCGTTATCGGCACGAATTGGCAGGAGGGGGAAAGGGATCGCGTCCAAATCAAATCGATCCAAGGAGATTCGTCGCGGTTGGGCAGAATGACTCGCACGGTATGGAGAGTTTTCAGGGAGGCCAGAAAGCAACGCGCCGACATTTACCATTTCCACGATCCTGAGCTGATTCCCATCGGGCTCCTTCTCCGGGCAGGCGGCAAAGATGTGATTTATGACATCCATGAGGACAATCCCAAGGAAATTCTCTCGAAGCGGTATCTGCCAGGCTGGAGCCGCGCCGCCGTATCCTGGGTCATCGCCAGGCTGGAAAACGTGGCAAGTGGAAGATTCTCAGCGCTTGTCGTTGTGACTCCTTCGATCGCCAAACGCTTTCAGAAGCTGAACCGGCGCACGATCATTGTCCACAATTATCCTTATGTCCGGGAGTTGCTGCAGGAAGGTAACGAAATTCCCTGGGACTCGCGGCGGCAGTCAGTGGCGTATGTAGGTGGACTCACGCTGCAACGCGCCATTCGCGAAATGGTGCACGCCATGGCGCTTTTGCCCGATTCCCTTCCCGCAATACTGGAATTTGCCGGCCCAGAGATCAAAGGCGATGCGAATTTTGCCGAATTGCGGCAGCATCCGGGTTGGCGAAGGGTACGGCATCATGGATTCATCGATCAAAAGAGCACCTTTCAGATACTCCAGGAGGTTCGCGCTGGGCTCGTTCTCTATCATCCGGAACCCAATCAGATTGAGTCCATGCCGCAGAAAATATTCGAGTACATGGGAGCCGGCATCCCGGTGATCGCTTCTGATTTCCCGCTCTGGCGGCGCATTATCGGTGACGCAGGCTGTGGGTTTTTCGTTGACCCTCTAAAGCCTGTCGAAATTGCGAAAGCCATTGAATACGTGTTGACTCATCCCCGGGAAGCGGAAGAAATGGGCCGCCGCGGCCAAGCAGCCGTTCTCAAGCAATTCAACTGGGACAGTGAGGCGGAAAAGCTGCTACAGCTCTATCGGGCGCTCAGGAACTGAGCTTATGCGCGCGGTGCCCGGAAGATTCAAGAACAAAGGTACGTCCACTTGCTTGGGACTTTTGAAGGAGGAGCTAGATGTCTGTAGCAACCAGTAGTTTTGTCCCTTTTCACCGAGCGCTAATCGAAAAAGAGGAAGTCAATGCCGTCCTCTCCGTTCTTCAAAGTGGCTGGCTCACCTCAGGCCCCGCAGTTAAGGAGTTCGAAGATGCTTTCGCGCGCTTCACCGGCGCAGCCCATGCCCTGGCCGTGAATTCCTGTACGGCGGCTCTCCATCTCGCTCTCGTAGCTTGCGGAATTGGGGAAGGCGATGAGGTCTTGCTTCCAACCATGACCTTCGCCGCTTCTGGTGAGGTTGTGCTGTATTGCAGGGCGCGTCCCGTTCTGGTCGATTCCGCGAAGGAATCCTTCCATGTCGACCCTGAGCAGATTGAGCGGGCCATCACCAGCCGCACACGGGCAATCATACCGGTGCACTATGCTGGTTATCCATGCGAGATGGACGCAATTCTGGATATCGCTCATCGCCACGGGTTGAAAGTGATTGACGACGCCGCGCACTCTTTTCCCGCCAGTTATAAGGGAAGGATGATCGGGACATTAGGGGACATCACTTGCTTCTCTTTCTACGCCACAAAAACAATCACCACAGGTGAAGGCGGGATGATTACGACCGAAAACCCCGAGTATGCCGAACGGATGCGCATCCTCAGCCTTCATGGCATCAGCAGGGATGCCTGGAAGCGCTACACTGCCGAAGGTACCTGGCGGTATGACATCCTCGAAGCGGGATTCAAGTACAATCTCACCGATCTTCAGGCCGCCATCGGACTCGCTCAGCTCGCCAAAGCGGAGGATTTGCGATCCCGCCGGGCGGCCATTGCGCAACGTTATTCCCGTGAGTTGGCCTCCGGGGATGCGTTCATTTGTCCGCCAGAACCGAATGATGCGAGCCACGCCTGGCATCTTTATGTCGTACGAGTCAACCCAGGCTCGCTGCGAATCGGCAGAGATCAAGTCATTGAAGAACTGAGGTCGCGCGGCATTGGCAGTTCCGTCCACTTCATTCCCCTCCATTTGCACTCGCTCTATCAGAAGCATCTTGGTTATCGCAAGGGGCAATTCCCACAAGCCGAGCGGCATTTCGAAAACGCAATCTCCTTGCCTATTTTCCCCGGAATGACCGATGAGGAAATCGACCGCGTTTTAGAGGGGCTACGCGAGATCGCAACGGTTCACAGAAGATGAATCGAAACAGCACATTCGGGTGAGCGCGTCTATGAGATGTTCTGTGCAGCTGTGGACGTCCTGATGAAGCAATCCTTCTACCTGCGATTTGGAAAACGCTTCTTCGATTTGGCAGTTGCGGCCACGGGGCTAATCCTGATTTTACCGCTGCTGCTGGCAGCCGGATTAGCTGTGAAGCTCTCCAGTCGAGGAACTGTCTTTTTCCGCCAAAACCGTGTAGGTCAGTCTGGAAGGCCCTTCCAAATGTTCAAGTTTCGCAGCATGCGAGTGCGAGGCGAAGCCGGATCGCGCTTGACTGCATACGGAGACCCGCGGATCACACCGTTAGGCGCATGGTTGCGCTGGACGAAGATCGATGAACTTCCCCAGCTCATCAACGTCGTACTCGGGGACATGAGCCTGGTCGGACCACGCCCCGAGGTTCCTGAGTTTGTGAATCACTACACCCAAGTGCAACGGAAAGTGCTGGAG
>Ga0074046_10000934_pt1 | contig 27082 bp, 23 predicted proteins | sample BogForMeECP23OM3_FD_94441 | JGI IMG/M metagenome (GOLD analysis project Ga0074046, IMG submission 94441) | Bog forest soil microbial communities from Calvert Island, British Columbia, Canada - Bog Forest MetaG ECP23OM3 | ecosystem: Environmental > Terrestrial > Soil > Wetlands ...
GGCAGCGTGCGCGAGCGCAGCCTATCCCGCAGCTCCCTGCGCTCACTCGGCGTCAAGCAAAACTCTCCTGCAAGCATGCCTCATGATACAAGAATCCGATACCAATGTCACCGTTACAGGCCATTAGTTCGGCCTTGTAGTTCGGCCTTGACGGTTTGGCGCGGCGGCTTGCCATCGAAGCTGCGTGCGCGAAGCACGGCAGCAAAATGTAGCGTCCGAAAGTGAGAACTCGCCGATGACCACAAGATTGCGCGGTGCCGACCTCCTGCGCGACCCGCATCAGAACAAATTCACCGGCTTCACCGAGACCGAACGAGGCACGCTGAAGCTGGAAGGCCTGCTGCCAGAAAGCATCGAAAGCATCGAAACGCAGATCCAGCGAGTGCGGCTGCAACTCGAGCAGCGGACCTCACCACTGGAGAAATACATCTATCTCTCGGAACTGCAGGACGTCGACGAGACGCTCTTCTATAGGTTGCTGACATCCGACCCTGCGCGATTGCTTCCGTTCGTATACACCCCCACCGTCGGCGACGCCTGCCTGCAGTTCAGCCGCATCATGCTCCGGCCCAAGGGCCTTTACGTATCGATCAATCGCAAAGGCCAGGTGCGCGAGATCCTCCGCAACTGGCCCGAAAGAGACGTGCGATTCATCGTGGTCACCAGCGGCGAACGAATTTTGGGCCTAGGCGATCTCGGCGCCGACGGGATGGGAATTCCGATCGGCAAGCTTGCGCTCTACACGGCGTGCGCCGGAGTTCCGCCCGAACTTTCGATCCCGGTCATGATGGATTGTGGAACGAACAACGACAGGTTGCTGCGGGACCCGCTTTATACGGGGCTGCGTCAGCCGCGTCCCTCCTCTATCGAACTTGATGCCTTCGTCGACGAGTTTGTGACCGCTGTTGAGGAAGAGTTCCCCGACTGCTGCATCCAGTTCGAAGATTGGGCGCGCGCCGACGCGTTTCGACTGCTCGTGCGCTATCGCGACCGCGTCTGCTGTTTCAACGACGACATTCAAGGTTCCGGGGCGGTCGTGGTTGCAGGGATCTTGAGCGCGTTGCGGATCACCGGCGGGAGTCTCATCGACCAGACCTTTCTTTTCCTTGGCGCCGGCTCCGCGGGAGTTGGCATCGCCTATCTGCTTACCCAGGCGATGGTTGCAAGGGGAATTTCAGCGGAGCAGGCTCGCGCACGGATTTGGCTCTTCAATAGCAACGGCCTGGTCGAATCGTCGCGCGATGACCTTACCGATTTCCAGCGCCCATATGCGCATCAGCACGCATCGACAAGGGACTTTGTCGCCGCGATCGAATCGCTCAAGCCGACCATGATTGTCGGAGTGAGCACAGTCGCGAAAGCCTTCAGCCAGAGCGTGATCGAGACGATGGCGCGTATCAACCGCCGTCCGATCATCTTCGCGCTGTCCAATCCAACTTCGCGTTCCGAGTGTACGGCGGAGGAAGCGTACCAATGGTCCGATGGTCGAGGGGTATTTGCGAGCGGCAGCCCGTTCCAACCCGTGCAATATGGCAGCCGACGCTTGGTGCCGGGTCAATGCAATAATTTGTATATTTTCCCAGCGATGGGACTCGCTATCTATGCGAGCCGCGCAAAGCGAGCCACCGACGAAATGTTCCTGACGGCCGCTCACGCGCTGGCCGAACGCGTCACGCCGGCTGACCTGGAGACGGGGCTCGTTTATCCTCCGCAGTCCGCTATATTCGAAACCGAAATGCATGTCGCCCGGCGAATCGCCGAGGTGATATTTGCCCGCGGTCTTGCCCGCGTGAAGGAACCCAAGGATCTGGGTGCATTCCTCAGGTCGCTGGTCTACCGGCCCGAGTATCGACACCTCGTTGTTTGAGCATCGAAATCACGTAGGTTTCGGACTGCCCTACGTGTCGTCATTTAGCGGGGCGCATCCGAGTGCGGCCAGGCCTCCCGCAACAAGCACTGCGGCGAAAATCACGAAGGCTGCGAAGTAATTGCGCGCTACATCGTAGAGCGATCCGGCCGCGAGGGGTCCTGTGGCCGCCCCGATCGTTGTGAACACTCCACTCAGACCCAAGAGCGTGCCGAACCGCTTGAGCCCGAGCGAATCCGCCGTCAAATCCGGGACCAGCGCAAGCGGCGCTCCGGAGGCGAGGCCGTAAACAACGGTGTATGCGGCAAGGATACCGGCGTTGCTCGCCCCGAGCAGGAGAATTTGTCCTGCCGCCGCAAACACCATTGAGATTGCGAGTGCGTAACGTCCGCCGATCCGGTCCGCGACCGCTCCGCTCAGCGGCTTACCAAGCGCAGCTAGGCCGAACGTCAGGCTCAGCACCAGAGCTGCTTGAGTCGGGGAGTACCCGATTCCGATCAGGTAAGGGACCATGTGCAGTGAACCGCCGGTTATCGCGAAAGCAAAGGCGAATTGCACCGCCGCGATCATCCAGAACGAACGGCCACGCAGCGCCTCGCTGACCTCAAGTCCCGAGCCTGACGATAGAGCCTCAGCCAAAGCGCCGGTCTCCGGCCTCGTCCTCACGACCGCGAGCACCAGCGGCACGTCGATGAGAAACATCGGAAGCGCTAGGGCGACATAACCTGCGCGCCATCCCGCGCGTCCGATCGCCTCAGCCGCCACTAGCGTCATCAGCATTCCGCCCAGCGAGGCCCCAGACATCGCAAGTCCGAGCGCTGTGCCGCGCCGTTCGCCAAACCAGTTCGCCAATACCTGCGAGCACGGCAAGAGCGTGGCCCCGGCGATCCCCACCCCGAGCATGGCGTATGCGATCACGAAGGTGTCATATGAATTTGCTCGGCTGGCAAGCAGGAGCGCCGCGCCGCTCACACATACGCCAGACGCGATCACCGCACTGGCGTCCACCCTGTCTAGCAGCCAGCCGAAGAGGGGCGCGCTCACGCCGGCGCTAAGACCGAGCACCGTTTGAAGAGAGGAGAGCCGCGCGCGCGTCCATCCGAATTGACGCAACAATGGTTCGAAGAACACCCCGGCAGTGTTGAAGCCGGAACCGAAAACCAGGAATAGCGTCAGGAACAGGCTGGCGACGATAAGCCGTTGCTGACGATTCCAGGTTTGATGTCCCGCTTTCACAGCACGCGGACAGCCTCTTCGATTCGTCTCGCGAGGGCGGTGTAATCGTCGCCCTCGAGACGAAGCGGTGGGCCGAATGCAACCGATGCTGGGCCAGGATGGATCATCGAGGCGCCGCGAGGGAGGATGCGGTCGAGTCCGCGCAGCCGCACTGGAATTACTGGCAGGCGCAGCCGCGCTGCCAACATCGCTGCTCCCGGCTGGAACTCCTTGATCTGGTCGGTCACTGAGAGCCCGCCTTCGGGGAAAAACAGGATGGACCAACTGTCGCTCACCAGGTCACCGATATGACGCAGCGTCTGACGGGTTTCCGCCTCCTGTTGCGAAAGTGGAAATCCGTTGAAGAACATCGCGGCGACGAAGTAGCTCGCGCTGGAGACGAATCGGCGCCATGTCGAATAGCGCTCAGGATGGAAGTGCGCGTCGAAGAATTCCTTGAGCATCGCGGGTGCGACGCGGTAGCGCCAGCGCGCAGGCATCGCCGCGAAGATCGCCGGAGCATCGAGGTAGCTCAGGTGATTGGAGGCGAAGAGCACCGGCGCCTCGATCGACTCCAGATGTTTCAGCCCGGTGACCGTGAGCTTGATTGTGAGCCGCGTCATCGGAATGGCGAATCCGGCCAGCCCGGCCCGCCGGATCGCGCGTGCGGCCACGCTGCGATTCCAGGTGCTCGGCTCGAAGGAGTCCTCAGGAATGGCCGCCGGCGCGTGGATCATCTTCGCGAGATTCGCGACTTTGTATGCGCCTGTGAATACGGCCTCATCGATGGTGACGTTGAACTGCTGCTCGAGTTCGACGAGCAGTTCGACGCGCTCAAGCGAGCTTAGCCCCAACTGATCGAGAGTGGTCTCGCCTGTGATTGCCCGATCGGGCGCATATCTCGCGATCAGTTCGCCCAACTCGTCGGCCGGCTCGGCGGCGCCCGCCGGCGCGCCCGCGTCGACCCATTTCTGGATCACGCCGCGCTTGAGTTTGCCGGTTCCTTCAGTGCGCGGGAGGTCACCGGCGGTCCATATCGTAGCGGCTCGGATCCTCTGATGCGCCTCGAGTCGCGCGTTGGCGAGACTGACCACCTCTTCCTTGTCGGCGCCTGGATCAAGTACCAGCACGGCGTGAACACGATCCTTGCCGACCACCGCGCAATCGCGCACTCCCGCAACCGCACTGATGACGAGTTCGACGTCCTCGGGGAAAATCTTCAGCCCGGCGGGCGTGACGATCATTTCTTTCTTGCGTCCGCGGACGAACAGATGGCCGGCGTCGAGCTTGCCGACGTCTCCGGTGTGAAACCATCCGTTCTCGAACGCTTTCATGCTTTCGGCAGGCGCGTTGAAATAGCCGGGAGTGACGATGTCGCCGCGCACCAGGATTTCTCCGTCCGGAGCGATTCTGACTTCAACGCCGGGCAGCGGTTGCCCGGCGCTCCCAAAAGGATGCCCGTGAAACGGATGGCTGAAGCTGATGACCGGCGCAGTCTCGGTGAGACCGTAGCCCTGCACGACAAGGAAGCCGAGCCGCGACCAGAACTCCTCGAGCGCAGGTTCGAGCGGGGCCCCGCCGACTACGAAGCCCCAGAACTTGAGGCCGAACATGCGATGCACCTGCCGATAGCGCCACCATCGCATCGGCCAATGCGAGTTGGTGGGAGGGGGCGCGGCAGTTTCCGGATACCTGCGCACTGCGTACCGGCGCATCACTTCGAGCATCTTGGGAACGCAGACCAGGAACGAGACGCGGCGACGGCGAATCTGTCGCACGACCTCCTGCGGACTGTAGCCGCGCATCAGAACCAGCACTCCGGGCAGCATCGGCGGGAAAAACATCGCCAGTGCCTGTCCGAACATGTGGCTCAGCGGAAGCAGGTTCAAGAAGCGCAACGGAAACAACGGGCGCACATAGCCGCGATACTTCATTACTTCGCGCTGAATCGGCTCGAGGTCGGCCGCGAGGTTGCGATGGGTTATCACCACGCCCTTGGGAGCCGCGGTCGAACCCGAGGTAAAGACCAACTCTGCAGTATCATCAGGGGAAACCTCCGCGGCGGGCGCAGGCGAGGCTGCACGCAGATCCACTTCGCGCAGCCGCCAGCATTGGACGTCCAATCCGCTTGCGGGCGGGCGGACGTCATCGCCAATCAACACCAGCCGCGCGCGCACTACCCGTTGCGTGTTGCACATCACCTCGGCGGAGGAGCGGTAGTCGATCGGGACTACGATGCTTCCGTTGAGGATGCAGCCCCAGAACGCGGCGATCCACTCGGGGCGGGCCTCGGACCAGATGATAACTTTGTCGCCTTTGCCGATGGACTCGCGCTGCAGCCGCTCAGCGAAGGCGCAGCTGGCGCTTGCGATCTCGTCGTAGCGATAGCTCCAGCCCCGGTATCCGTCGTAATAAACGACATACTCGGAGCGAATGTCGGCGAATTCGCGGAATAGGTCGAGCAGTGTGCGATTGCCCGCATTCGATGAAGGCTTAGCTGGCTCATCCGCCACGCGGATCGGCAGTAGAGGCTGAGCGGCATCGTCGGACATCGTGTAAAATCCTGATCAGGAAAGAGGCACTATGCTTCCGAGGGCAACGCCGGTCGGCCATAGCCCCTGATCACTGCTTCTTTCGCGCCGGCTTGGCCTTCACCTTGACCTTGCGCGCGACCGGCTTGGATTTCGCCGGCGCAGCGGCCTTGCGCGCCTTTCCGCGAGCGCGGCGTGCAACCGGCCGGCCCTTCTTCTTGCCCTTGGCCAGCTCTAGCAGGGTCTTACCTGAACGCTTCGATTTCTCACGTCCGCGCACGATCTCTTGAACGGTCTCTTCCGGCAGCACCTCTACGATCATTGCAAGCCCGTCGCGATCGCTGACATGCGGGAGGAGCCGGCGGATAAGTTCAAGTCCATATTCCGCGCCCTGTGGAGTGATTTCTTCAGCCTCGGCTAATTCGGCCAGCTCCCGAACGGCCTCGAGTGCGGCGTCGTGCTCTGCGCCAAGCCTCTCGACGTAGTCGTCTCCATAAATCTCTGCGAGAGCTGGATAGAGAACTTGCTCTTCATGATGAAAGTGCGGACCGGCATGCGCCGCCATCTCCTCGATTCCCCGTCGAACCGACTCGACGTCATTGGCCTCGACGGCGGCCATCAGGCCGAGCAGCATGTCGCGCAGCTGGCGGTGCTCCTCGCGGAAGACTTCTGTGAATTGATTTGCCAACATTTGCTCGCTCCTTAATTTACTGCGCAACCTGTTCCGGCTGCGGCTGCAAGTCTCGAATTTGCTTCTGCTCTATCTCAACCCACAATGCAGCGCTCACAGAGAGGAAGAGCAATTCGCTTGCCATCGGGACCAGCTGGATTGGGCAGGTTATTGCGCTTGTTGTGCGACGCAGAAGAGGACAATGAGCTCAAACGCTCAGGCGAAGGTGTCTCCGATCGCACCAGTCACATGACCTGCCTTCTATATTCGCTTAAGTGGGCGCTGGATTGGCGGCGGGCATGGAAGATGAATTAGGAATTCAGGATGCCTTCGATGGTCAACCGCGGGGTGAGATGGGGACCGAGCGGCTTACGGGCAATAGGATGGGGACTTTAGCTCTCCTATTTGTAGGCGACGTGATGCTGGGCCGGGGGGTCAACGCGGCGCTGCGCGAGGAGGATGCGGATTACCCGTGGGGGAACACGCTTTCAGTATTTCGTAGCGCCGACTTGAGGATCGCCAATCTGGAATGCGTGATCTCCGACCGCGGTTCACCGTGGCCAGAGAAGGAATTTACCTTCCGCTCGGATGCCCGCAACGTCGGCGTACTTAAGGCTGCCGGTATCGATGCGGTCTCGCTCGCAAACAACCACTCGCTCGACTTCGGCTCCGATGCGCTTTCAGACACGCTCACGATGCTCGACCAAGCAGGCATCGTACATGCCGGCGCCGGTCCAGACCTGGCCGCCGGGTTCACACCGGGGACTTTGACTGCAGGAGGCTTAAAAGTCGCGCTCGCCTCGTTCACCGATGATCGGCCGCAATGGGAAGCAGGAGAGCATCGGCCAGGAATCGCCTATGTGCCGGTCGATTTCGAAGAAGATCGCGCCACCCGGCTCTTCGATACGATCCGAGCTGCCCGGCGGGCGGCCGATATTGTAATCGTCGCGGCACACTGGGGACCGAACTGGGGCTACGTGCCACCGCCGCGGCATATACCTTTTGCGCATCGCATGATCGATGTTGGCGCCGATATCGTGTTCGGGCACTCCGGGCATGTCTTTCGCGGTATCGAAATATATCGCGATCGCCCGATCATGTACTGCGCCGGAGACTTCCTCGATGACTACGCAGTTGACGAAGACGAACGCAACGACGAGTCGTTCATATTTGTCGTGGAGCTGGACGGCGAGAGAATTCGCCGGCTTGCTCTTTACCCTACCGTCATAGCTCACTGCCAGGCACGAATGGCCGAGCATCCACACGCGGAGCGCATCGCGCAGAAGATGACGCGTCTCTGCACGCAGCTAGGAACCTCCGCGCAATGGGACAAACGCGAGCATCGGCTCAAGATCACGGTTGTGTGAAAACGGCGGCGGTACGCGCGGCTACTCTTGAGCGGCGCGCAGATGGTTGATGACGCCATCGACGCCGAAGATATACCAGGCGTCCGCTTCGGCCATCTCCGCTTGGCGGCGGTTGGGCACTATGCCCTCCAGGGTCACCACCGAATTTCGCGTGCTGACCCTGATCGAGTCGTGGGTGACGAGGCGATCCTTTTCCAACGCCATCCTGATGGCGTCGGTGATCTCATCATCGCAGTCGTCCTCGGGGGGCTTGACCTCGATTCCGTTAACGACGTCGCGAGTGCCGGGGACCCACCAGGCGAGCAATTCGGCCAGACGCTTGTGCGACAGACTTTCGACCTGGCCATCGAGCGTCACGACTCCGTCGGCGACCGCGATTTCGATATAGCTACCTCGGTCAGCGGCGGCCTCGGCCGCCGTTCTGGCCCCGCCCTCTTGGGCGTCTTGAATTCCGTAGTGAGCGAAGGCGCCTTCCTGCAATATCGCCGCGCGCATGTGATCCCGGATCGCACCATCACCCATCGGTTGTCTCGGAGCGACGCGGATCCGGTCTATGATTCCTGTCGTGCCACGAATCGAAGCCGCCAGTTCCAGCGCGATCTTCTTGGCGGCCAGGCTTTCGGTTTCGCCCTGAAGGACAACACTTCCGTCTGGTTCGTACTGGATAACAATCGGATAGCGGCGAAGGTCTATGCGCTGATCGCGTCCGAGAGCCTCATGAACCTCGCGTACGATTCCCGCTGAGTCTTGCATTGAAGCCTTAAACTCCTGACGGATTGACCGTTTCATGGTGCCGCTGCGCGTCGGCCCACAGCTTTTTCAAATCCTTGGGAAGCTGGCTCATCACGTCCCACGCCTCGCCTTCCTGGCCGGTCGGGCTGCCGAGCAACTTCTGCAATTCCGCGAAAATGGCCGATACCGCACGTTCCGCTTCCGCATCGTCCGTGAGTCCGGCCATCCGGCGCACTTCCCATATAAACTGCTCGCCGCGGACGCGATGGACCTTGCGATCGGGATTTTCGAGCGACATCCACATCATTTTGAGGCGCTTGGGAAGTTGCGCGGCGACGTGCAGCGCCTCCCGCGGCGTGATCCGATCGCGCAGTTCCTGGAAGACCGCGAAGGTCAGCCCCTCCGCGCGACGCAGGTCACATCCGATGCGCCCCATAACATCTTTGAAGAATTGCTGATCTTGCATGATGAATCGCTCCTTTGGGTGCTCTTGTTGTTCGGTAGAGCACGACACGTGCCAGTTGCCAAAACTTTGGACGTTTTCGGAAAGCGATGCAGATCAAGGCATAGATCAAATCAGCGGGTTGTTACTGTCGCGAAATGCAGAGTAACTGGCGCGATCGGAATCAGATTTCTATTTAATAGGGACTCGTTTGCCTCCAACGATCGCGAGCGTGCTCGCCTGCGGACCTTCGTCACCTTCCTCCTCGGCAAAGCGCACAATAGTTCCGAGCGTCAGATCATCGAAATGCTCACCGAGGACACTGTGGCGATGGAAATAGACCTCGCGGTTATCGGCCGTCTCGAGGAAGCCGTACCCCTCTTTCGGGAAAATGCGAGCAACACGGCCCTCAGACGGCAGTTCATGCGCCTTTACGTCGCGCCTGAGCTCGCGAAGATGATCCTCGATCCGACGCCGCGCGGCATCGAATGCATCTCTGATCGCGACCGCCAAATCATTGGCCTCCTGCCGGTTGACCGAGACCTCAGCCCGGGGCATGCGGAGATCGATCCGCACGTTGAACGGCCCTCCTTTGCGGTGGTGATGAACCGGCGCCTCAACCACGACGTGGCACCCGGTGAGCCTTGGGTAGTACAGCTGAAGATCATCGGCGCGTTCACGGATCTGCGCCTCCATGGCCGGGGTTAGCTGAAAATCACGGGAGGTAATTTGAAGGGGGCGCTGCATATAAATTCACCATCTCGGGGTCAGAGTTTTGAGATACATGCTGAAACTGCATCAGATGTGCCAACTCGAAAGCTTTCTATCGCGCTAACTTGAATTGTTCGACATCGACGGTGACATTTTCCTCTTCTCGCTAGCTGGTGCGCGAATGCAGGTAGGCCACGCAGCCGTTCAGGCTGGTCATTTGGGGGTAGTCCGCTTCCGGAATATCGACTCCAGTGGCTTCGTGAATAGCGATCGCGAGGTTCAGGATGTCCATCGAGTCGAGGTCGACTTGCTCGCGCAGATCGCCCGCCGGATCGATTTCGCTTAACTCGATCTCGGGCGCGATCTTGTGGAGCTCGCGCAGAAAGATCGTCTTTATCTCGTCGTCGGTCACAGCTTCTCCGGCTCCTGCAACAGACGCTCGATGGCGGCGAGGAACAATGCGCCGCGATGACCGTCGCTCGCGCGATGGTCGCCCGACAGGCTGGCCATCACAACCGGCCTCGCGCCGACCATTCCACCGCTTGCCCACGGGCGCTCGACGATCTTGCCGAAACCGACCAGCGCAACCTGCGGCGGATAGATGGCGCCGAAAACGGTTTCGACGCCTTCGTCGCCGAGGCTGGTGACGGTGATTGTTGCATCTGCGATTTCAGAACTGCGCAGCATGCCGGCGCGCACGCGCTTTACCAGATCGCGCAGACTCACCATGATCTCGCTGAGACTTTTCTTGTCAACGTCGTGGATCGCCGGCGCGATAAGGCCGCCTTGCCGGATCGATATCGCCACGCCGACGTGAACCGCCTCGCTCGGCTTGAACGTGCCATCGATCCAGAAGCCGTTCATCTCGGGTATCTCATGTGCGGCGATCGCGACGGCCCTCAACAGCATCACGGAATAGAGCAGCCTCTCTGTCACCGGACGCTTGAGGTTCTCCGCCTGCAGCCACCCCATCGCCTTGCTCATGTCAACGTGCGTGCCGAGGTAGTAATGGGGTATCTCGCGCTTGGAACGCGCCATTGCTGCCGCGATCACTTTGCGCATCGCCGCACGATGGTCGATCGCTGCGACGGCGGGCTTGGGCGGCGCCGCCGGTGCTGGTCTTTCAATTGGCGCGGCAAGCCCAGGCGCAGGAGTTGGCGGCGGCGGGGCCTTCGCGGCGCGCTCGACATCGGCCTTGGTGACAGCGCCTTCAGGACCGGTGCCCTTGACGGTTGCGAGATCCACCTTGAGTTCCATCGCGACGCGCATCGCGAGCGGCGAGATACGCGCGCGATGGGGCGCGGCAGGCTTCGGCGCCGGCTTCGCCGCGGCGCGTGGAGGCGCGGGTTGAGTCGGCGCAGCGGGCGCGAGAGCTACCAGCGCGCGCTCGGCGGGTTTCGGCTTAACTTCGGGAGCGGCGGCGACGACCTCGCCATTTGTGACAAGCACAGCCAGCAGCGTACCGACAGGGACCTTTTCTCCTTCCGGCACGACGATCTTCTGGATAACGCCGGTCTGGAAAATTTCCACCTCGATAGTGGCCTTCTCTGTGTCCACCACTGCAACGATATCGCCGCGCTTGACCGCGTCGCCCGGCTTCACCAGCCATTGCAGCACTGTGCCGACTTCCATGTCGGCGCCGAGCGAGGGCATCAGGAAATCAGCCATGACCGCCCATCATCCGCGTCACGGTTGCGGCGATCGTCGCGGCTTGCGGCAGCGCGGCATCCTCGAGATGCTTGGCGTAGGGCATCGGAACTTCGACGCTGCAGATGCGCTCCACCGGCAGGTCGAGTTCGTAGAACGCCCCTTCCATGATGCGCGCGCTGATCTCCGCCGAGATGCTACCGCTGCGCCATCCTTCGTCGATTATCACCGCGCGATGCGTGCGCACGACCGAATCGAGGATCGTCTCGGTGTCGAGCGGCCGCAGCGTGCGAAGATCCACGACCTCCGCATCGATCCCCGATTGCGCAAGTTTCTCGGCGGCTTGGATCGTCTTGCCCAGCGTGCCTCCGTACGTGATCAGACTCACGTCCGTGCCCGCGCGCCGTATCGTTGCCTTCGAGATTTCGACCGCGCCCGCATCGGCGGCCATCTCGCCCTCCATGTTGTACAGCGTGCCGTGCTCGAAGATGAGCACAGGGTCGGGATCCTCGAGCGCCGTCCACAGCATCCCGCGTGCGTCCTCCAGTGTAGCCGGCGCGAGCACCTTGATGCCCGGAATGTGCGCGTACCACCCTTCGAGGCTGTGCGAATGCTGCGCCGCGAGCTGTCGTCCGGCGCCGGTGGTCATCCTGATCACGAGCGGAACATTGAACTGGCCGCCAGACATATGGAGGATCGTCGCCGCGTTGTTTACGATTTGGTCGAGCGCCAGCAAGCTGAAGTTGACCGTCATGATTTCGACGATAGGCCGCATGCCGTTCAACGCCGCACCGATTCCGGCGCCGACAAACGCGGATTCGGAAAGGGGAGTGTCGCGGATGCGGTCGGGGCCGAACTCCTCGAGCAATCCTTTGCTCACCGCGTAGCAGCCGCCGTAAGCGCCGACATCTTCTCCCATCAGAAACACGCGCTGATCGCGGATGAGCGCGTCGCGGATCGCCTGGCGCATCGCCTCGCGATAAGTGATTTTCACTTTCTGCGCGTCGGGGTTCACGCTGGCTTCACTCCCGAGTAGGCGAAACGCGTAAGGTCTTCGATCGGCTCCCAGGTGCCGGCTTCGGCGAAAGCAACCGCTTTTTCGATCTCCGATGCGACCTCATCTTCGATGCGCTTCATATTCGCGTCATCCAAAACGCCCTGTGCTGTCAGGAGATTCTGAAAGGCCGCGATCGGATCGCGCTTTTTCCATTCCTCGACTTCGCGCTTGTCGCGATAGAGCTGCGGATCGTACATCGAGTGCGCCCGGAAGCGATAAGTGCGGAATTCGAGAAAGCACGGCCCCTCGCCGGAGCGCACCGCGAGCGCGGCCCGATTCGCCGCTTCCTCGCACGCGACGACGTCCATCCCATCGACCGGCCACGACGCCATTTCGTACGCCGCCGCTTTCAGGCTCAGATCGGTCTGCGACTGCGCGCGCTTGAGTGCCGTTCCCATTGCGTAAAGGTTGTTCTCGCAGCACAGCAGGACCGGCAGCTTCCACAACGCCGCCAGGTTCATGCATTCGTGAAACTCGCCCTCGGCCACAGCGCCGTCGCCGAAGAAGCACGCGGTCACGCGATCGCGATGTTGCAGTTTGTCGGCCAGCGCCATACCGATCGCGAGCGGCAGCCCGCCACCGACGATCGCGTTGCCGCCGTAGAATCGCGCCGCCGCGTCAAACAGATGCATCGAGCCGCCGCGCCCGCGGCTGCATCCTTCCTGCTTGCCATACATCTCGGCCATGATCGAATCGGCCGAAATGCCCCGCAGCAACGCGTGACCATGCTCGCGATAAGTCGCCACGACATTATCTTCCGGCCTCAGCGCGCGCATCGCGCCCACCGCAACGGCTTCCTCGCCGATGTACAGATGGAGAAATCCGCGGATCTTCGTCGCGCTGTAAAGCTCGGCGGCTTTTTCCTCGAAGCGGCGGATGCGCACCATGTCGTGCAGCAAGGCCAGCGCGTGTCCGGCATCAACATTCGGTGTCGCGATGTTTGGTTGCAGCGCCATGTTCTACGAACTCTCCAGCGTTGAGATGTCGCCCTCGGGCAGGCCGAGCTCGCGCGCCTTGAGCAGCCTGCGCATGATTTTCCCGCTGCGGGTCTTGGGCACGTTGGCGATGAAGTCGATTTCCTTGGGCGCGACCACCGCGCCCAACCGCTTGCGCGCGAAGCCAAGCAGCTCGCTGCGAAGCCCGTCGTTCCATGCGAACGACGGCTTGAGTGAGACGAATGCCTTCACGATTTCGCCGGCCATCGGGTCCGGCTTGCCGATGACGCCCGCCTCCGCGACTGCGGGATGTTCCATCAGAGTGCTCTCGACTTCGAACGGCCCGATCAGGTGACCCGACGATTTGATCACATCGTCGGCGCGCCCGACGAACCAGAAGTAGCCGTCGCCGTCGCGCCGGGCCAAGTCGCCGGTGAGATACCATCCCCCCAGAAAGCATTTGCGATAGCGCTCTTCTTCATTCAGGTAACCGCGAAACATCGACGGCCAGCCGGACCGCAAGGCAAGTTCCCCTTCGACGCCGGCTTCGCGAATCTCCTCGATGGCGCCGTCCTTCAGGCGGCGCACGATGCCGGCCTCGATGCCGGGAAGCGGACGCCCCATCGAGCCCGGGCGAATATCCATCGCGGCGAAGTTTGAAATCATAATGCCACCGGTTTCCGTTTGCCACCAATTGTCGTGAATCGGAAGGCCGAACGCTTCCTGTCCCCATACCACCGCTTCGGGATTGAGCGGCTCGCCAACGCTGGCAATAAAGCGCAAATGGCGAAGATCGTATTTGCGGATCACCTCGGCCCCGATCTTCATCATCATGCGGACCGCGGTCGGCGCGGTGTACCAGTTGGTGACCTTCTGCTTCTGCAGCAGCGCGTACCACCGTTCCGCATCGAACTCCGCCTCGTCGATAATGCTGCTGATGCCATTCGTGAGCGGAGCGATGATTCCGTACGACGTACCGGTGATCCATCCGGGATCCGCCGTGCACCAGAAAATGTCGTCGGGATGAAAGTCGAGCGCGAAGCGGCCGGTCACATGATGCGCGACGACGGCTTGATGCACGTGCATGGCGCCCTTGGGCTTGCCGGTAGTGCCGCTGGTGAAATGAAGCAGCGCGAGATCCTCGGGATCGGTCGGCGCGATCTCGAAATCGTCGCTCGCGTCGTTCATCAACTGTTGGAAATCTTCAGTGTTTGGAATCTTGCGAATCTCTTCGGGACTGCCAATCAGCAGCACGTGCTTGAGTCCGGGGAGCGAGCTGCGCAGGTCGGCGACTTTGCGTTTGTACAGCGCGACGGTGGTCACCAGCACGCGGCCGTCGCCGATGCCGATCCGTTGACGAATTGGTTCCGGGCCGAAGGCGGAGAAGAGCGGGCAAAAGACGTTGCCGTTTTTCAGCGTCCCAAGCGCGCTGAGATAAAGTTCGGGGACGCGCCCGGCGAGGATAAACACCCGCTCGCCCTTGCTGAGACCGAGCCGCCGCAGCACGTTCGCGAAGCGGTTGGTGAGCAGGCGCAGGTCGGAATAAGTGAAGTCGCGGGTTTCACCGCCTTTGCCGATCCATCGCAATGCCAGGTGATCGCGCAGCGCGCCGGCCGCATGACGATCGACCGCCTCGTGCGCGATGTTCAGCCCGTGGCCGCCTGGCAGGCCGTCGAGTTCGCGCCGGGCCGCATCCCAGGAAAATCCTGCGCACACTTTCTCGTAGTCGGGGAGATTCGGGGCGACCCCACATCCGCCTTTCGGCTTTTCAATGGTGTTATAGATCATTCGTGAGACTAAGCTAGGAATGTGCCACATCCCGGCTCAAGGATTGGGCGTTCAGAAACGTCGGAAGGGCATAAAAGAGTCGCAGGACTGTATCCGAACGCGCCACCAAATCGGCACGGATTCATAGCGGTAGAATCGCTGTACATGAACCGTCCAAATGAACCATGCATGCTTCTGTTGATGCTATTCGATTCCTAACGCAATGGCATGATCGATGCTGCGTCATGGTCATCCGACAAATCTTCGTTGCGGATCAGCAACGGCTAGTCGGTATCGTGACTGATCGGGACGTGTGCCGGCATATTTGCGAATCGATGAGGACGGGGAGCGATAGCGATGTACAAGGAGCGATCGGCTTTGCTGGTGGTTGACCTCCAGCCGGACTTCCTGCCGGGCGGTACGCTGCCTGTTGGAGGTGGAGACGAGATCGTGTCGCCCATTGCGGACTTGATGGAATCCGATCTCTTCGAGTTAATCGTCGCAATTCAGGATTGGCATCCGCCTGAACACATCTCATTCGCGAGCAACCACCACCCTGGCCGTAGAGCCTTCGAGAAGATCGAACTCTACGGCCATGAACAAATCCTATGGCCCGATCACTGCGTGCAAGGGACCGCCGGTGCCAACCTGCATCCTGGGATTCCATGGGCGAGGGCGGCTGCGATCATTAGAAAAGCGATGAACGCATCGATCGATTCCTACAGCGCGTTTCGCAACAATTGGGATCCAAAAGGCCATCGACCGCCGACCGGCCTGGCGGGGTATTTGAAGAATCGCGGGGTCGAGGAAATTTTTATCTGCGGTCTTGCTCGCGACTTTTGCGTCAGGTGGACAGCCGAAGACGCTCTCCAGGAAGGCTTTCGAGTCAACGTGATTTGGGATCTTTGCCGGTCGATCGACGCGCCGCGCGACGACATTCTGAGCCGTGAATTGTCGGGACATGGCGTCCAGATCATTACGGCGCAGGAGCTCCGCCGCCGCGGCAAGAGACGGTAGCGATGGATAATTACGAAGTCGCGAAAGTCCTCGACGAGACCGGCAATATGCTGGAGGTTGCGGGTGAGAACTTCTTTCGCGTGCGTGCCTACCGCAATGCCGCTCGGTCGATTCGCGATCTAACGGCGCAAATCGCTGATCTCAGCGAAGAGCAGATCGACGAGATTCCCGGCATCGGGGCCGATCTGGCGAAGAAAATAACGGCGATCACCAAGACCGGCGACATGCCGGTGCACCACGAGTTGGCATCAAAGTTCCCGCCTCAGCTCTTGGAATTGAAAGATGTTCCGGGACTTGGTCCGAAGCGATTGAAGCTTCTGATCGACCGCCTGCATATTCGCGACCGCGACGATCTCGAAAAAGCCGTCCGGACCGAGGCCCTGCGGAAAATCCGCGGCTTTGGACCGAAGATAGAGGAACGAATCCGGGAATCATTGCAGCGGCGCGAAACTGGCAAAGGCAAACGAATGCTCTACGCGGAGGCGACGCGGATAGCCGCGCAGATCAGCGCCCATTTGCGAAAATGCGCGGCCATCCGGGAATTCGAGCTGGCGGGCAGCTTTCGTCGGCGGCAGGAGACCATTGGCGATCTCGACGTGGTTGCCGGTGCTGCCGATTCCGCCACGGTCATGGAGCATTTCACCGCTTTCCCCGGCATCACCAAGGTAATCGGCTCGGGCGAGACCAAGACGAGCGTGGTCCTCAAAGGCGATCTGCAAGTGGACCTGCGCGTCGTACCCGCGAAGAGTTTCGGCGCGGCGCTCGCCTACTTCACAGGATCCAAATCCCACAACGTACATCTGCGACGTATCGCACAGGCGCGCGGACTCTTGCTCAATGAGTACGGCCTCTTTCGCGATGACGCTGTCGTAGCCGGCAAGACGGAAGAAGAGATTTACCGCGCGCTCGGGCTTTCGTGGGTGCCGCCAGAGTTGCGCGAGGACCGCGGCGAAATAGAAGCAGCCGCATCAGGTAAGCTGCCCAAATTGATCGAGCGTAAAGATCTTCGCGGCGACCTTCACACCCATTCGCTGTACACCGACGGTCACGCAACTATCGAGGACATGGCGCGTCAGGCTCGTGAAAGCGGTCTCGAATATGTCGCAGTTACCGATCACTCTCGCCGGATAGCGATGGCCCACGGTCTGAATCCTGAGCGCTTGCACGAGCAGAGGCGGGAGATCGAGCGAATAAGGAAGAAGCTCTCCGGCATTTCACTGCTTCAAGGCATCGAGGTCGACATCCTCGACGATGGGAAGCTGGATTTGCCCGCCGACGCATTGGCCGAGCTCGACTGGGTGGTCGCTTCAGTACATTACAAGCTCGAACAAGATTCGGCCGAGATGACGCGTAGACTGATCAAGGCGATTCGTAATCCCAATGTTGACGTAATTGGGCATCCAAGCGGCCGTCTGCTCGGTCACCGCGAGCCCAGCAAGTTCGACCTCAGTGAAATCCTTCGGGTCGCCCGCGAGGAGGGATGCGCCCTGGAAGTTGACTCTCAGCCCGACCGCTTGGATTTAAACGACGTTGCCTGCATCGCCGCAAAAAGGGCCGGCGTCAAGGTTGTTATATCGAGCGACGCGCATTCGACGCGGGATTTCGAGTTAATCAATTATGGGGTCAATCAGGCGCGGCGCGGCTGGATCGAAAAGGATGATGTTCTCAACACACGGCCGCTGAAAAATCTACGGCCGCGGCACTGAATCATCGACTGCATCCTTTGGAAACAGACTGAGCCGTAAGGCAACAGCTGCGCTGAAATCTTTCTGACGAATCATCCATCCGGCAAGACGACCAGCACAGAACCTGCGAGCTTTCTGCCAGCGAGCGACATCTCAAATGCGGCACGCCTGATGCACGTAAGAGAGCAAACGCCGATGAGGGACAATTTTTCAATGATAAAGCCTGTCTCTATCTCTATACCGTCCGACTCTGTCCAATTGGAAGGCGAGTTGATGATTCCAAAGAGCGCCGCCGGAGTGGTCCTTTTCGCGCACGGCAGTGGTAGCAGCCGCCTGAGCCCCCGCAACCAACTCGTTGCGGAGGCGCTGCAAAAATCAGGGATCGGTACGCTGCTATTCGACCTTCTCACAGAAGAAGAGGCCTCGGATCGAGACAACGTCTTCGACATCGATTTCCTCGCGCACCGTCTGTCAGACGCGACACGCTGGCTGAGAGGAAGACCCGAGACCAGGGGTTGTTCTCTCGGATATTTCGGAGCCAGCACCGGAGCAGCCGCAGCGCTGGTCGCCGCGTCACAGGATCACCGCATTGGCGCCGTAGTCTCGCGCGGGGGTCGGCCGGATCTCGCGATTCGTCATCTTGCCGATGTGAAAGCGCCGACGCTGCTTATTGTCGGCGGCCATGACTACGGCGTAATCGAGCTCAATGAGAAGGCTTACCGTGTCCTGCGGTGTGAAAAATCCCTCAAGATCGTGCCGGGCGCGACCCATCTGTTCGAGGAATCGGGCGCACTGGAGCAAGTAGCCGAACTTGCCAGCAACTGGTTCAACCGCCATCTAAAAACTCAAGACACCGACGAATCGTTAACGCGAGGGACAACTGTTTACTCAAACCGCCAGCAGGCTGGCCGGATGCTTGCCCAGCGACTGATGTCTCATGCGGGCGCCGACGTGGTGGTGCTTGGCGTTCCCCGCGGCGGTCTGCCGGTAGCCAAAGAGGTCGCCGACGCGCTGGGCGCTCCGCTCGATGTAATTGTCGTGCGCAAGCTGGGAGCTCCGGGACAGCCGGAGTTGGGAATCGGAGCGGTGGTCAACGGTGACCATCCACGCGCGATCTTTAACCAGGACATCATCGAGCACCTCGGCGTCTCAGACGAATACATCCAGGCTGAAATCGCGCGGCAGTTGAAGGAAGTGAACCGCCGTGAGACGGCGTATCGGGGTGGCCGCGCCAAGATTCCGCTCGCCGGCAAGAGCGTGATCCTTGTCGACGACGGAATTGCGACGGGCTCCTCAGTGAGGGCCGCTCTTCGCGGGGTCCGCCGTCAGAAACCAAAGCGACTCGTGCTCGCGGTCCCGGTCGCGCCCGCGGAGACTATCGAGGCGTTGCGCAGCGAAGCCGACGAGATTGTCTGTCTCGAAACGCCTGAAGATTTCTTTGCGGTTGGCCAGTTCTACCGCGATTTCCACCAGGTTTCAGACAAGGAAGTAACAGCGATTCTACAAACAGAACAACCCGCCGAGGCGCGTCCCCAATCATAGGCGGATAAGGAGGATCAAGAGTGAAAGTCGAACAATTGATGAAGCGCGAGGTGAAGGTTTGTGCCGAATCCGACACGCTCAACCGAGCTGCTGAACTGATGTGGGAGTCTGACTGCGGCTGCATTCCAGTTGTCAGCGCGAACGGCGACGGCAGACTGATCGGCGTTGTCACGGATCGAGATATCGCAATGGCGGCGTACACGCAGGGCAAACAGCTCTGGGCAATCCCGGTCGGCACCGCGATGGCGCACAAAGTGATCACTTGCCACGCCAGCGACGGAATCAGCCAAGCCGAGGCGTTGATGCGCGACAACCAGGTGCGGCGGCTCCCCGTCCTCGATCAGAACGAGCGGGTGATAGGGATACTCTCGCTGAACGATGTCGCTCGTGAGGCTCAGCGTGAAGCGGCAGCCGGCAAGCGCGCGGAGGTGACACGAGAATCGGTGGCGGAAACGCTCGCGACCGTATGTCAGCCTCACGCGTCGCACGAAGTGGCACTGGCAGCGTGAGAAGCGGCGCAACTTGGGCCGAGCTCGCAGGTCCGCGCCTTCACAATTTTAATGAATGTTCTGGTTGCGACGGGAACGCCGCCGCGGTAGTGCGAGTGACGCTGCCGCCGTAAACGGCCTTGACCGGGAGCATGGACGATATTCGCTTCCGGTCTGATTGCGTGGCATTACGAGGCCGTGAGACGGGCGCGTTGCGATAGGGTTACTGGCGCAAGAATCTGGAGGATTTGTGAAGGCGCCTGCGGGACTGCTGCCTGACGCGATCACCTCGATCGGACTGCTCGCGGGATGTCTCTCGCTGGTCTCCGCGGTATCGGGACAGTTAAGCCGCGGCGCGTGGATGATAGGTGTTTCGATCGCATGCGATATAGCGGACGGATTCGTTGCGCGTTCCACTCACAGCGCGAGTCAGTTTGGCCTTGAATTCGATAGCCTGTCCGATGTTGTAGCGTTTGGTGCGGCTCCGGCAACTCTTGCCTACGCCTGGGCGTTGACGCCACTGCATGTCTGGGCCGCACTAGTAGTCGGCGCTTTCGTGATCTGCGCTGCGCTTCGCCTCGCGCGCTTCAATATTCAGACTGAGACTCCTGGTGGAAAGAAGCGCTTCGTTGGCCTCCCGGTTCCTGGCGCCGCGGCGATGATCGCCGGAGGATTCTTAGGCTGCAGTTACTTTAGATTTGATTCGCCACACGCACTGTCCGCCGCAACAACCGCGCTGATGCTGGCACTCGCCGCCCTGATGGTATCGAGCCTGCCTTATCCGAGTATCAAGGAAGTCGATCCGGCTTCTCTGAAATCGGTATCCGCGATCACGTTGATATTGTTCGGGATGGTTTTGCTTGTCGCTCTTCCGGAATTGAGTGCCATGGTGGCCGCCACCGGATATCTGCTATCAGGCCCGTTATTGCTTGCGTTCGGACAAGACATCAAAGGCAAGCAGTAATTGGGGTGCGGCTTGGCATGACTCGAATGGGCACGGTCGGTATTTGATCGCACGAAGGATCTTGCGCATGTCAATCGATCTTAGATTCGATCCAAACGAGATTCCTCTGCTCACCGATCTTTACGAGCTCACGATGGCGGCCAGCTACTTCGCACTGGGATTCAATCAGCCAGCTTGTTTCGGCATCAGCGTGCGCCGCCTGCCTGCGCGCCGCGGCTTCCTTGTGGCAGCAGGTTTGGAACGCCTGCTGGAAGCGCTTGAACAGTTTGGGTTCGAACCGGCGATACTCGACTACTTGGCATCGTTGAAGCTGTTCAAACCGGACTTCCTCGATTTCCTCGGCAAATTGCGATTTACGGGCGAGGTCCATGCGATGGCCGAAGGCACGGTCTTTTTTGCCGGAGAACCAATTGTCGAAGTGCGCGCTCCGTTAATCGAGGCGCAACTGATCGAGACGCTGGTCATCAACCAGATCGGAGTGGCCTCGCTGATCGCAAGCAAGGCGGCGCGCAGCGTGATCGCGGCGCGCGGCAAGCGGCTCGTTGATTTCGGACTCAGACGCAGCCAGGGCGAGGCCGCGGGCCTGATAGCGGCGCGTTCGAGTTACCTCGCGGGTTTCGATGGGACATCCAATGTTCTTGCTGGACGGCGCTACGGTATTCCGCTCTATGGCACCATGGCTCACAGCTACATCATGGCGCACGATCGTGAGCGCATCGCCTTCGAGCACTTCGTACAGGATTTTCCAAAGCTCAGCACGCTTCTGGTCGATACCTACGACACTGTCCGCGGCGTCGAGAATGCCGTCATCGTCGCCGATCAGATGCGCCGACAAGGCTTTGAGCTGCAGGGTGTGCGGCTCGACAGCGGCGATCTCGCCGACCTGAGTTTCAAGGCGCGGGCCATCCTTGATCGTAACGGTCTAAAGAATACTTCGATCTTCGCGAGCGGGAATCTTAACGAATACAAGATTCACGATCTGATCGCGAAAAGCGCTCCGATCGATGCTTTCGGCGTCGGCACCGAGATGGTCGTGAGCGGCGACGCTCCATCGCTCGACCTCGCCTACAAGCTGAACGAATACGACGGTATTCCTCGAATCAAAACTTCCGAAGGGAAGCTGACCCTGCCGGGGAAAAAGCAGGTGTTCCGCGCAATCGACGCTGGCGGTCGCTTTTATGCCGACCTGATAGTTCTGGCCGACGAAACCGCGTCGCTCGTCGCGCGCCAATTCAATCCGATTCCTTCCGAAGTGGAAACACTCCTGTCCCTGCAATTCAGCGGCGGTCGCCGGCTCATGCCGCGTCCCAAGCTCGCCGAGTCGCGCGAGCGCTTTCTTAACACGCTCGAGCGGCTTGACCCGCGCTACAAGGAACTCGAACAGCCCGAGGCGTATCCGGCGCGGTATACGGATGCCCTCAATGCGATGCTGGATGAACAGAAGCAACGCGCCGCGAAGTGTCAAGAATAATCGAGCAGCCGCATCATACCGGTTATACCGCGCACTCGCGGCAGTCGGGGATGCGTTCATCTTCGACGAACGACAATGCTTGTTGTGATTTGGAACCGTAGCGGTAAACGGTGATGCCCTTAAGCTTGAGGCTCCGCGCCGCATCGAAGACCTGTCGCACATCGTCTTGCGAAGCACTCTTGGGCAGATTAACCGTTTTGGAAACAGCCGCATCGACGTGCTTCTGGAAAGCCGCCTGCATGCGCACGTGATCCAGCGGACTCAACTCCAGCGCGATCGGAAAGCGCCGCTTAAGCTCCTCGGGTATCCCAGCAACCTCTCGCATCGAGCCGCGCTCGCAAATCTCTCTGATCGCGTCCGGGTTGACCGGACCGAAGGCTTCGACCGCATCGACCGCCGCGCGGTTGACTTCTGTGAGCGTGCGCCCGTCCAGCGCATGCCTGACGCTGGCGAGCGCGAAAAACGGCTCGATCCCGCTCGAACACCCTGCAAGCAGGCTCAGCGTTCCGGTCGGTGCGACGCAAGTTACAGTAGCGTTGCGCAGCGCTCGAATACCCCGAGCAGGCCAGATGCTTTCGGCGATAGCAGGAAACGAGCCGCGCCGTTCGCCGAGTTCGATCGATTTTGCTCGTGCCTCCGAGGTAAGCGTGGCGGCAATCCGTTCGCCGAGCGTCACCGCCCGGTCGGAATCATACGGAATGCCGAGCCCGGCCAGCAGATCGGCCAACCCCATCACGCCGAGTCCGATCTTTCGGGTCCGCCGGGTCGCCACCTCGATCTCTTTCGCGGGATAGTGAGATGCTTCGATCAAGTTGTCGAGGAAGATCACTGCGTCGTGAATCGCCTCGCGCAAGCGCTGCCATTCGACGTCAGTCGCTCCGGCAAAGGCCGCGAGGTTGATCGAGCCGAGCGTGCAGGATTCGTAAGGCAGCAGCGGCTGCTCACCGCATGGATTCGTCGCCTCGATTGTTCCGAGCGTTGGGGTCGGATTATGACGGTTGATTTCGTCGAGGAACAGTAAACCCGGATCACCCGAGGCGTGCGCCGCCTTCACCATAGCGTCGAGTAGACCGCGCGCATCGATAGTTGCGATAGGCAATTTCGTGCGCGGATTTCGCAGTGAGAACTTCGCGCCCGTGTCAACGGCGTGAAGGAATTCGTCGGTAATTCCCACCGACAGGTTGAAATTCTCAAGAGCATCTAGCTCAAGCTTTGCGTTGATGAACTCGCGGATGTCCGGGTGATCGACTCGGAGCACCGCCATGTTCGCACCGCGACGCCTGCCGCCGGAGCGGATAACCGAGGTAGCGTGGTTGAATAGTTCCATGAACGATAGCGGTCCGGAACTTACGCCGCCGGTCGAATGAACCCGATCACCCGCGGGCCTGAGTTCGCTGAACGAGAAACCAGTGCCGCCACCGGTTTGTTGAATTCGAGCCGCGAGCGCCAGCGCTCCGAAAATTGAATCGAGTTCGTCGCGCAACGGCAGTACGAAACATGCCGCGAGCTGTCCGTTCGGCATTCCTGCGTTCATCAGCGCGGGCGAGTTGGGGAGAAACTCGAGAGCGTCCAGTCGTTGGAAAAACCGCTCCTCCCAGTACTTCGGGTCTTCGCCGAATTCTCGTGCCGGAGCTGCCACGCCCTTGGCCACGCGGCCTAGCATTGCACTGGGATTCTCAATCGTATGACCGCTCTCGTCACGGCGCAGATAACGCTCGCGGAGAACGACCAGGGCGTTTTCCGAAAACTTGGCCATCCCGACATCTTCTAGTACATGTTTCGTGCCGTTCGAAAAACCGTTCAGCGTGGTCCCATCGGGATCATCGCTGTATCCAATCGCGTCACTTGCTTTGTTATATGAAATCCCAGCATTTGGTTTGTCGGATGGCACGTCTGATGCTGATAGCAAATGAACAATTTGCAAGATCGCTAATGAACTAAATGAATCTCGTTGTTGTAGAGGGTTCCGGAAACCCATTGCTGGCCGAATCTGTCGCCGAGAGGCTCGGAACCCGTGTCTGCCGCTCCGTTCTGAACCGTTTTCCGGACACGGAGTTGCACGCAGAGATAGAAGAAAGCGTGCGCGGATGCGACGTTTATGTGGTCCAGCCGACCGGCCCTCCGGTAGATCGTCACCTGATGGAATTGCTCTTCCTAGCCGACGCTTGCCGGCGGGCAGGTGCGGCCCATCTTACCGGCGTAGTTCCGTACTTCGGATATGCGCGTCAGGATCGCCGCGCCAAGGGGCGGGAAGCGGTTGGCGGGCGCTTGATCGCGGACTTGCTGGCAGTTGCCGGCTTCGAGAGAATTGTCGCCCTCGATCTTCATACGGTTTCACTCGAGGGATTCTTCAGCATGCCGCTCGAGCACCTCAGCGCTGTGTCGCTCTTTGCAAATGCGATCGAGGAATTGGTCACTGACAAGAGCGTGATCGTCGCGCCGGACCTGGGGGCCGTCAAACTCGCCGAAAGCTATGGGGAACTGCTAAACCGTCCCATCGCGATTGCGCACAAGACCCGCCTCAGCGGCGAAGAAGTAAGAGTGCGTGGAATAGTTGGCGAGGTCGCCGGACGCGTGCCGATTATCGTGGACGACATGATTTCGACGGGCGGCACCATAGAGGCAGCCGCGGCAGCCATGCTTGCCGCCGGTTGCGTTCCGGAAATCACGGTCGTTGCCAGCCATGCATTGCTGGCGGGACCCGCGATCCGCCGGCTTTCAGCCTTACCGCTGAAACGAATAGTGGTGACCGACAGTCTGCCAACTCCCGAGCACGGTTCGCTTCCGCTGCAAGTGGTGAACCTTGCCCCAATGCTCGCCGAGACGGTGAGTCGGCTTAACGTCGGCGAATCGATGACTGAACTCCTGAGCCACCGATAGTCTGGTGGAGACGGACCGAACCTATCTGTTTTGATTTTTTCGGCCTCAGTCCTCTGCAGTCAGCGCGTTGAGCAGATCAGTGGTGGTGATTACGCCTGTCAGCTTGCCGTCTTCGACTACTGGAAGTGCTCCGATCTTGCGCTCGCGCAACAGACGCGCCGCCTCGCGGACCGTGGTCGAGGGAGTCACAGTTATAAGCGCTTCACTCATCGCTTTGAACGCCTCGGTCTGCTCCAGATAACCGATGTGATTGCGGATATCTCGATCGGTAACGATTCCGACCGGGACACCGTCCTTGAGGATCGGTATGCAGCGGAACCCGCCTTCAAGCATCTTGTTGTGAAGCGAGGAAAGCTTTTCCTCGGGCGTGCCAGTGGCGGGATTTCGGGTCATCCACGAGCCGATCATGTACTTTTGCGGCGCCATGTGCCGCACCGTCAGCACCGGGCAGGTTGACTCGCGCAAGACAAGTTCGGCGACACTGCCAATAAAAACGCGCGAAAAGCCTCGGCGACCGTGCGTAGCCATCACCACCAGATCGGCGCCAGTCCTTCTCTCAGCCTCGATGATGACGCTGGCCGGGTCGCCGATGCGCGTCAACAGCTCGTACTTGAGGCCCACGAGGCGTTTACGAGCGATGTTTTCCAGCTTGCCGCGCGCGGTCTCCTCCTGTCCCTTGTACAGATCGAGATATGGAAGCCCCGTGGGCGGCACCGTCTGGACCATCATCGGTATCACGTGCAGAACGAACACTGTACCGTCGTTTTGGCGGGCAAGGCTTCCCGCAGTGTCAAGCGCGTCAAGCGCGCAGTCATCGAAATCCACCGGGCAGAGAATATTGCGAAACGGGAATGCCATAATCGTTTTCTCCAACTCTGAAGTCACTAGTATAGCGAGATACATGCCAAATCTTGAATTGGACTTTTCAGCTAGGAACATCTCGATGCGATGAATCTCGATTGTCCTGAATCATCCATGTTGTATCCGATCGCGCCATTTCACGTTGGCAAGCTGATTGCAGCTTGAGCCTGCATATCCGGAGGTCACCAATATGCAGATCAGCAATGCGATGACTCCAAACCCCGTTACGATCCGTTCGGGCGATGTGCTCGCGAAGGCAAAGGGTCTCATGGAAGCAGGTGGATTCCGGCGTCTGCCCGTCGTCGATGATGGTCACCTTGTGGGCATCCTGACCGAGCGCGATCTGCGCGCGCATGCCGGCCATTTGGAAAACACACGCGTGAACGCGGTGATGCGGACTTCGCTCGTCACAGTCGCGCCTGACGAGACCGTCGAAGAGGCGGCGCGGCTGATGCTGAAGCACAAGATCGGCGGGCTTCCAATAGTGGCCGATGGAAGACTGGCAGGAATCGTGACGACGAGCGATCTCCTGGCGGCGTTTCTCCGGGTGCTGCAAGCGACCGAACAAATCATGAAGAGATGATTTGCCCAAGGCAGGAAGTATGGATCTGATCAAACTCAACGATCATCTGTGGGAGATTCCCCAAACTGGGGCAATGCTGGTGCCCGGGCGAGTCTATGCCAACGCGAGGATGATCGAGGGACTGCGCGACGATCCGGCCCTCACCCAGGTCGCCAACGTTGCCTGTCTGCCGGGAATTGTCGGCTACTCGCTCGCGATGCCCGACATCCATTGGGGCTACGGCTTTCCCATCGGCGGCGTAGCGGCTGTCGATGCCCGTGAGGGTGTCATATCGCCGGGAGGAGTTGGCTACGATATCAACTGCGGAGTGCGCCTGGCGCGCACCAACCTCCATTTCGATTCAGTCGAACCGAAAATAGATCAGCTGGCCGACGCGCTCTTCAACAAGATTCCGGCTGGCGTTGGCTCCGAGGGCGCGATACCTAGATTGTCGATTGGGCAACTCAAGGAAGTGGTCCGTGAAGGTGCCAAGTGGACGCTTCGCAACGGATACGCCAACGAACGCGACCTCGAACATACCGAAGAAGGCGGAATGCTCGCGGGCGCCGACTCCGACCGCATAAGCGAGCGCGCGTACAAGCGCGGTTCGAAGCAACTCGGCACGCTTGGCTCGGGCAATCACTTTCTCGAAGTCAGCCGGGTCGATGAGA
>Ga0074046_10000935_pt1 | contig 27073 bp, 21 predicted proteins | sample BogForMeECP23OM3_FD_94441 | JGI IMG/M metagenome (GOLD analysis project Ga0074046, IMG submission 94441) | Bog forest soil microbial communities from Calvert Island, British Columbia, Canada - Bog Forest MetaG ECP23OM3 | ecosystem: Environmental > Terrestrial > Soil > Wetlands ...
CATCCGCCTTCAGCCAGTCCCCATCTCTTACCACCTTGATCGGATCGACATCGAAGTTATGAACCGTTCCCTCGTTCTTCTCACACACCATGTCGAGGTGGCCCTGGAGGAGGGCCATGGGCGCTTCACCGCGTCCCGGCCGCGCAGGTTTCCGGACCACGAGATTGCCGGCACCGTCCTGCACGGATCCCAGGCCCAGCTTTGTGGCCAAGGTACGGATGTAGTCTCGCGCTGCAGCTTCCTTTGTAGAGGCGCGGGGAGTGGCCGCCAATCTGTCAAAGTGCTTCCATATCGGTTGAGGTTCCAGGTTCGTGAGTGCAGGTATCATGACACGCTCCGTAGGATTAAAAGCTTCGAGCCATGGTACAACGTGACTGAATGCTGGCGCGCTCTTTGCCGGAAGTTTAATCCGAACACTGTTGCTATCGCCCCGCAGAGTAGAGGGAACAACGGGATTACTCCCAGCTTCGCCTGATCTATCGTGGAGCAACGCTCTGCAGCAGGTCCGCAACCACGTCCGCTGCAGTGTAGGTCGAGGCGCCCGGCCGCAAGAAGCGCGAGACTCTGGTCAAGTCGTTCCCGGAGGTGACCATACCATCTTCAAGCAACTTGCCGTTGCGCGCCTGGGGATGGCCGATGTTCGCCATGAGGGCGTTGCAGAGGCACTTCCTCCCCACCGTATTCTCCACTTTTCCGCCCTTCGACAGATGGATGGTCACCGGCTCCGCCGAGCAGCGGTAGTCGATGGTCCCCGTCGGCGTCCTGTAGGCTTCCCGCAGATAACCTAAATCGCAGATCCGCGGCCGGCGGGAATAGACCTCGGGCTCCGAAAGAGTGCCTTCCAATTGTGCAACCTTGAATGGAAAGTTAGTCGGCGAAGCCACCGTGTCGGTAAACACGCGAGCTTCCCCGGAAATAGCTTTGGCCAAAAGCGCTTGCTTGTAGTCCGTTCTCAGTGCCGATTCCCCGCAGAATGCAAAGGCAGTCCCTACCTGTACTCCTGCGGCTCCGGCGGCCAAAGCCTCTGCCACCTTCTCCGGCCGGCCAAACCCTCCAGCCAGCCAGAACGGGACACCCAGACCACGGATTCTTTCCAGATCAACGTAATCGCGTTCGCCGTAGATCGCCTCTCCCCCTTCGTCCAGTTGGAGCTTCCCGCGAGGTGGCGCATTGTGGCCCCCAGCCGTCCATCCCTCAATCACGAATCCATCCACCGCGCCATCCGCCTTTTTCAGCATGGTTGTCGCCAGGGTATTGGAAGCGATGATAGCGAGGAACTTGGGCCGGTGGAGCGGCGGAAGATCACATCCCATAAGCTCCTTCGGCGTGAAGGTCATAGTTCTGTCGTCATTCTCCTGCGCCCCTGTGACCTGGAGGAGATAGGTGGCGGGTTCATGATGTGCGAGACGATCGAGTACTCCCGGAATCTTGAGCGGCACACCGGCCCCCATCAGAACGTATCCCACGCCCGCCAGCATGGCGCCGTAGATCGAAGGCAGATGCGGCAGTTGAACTTTTTCCAGGTAATTGATTCCGACGGGATGGTCGTGGCCTTCGCGTGCCAGAAAGACTTCCACAAAATTGGCTGCGAGGCAAAGCTCCTGGAGTTCGACAGGAGTGTCCTTGGAGTGCGATGGCAAGGCCTGGTAGGGCGCTCTTTCCGTCTTTCCGCCGGGGATGTAGTACTTCCGCCAAATGCGCTCAGCAATTTCGGGAATGGGAAAATGATCAAGACCGTGGCGCATGTGGCCGCCAGGATCGCCGTCTTGCAAGCGCCGGGCAAGAATCGAATCCAGGGCGGTGCCAGAAACCACGCCGAGTTGGCCGAGTTTGGACACCGCCTGCGCCAGCCGCCAACTGGAAACGCCGGCACCCATTCCACCCTGAATAATGGTTGGAAAATTGCTCATAATCGAACCATGCAAACTATTAATTATTTCAAGAATGCAGGATTCGAATTGTCTGAATTCTGTAATAGTTCCAGGTTCTCACCAGCTCGGTGCGGGTCGTGAAGGGTCTGCAGTGAATCTCCAGGACCTCGATGCCGATAGATGACGACCACCTCAGGCCAGCCCGCCCCCGTCCACGACCAGATGCGCGCCCGTGATCCAGGTTGACATCTCACTCACCAGAAACAGAACTGCATTGGCAACATCGCCCGGATTCCCGACGCGGTTCAGTGGACGGCTGGCGGCCTCCTTCATAAACCGCTCTGGATTTTCCCCGAGCTGACGGCACTCACTCGCCAGCATCGGAGTGTCAATATCGCCCGGGCACACGCAGTTAACCCGGATGTTGTCTTTGCCATGGTCAATCGCCATCGCCCTCGTCAGGTTCAGCAGTCCACCCTTCGCCGCGCAGTAGGAAGCCGCCTTCGGACCACCCTTCAACGCCCATCCCGACCCGGTATTCACAATTGCGCCGCCACCGTTGCGGATCATGTGCGGAATCACCTCGCGCGACAGCAGGTAGACGCTTTTCAGGGTCACATCCAAGGCCGAGTCCCACTCTTCCTCTTCCAACGCCAACACGTCCTTTCGGAGGACGACACCGGCATTGTTGCAGAGGATGTCAATCCGGCCATAGCCGGCAATCGTTCGCTTCACCGCCTCACGGCAATCGGAACGCAAGCGAACATCGCAAGGGATCGCCATGGCCTTTCCCCCGTCTCGCTGGATTTTGGCGACTGTCTCCGTCCCACCCTCAACGTTCTTATCGAGAACGGCCACGGCGCCTCCCATTTCCGCCAGACGGAGCGCGATCTCCCGGCCGATTCCCGATGCAGCTCCCGTCACCATGGCAACCGTGCCTTCCAGCGACAGCAGTTGCCCTGCTCTGTTGCGGACATCCGTCACATCCATGCTGATCCACCTCGGTACAAAACCTATTGTCGCTTACCCTAACGCCTCCAGAGCGCGCTCCATCGCACTGAGAGTCAGCTTGACGTCTTCCGCACTATGGGCAGCAGTCACAATCGAGTGCAGAGTCGCCGCGGGACTGGTGTACACCCCGTATTCAAACAACTTAAGAGAAAACCGCTGGTAGCGTTTGCGGTCGACATGTTCGCAGAATTCTCTATAGTCGCGGATACACGCCTGCTCGGTGAACATGATTTGAAACATCGGCCCAACGCGCTGAATGATCGCACGCGTCCCCTTCCGGCTGAAAAGTTCGCTCATCCCGGCCGCGAACTGGTCGGCTAGTTCCCGGATTTGGCTGAATAAAGCGCCGCCGTTTCGAGTCAGCTTGCGCAGACTGGCGCGCGCCGCATGCAACCCGATGCGCGAGGCGTTGTGCGTACCGTAGTGCAGAACGCCTCCGCTGGATAATGCGCCCATCACCTCGGCGCGGCCGACAAAGGCAGCAACCGGGAGCCCGCAGCCCAGCGCCTTTCCGAACGTAACAATGTCGGGGGAGAGCCGGTAGTATTCCTGGCACCCGCCTGCCGCAATGCGGAACCCGGTCACGGTTTCGTCGAGGATGAAGAGTATGCCATGTTGGCGGGCCAGTTTCTGCAAGCCCTCCAGGTAGCCTTCGTTCGGCGGAATCACGCCCATATTCGCCATCACGCCTTCGGTGATCACCGCCGCAACCTGTCCGGGGTGGTTCTGGATGGCACGCTCCAAAGAGACAAGATCGTTCCAGGGAACGACGATCGTGTCATCGAGGGCGTGACGGTTAAGGCCCGAACTGTCTGCAATCATGACCGGATCGCTCCGCAACCCAACCGCCGAGGCCGGCAGAGGGTTCGAAGCTACCAGAACATCGTCGTACCAACCGTGGTAGTGCCCCTCGAACTTCAAGATCTTTGGTCTGCCGGTCCAGGCGCGTGCGAGCCGCACTACCGCCATCACCGCTTCCGTTCCTGTGTTCGCGAATCGGACAACCTCGGTGTTGGGCACGATCTGCTGCAGCAATTCGGCCACTTCAAGTTCAATTTCGGTTGCGGTCGCGAAGTGGGCGCCGCTGGCAGCGCCTTCAGCGATGGCCTGAGTCACGTCTGGATCTGCATGTCCCAGAGGCAGCGCGCCAAATCCCATCATCCAGTCGATGTATTCGTTTCCATCCACATCGTACAAACGAGACCCCTGCCCGCGCTGCATGAAGATCGGATACTCGCCGTAGTTCGCCGGTCCACGGGAGGGAGAGCTTCCGCCCTCGATCAGAACACGATTTGAGCGCTGATACAGTCGTTTCGATTGCTCTGTACGGAATGATGCCGTGCTCTTTGTTCCCAAGTTCCCTCCTCATGCCCGCGGCCAGCACGCCGACGCTCCGAACCCTTGACGGCCCGGATCAATATCGGCGTACACTCGCACGCAAGCGAATTAGACCTTACTATAATCCTGCAACAAAGCGGAGGAATGGAAATGCGAGCACGGGACTTGGGTTGTAGCTTTCTAGTAATGCTTGCCCTGTTTTGTTTGGCGTCGGTTTCATGGGGCCAAGGCACCGACAAATCGGAACGCGTATTGTTCAATGCCAAAGTATTCACCGGAGTACCTGCTCATCCTTACGCCGACGCTGTCGCCATTCGCGGCGACAAGATCGTGGCGGTCGGCAGCCTGGCCGAGGTCCTTGCGGCAACCAATAAGAGCGCTGAACGCGTGGATCTGCGAGGGAAGTTCCTGCTTCCAGGTCTCATCGACAGCCACGCTCATCCCATCGAGGGCGGTCTCACCCTGATCTCCGCGGACGTGGACAACGAAATGCCTTCCATGGACGCACTGGTTAGCTTTGCCGCCGATGCGAAGAAGAGTGGCAAGGGCATGCGCGGCGATGTCCTGTTCATCAGCGGGATGCCTTTGATTTACTGGTCCAAAACGGACGAACTGAATGCCCGTTTCAGCAGCGGCGCCTACGCTGACGTGCCGGTGTTCCTCGCAGGATCCGACGGCCACACTGGCTGGGCCAATCGGGCTCTGCTCCGCCGGGCTGGAGTCACCAAAGAGTTCCTTAGTCGTCTTTCGCAAACAGAGCGGGCATACTACGGGATCGAACCGACTGGAGATCCCAATGGTTTTGCCGTCGATGCCGGACGCGAGAAGATCGAGGCCGTGATCCCGGCACCGTCTTTGGAGCGGTACCTCGAGGGCGGACGAGCGGCTGTCCAATACCTGCACAGCCTGGGAATCACGGCCTGGCTCGACGCCGTGGCTGACCCGCCTTACCTGTCCACTTATCGAAGCTTGGCGCAGCGCGGAGAACTCACCGTGCACGTGGCCGCGTTTCCGATGGTCAATCCTCGCAACGATCCGGCAAAAGAGCTGGAAGCCGTGCAAAAGATCCGGCAGGAATACGCCAACCTACCGAATTTGACTCTTCCGGGCATTAAGGTATTTGCCGACGGTGTGATGGAGTATCCATCGCAGACGGCGGCCATGACCAAGCCTTATCGAAACACTGGTAGATCCGGAGACTTGCTGTTCGATCCGGCACGTTTTGCTGAGTTAGCCACGATGGCAGATAAACAAGGTCTCATCGTGCATGTCCATGCCTTGGGCGACCGCGCGGTAAAGGAAGCTCTCAACGGAATCGCAGCGGCCAGGAAAGCCAACGGAAACAGCGGCCTTCCCCACACGCTGACCCATGTTCAGGTGGCCGATCCCGAGGATTTCCCCCGCTTCCGACAGCTTGGCGTCATCGCGGCGCTCCAGCTCTTTTGGGCGACTGCGGAACCGGACACGATTGAACTGCTCAAGCCGTACCTCGACCCGGAGTTGTACCGCTGGCAGTATCCGGCTCGCTCCATTCTGGATGCCGGCGGCACCATCTCGGGGGCAAGTGACTGGCCCGTCTCAAGTCCAAATGTGTTTTGGGCGATCTACCAGGCCGAAACCCGTAAGGGACCCGAAGGCGTGCTCGATGCGGACCAATGCATGCCGCGCGAAGCGATGCTTTACGCCTACACGAGGAATTCGGCGCGCGCGTTAAACCAGCAGGACAAAATTGGATCGCTCGCACCGGGCATGCAAGCGGATCTTACGCTGCTTGATCGCGACGTTCTGACGGTAACACCCGAGGAAATGAGAGATACCAAGGTCTTGTGGACCATGTTTGGTGGTACCACGGTTTATCGTGCGCAACCTTAGAACGATACCCTCGCACTGTAGCGCCGCCGTCTCGGCGGCTGTCCGGCGGGCGTCGCGCCCGCCGCGCCGAGGGCGAGACGCCCTCGGGACAGCCGGCAAGGCTTGTCTTGAGCGAAGTCGAAGGATGCCGGCGCTACGATCAAGTCGAATTCACTCTCCCACCAGCCAGCTGTATTGGGCCGCGGTCAGGGGCACTACGCTCAATCGTCCCTGCCTCACCAGCGGAGACTCCGCAAACGCCGCCCGCGCCTTGATTTCAGCCAGCGACTTCGGCTTGGCAATCGGCTTTCCGGCCTTGATCTTCACCTGAGGATTCCTGGGATCGCTCGCATCCACGCCTACCACAGACGCCGTCCCTACCGCGCTTTTTTCTTCCCCGGTGTGGTAAATCACCAACCGCTCTCCCGGCTTCATGGCGCGCAGATGCTTCACGGCCACCGGATTCGTCACCCCATCCCAAATCGTGGTCTTCTCCCGCCCAAGGTCCGCAAACGAATACACCGTAGGTTCAGTTTTCAGAAGGTAGTCCATGGGCAGGTATTGTAAACACAAATACAGATTGCAGAAGAAGCAGAAATCAGTTCACATGGCAGCCGAGGTCAAGGCTGTTACCGCGGACACTTCCCTTCCGCGCTGGTTTCGCCAACAATAGAAGCTTCCAGTGACTGAAACCTCCGCCAACCCGGGCACAATCACGATGGCTAAGGCCATCGAGCGCTACTTTGATGTGGCGCTTTATCTGCTCGTGCTCAGTGGTTTTGTCACTCTGGCCTCGACCGGAGGACTGGATCTGCCGGCCGTGGTTCTGGTCGGACTGGCGCTGGCGTTCCGCGGATACCAACTTCTGACGCGGCTCGAGTTTGCCATCCCAGCCGACTGGACCACTCTCCTGACGCTGATTTACGTCTTCGTCTACGGCGTCGACTACTTTTTCCTTTCGCGGAGCTTTCTGGCGGCCAGCGTTCACCTTGTGCTCTTCTTAATCGTCGTCCGCCTATTTTCGCTGCAGCGGACGCGCGACCACTACCTGCTGGCAGCGCTCTCGTTTCTGATGGTGCTGGCATCTGCTGTGCTCACCGTCGGCAGCGTGTTCCTGTTTTCCTTTGCCGGGTTCCTGCTGGTTGCAGTCATAACTTTTGTCCTGATGGAGATGCGGCACTCGGTCGCCTCCGAGCAGACGCACGCACAAGATCCACGCGTGGCCTCCCCCAGCGTTGTCCCTCCGACCCGGCGCATGGCGCAAGCGCTGCTGGCGATTGCTCCCGCGCTCATGCTGATGATCCTCGCTGGGAGCTTCTTGATCTTCTTCTTTCTTCCCCGCGTTTCGTCACGTTACTTGACTGCCTACACGCCGAGCAGCGATGTCTCCACTGGCTTTTCCGACCGCGTGCAACTCGGCCGCATCGGCGAGATCCAGCAGTCCAGCGCGGTCGTCATGCACATCGAGATTGAGCACGATCTGCAGGGCGCTTACGATTTGAAGTGGCGCGGCGTTGCGCTGAGTGCTTTTGACGGCAAAGTCTGGTCGAATTCGTATGCGCAAACCCAGTTGCGACCAGCGGCCGATGGCAGCTATCGGCTAGCCCCTTTGGGGGAACAGCACGACGCGTCAGCCACCGCAGGCCGATCGATTCGCTATCGCGTCATGATGGAGCCGATCGGAACCAACGTCTTTTTTCTGGCAGAAAGGCCGCAGAGTCTGACGGGGCGTTTCCGGCAGGTGGGTGTGGACGCCGGAGAAGCCGTCTACGACCTCGATATCGACCACCCGATCAATCGCTACGACGCCGAATCGCAGCTGCCTGAAATCGACAGCGACGAGCTTCGTCTGGCGGCGAACACCACGCCTGGGAGCATCGACCAGTACCTGAAACTACCGCCGCTCGATGTTCGCATTTCGAAATTGGCGGAGGAAATTACGGCGAAGGCTCCCAGCAACTACGACAAGGCCGTCGCGGTGGAGCAGTATCTATCCACGCACTTCCGGTACACGCTGGAACTGCCCAGCAGTGTGCCGCTGGATCCCCTGGCCAATTTCCTGTTCGAGCGGAAACGAGGTCACTGCGAGTATTTCGCCAGTTCGATGGCGGTGATGCTGCGTTCCTTGCTCATCCCGTCGCGAATTGTAACCGGCTTTCGCGGGGGCGAATTCAACGACCTCACCGGCCAGTATGTGGTGCGGGCTAGCGACGCCCATTCCTGGGTTGAGGCTTACTTCCCCGGTTCGGGTTGGATCAGCTTTGATCCGACTCCAGCCGGAGGCGGGCCGGCGCGGTCCGGTTGGTCGCGGATGGAGCTCTATGTGGACGCGGCCGCCTCGTTTTGGCGCGAATGGATTATCAACTACGATGTGAGCCACCAGCGCACCTTAAGCAAAGATGCGGCCACCAGCAGCCGGCAATTCTTCGACGAGGTTCGCGAGTGGCTTAAGCGGCAGCATCGCGCCATGCTGCGGTCAGCGCGGCACGCGCACCAGCACGTCACCAAGTTTCCTGGGCGATGGCTGGGAGGCCTGATCGCGTTCGCGGCACTTCTGATCACGCTGCTGAATCTTCGGGGACTGGTCAGCGCACTGCGTGCCCGTAGTCTGCGAGCGCATCCGGAGCGGGCCCCGCGCGAGTCCGCCGCTCTTTGGTATGACCGGATGGTGAGCCGCATGGCAAGGCTGGGCTGGTGCAAGTCGCCGTCGCAAACGCCACTGGACTTCGTCGCGGCCATTCAGGAAGCGGAACTGCAGAAGAAGGTTGCCAGGTTTACGCGCGCTTACGAATCCGCTCGTTTCGGGAGGTCGATAGATGATGCTCAAAGACTGCCCGAACTTTTTAAGGACGTGACTGCCAGGGAAACCGTCCCCGCCGGAATGCCCGGGGGTGATTCTAAATCGGATTAAGACCTGCGATCAGCCTAGCCATCGCAGCGGTTTCCCAATCGCCTCGACCAGATCCCGCATAAACTCCGCTGCTCGCGCACCATCTGCTACCCGATGATCGTTCGAAAGGGTCAGAGTCACCATGGGACGGACGCCGGGACGAACATCAGCGCGGCAGCGCCTAGCCCGACCGGCGTGATCAGCGGGTGTTCTGCGCTCAAGCCTGCGCGCTCTCGGTGTCGAGCAATTCCCCGGTCTCGCCAGAAGCGCTCCCGACATGAACGATTTCTTCAGCGCTTAGACAGAATGAGCGATTCGCCTGTGGCAGGGAAAGAGCACCGCGAGTCCTATGTATGTAGAGGACCCGCGCCAAGAGCGATCCGCAGTTACGACTACTCTCGGTCAAATCCGACCGATAACCAGGAGAATGACAACGATTACGAGAATCAGTCCCAATCCTCCGCTCGGCGCATAACCCCAGTTGCGACTATGCGACCAACGGGGTAACGCCCCAAAGAGGGCTAAGATCAAAATCACAATCAATACAGTTCCAAGCATGTGTCGCTCCTTTACAGGGTGAAGCTGAGTGCAATGTTGACGCCGGGATACATCGGGTTGCACAGGTAATACACGCCGTTAATCTCGACCACAAAAACGTCTTGCGTGTAGAGCCAGTTGCTTGGCCACGCGTCCGCGAATCCGAACCAATAGCCACCGTATTGGAAGCGGTGATTGCGGTAGTCGCCTTCGCTGACATGGAACGTGTGTTCTCGTCCAAAATTGGCCCGGAAGCGATCGTCGGGAATACGGCCACCGCGGTTACCACCGGAGCGTTGCGCCTGCTGTTCAGGCTTAGCCTGCTGTGCGTGTTGCTGTTCCTGCGCGTTTTTCTCTCCCTGCTTGGCGTTCTTCTCCTGCTGCGCCGCAGGTTTTTGCTCTTGCTTTGCGGACTTCTCTGGTTGCGCTTTCTTCTCCTCAGGTTTGGCTTTCTGGTCCTCCTGCTCGTGCTGCTCCTGGGCGTAGATCGGAGCCGCGGCTATGAGGGTTAACGACAGAACTGCTGTGCTGATAAATCCAACTAGGTTCATAAGTGTTGCCTCCATTATCGATTTGTTGCGTGCGCTTGCCCGTTGTCACGTTACCCGGGGTTGTGTTGTTCAGCTTTCTTCACTGCTTTTCTCTTACGTCATCCTTTACGTTCCAACGTGCATGCCGGAAAGGGAGTGAAAGAGTCCAAAAACATTCAGGAGCCACAGAACCACGGCAATAATCACGACGCCGTTCAAGATGGACTTGATCGTCCCCTGCATGGGAATGAAGCGATTCACCAACCACAGGAGGACACCCACCACGATGAGAACTTCCAACAGTTGAATTAGAGGCATAATGTTTGACCTTTCCTGTTTCGCGGGCTAACGCCTCTCATCCGCCTGGAGGTGTTGCCCTAATTGCAAAGTTCGAGACTGGTTAGGGTTGAATCGTGTCCCGCCGCGAGGTTTCGCGGCGCACACACGGATGAAGAACGCTGATTGGCTGGATGTGGTCGCCTCGCCGTGGCTTGTTTACGACTCCGATTGGCAGCGGCCTGTGAATGAGAGCTGCGAATCAGCGTTCGCCGCCCCGTCTGCACACTCAGTAGAATTAGAGTGACAGGTGCAGGCTTTCGCGTCTGAGCAAGATAGCTCACATCCGGAGAACCCTAGTATGAGTCAGCAACACCGAGCCGGCCAAACCTGACAAGTTGGAGAATCCTAGAACAAACCGCCTTTCAGGACTAGAATTGCAGACGATGGGTGCTACCACACTAGCGACTAAGAAGAGCCGCGAGTTTAATCCCAGCACTTTTCTCGCGACCATTGGCGAGGGTAGGAAGAACCTGACGTTCGCCCAGAAACAACGAATCTTCGCACAGGGGGATACGGCAGACTCGGTCTTTTATGTCCAAAAAGGCAAGGTGAAGCTCACCGTCGTGTCCAAAACCGGCAGAGAGGCAACCCTTGGCCTGCTCGGTGCCGGGAACTTCTTTGGCGAAGGCGCGCTGGCAGGCCAGGCCCTGCGCATGGGCTCTGCGGCGGCGATGACGGATTGCGAAGTTCAGCGGATCGACAAGAAAGCGATGATGAATGCGCTGCACCGCGAACCGGCGTTTTCCGAGCTGTTCGTGGCCTACTTGCTGGCGCGGAATGTGCGTTACGAAGAGGATCTGGTCGACCAGCTGTTTAACTCCAGCGAAAAGCGGCTGGCTCGAGTCCTTCTTCTGCTCGCTCATTTTGGCAAGGAAGGCGTGCCCGAGACGGTGATCCCAAAAATCAGTCAGGAGAGTTTGGCCGAGATGGTCGGAACCACTCGTTCGCGGGTCAGTTTTTTTATGAACCGGTTCCGGAAGCTGGGCTTTGTGGATTACTCCGGCGGCCCCGAAGGCGGGTTACAGGTCCACAGCTCGTTGCTTGGTGTAGTTCTGCACGACTAGCTGCTCGCGCGGGGTAATTTCGTATTGATAGCGAGGACTGGATATGAAGATTTTGTTGTTTGCCGGACTGCTCCTGATTGTGCTTGGCATCGCCTCCCTGGTCGTGCCTATCCCTCAGACCGAGACGGAGGGCATTAAGGTCGGAGATAAGAACTTCGGGGTTCAGACCAGTCACAGTGAGCGGGTTTCGCCCCTCATCAGTGTGGTGCTGATCGCAGGTGGGATCGCGCTGAGCATTGCAGGGGCGAAGGGGCGAAACTGACGCGGGTTCGCCAGGGGCTACGTATTTCAATGTGCCCCCAAGAGATCGAGCTGTAACCGACCCCTAACCCCGGCCGCTCACCAGATTAATAACCAACACCACCAGCGCAACCACCAGCAGCAAGTGAATCAGACCGCCGGCTATGTGGAGGCTAAAACCAAGCAGCCACAGAATCACCAGCACAACGAAAATTGTCCACAGCATATTGATCTCCTTAGCCCATTCGATTGTCCTGAAAATAAGTGCCCCCGAAACTCATCTATCTCGTCGTGGCTGGCGCCAGCGACTTCCCGCACTCCAGGCACGATGTTGTCGACCGCGGCGTGATCAGGCCGCAAAACGGGCACATTCTTTGTGATGCGTAACCGCGAACCGGTGGCGCAACCGGCGCAAACAGCTTCGACACCGATGCCGTGATTCCGGCCAGCCGTCTACGAATACGGTCGCGCAACTGACGAAGTACACGTTCCATCGCCGATCCACCTTCGTTCTCTCTGCCCAAGTACGGATGGTTCTGTGATGAGGCAAGTGGCCGAAGCGCTCGTGGGAAGGTCTCCCTTTCCGCATCTCCGCCCAGCTGACGATGACATGCCAGCGCTCGTCATTACTGTGCAAGATTGCTCACACCTGCCTAAGGCGATAGTGCATGATATCTCGCCTTCGGTAAAAGTGAGCAATGTAGACCAGTTTTTTGCTGCCGGCTAAGCGATCATGGCAACTGAGATGAGCACTTCTTCTCTCTCTTTCAGGTTATCTGAGCTAAGTCAGCCCATCTGAAGTTTTCTCCTCTTAGTTCCGTAACCCAAAAGGAACAATCATGAAAAAAGCAATGTCGCTGCTGTTGATGAGTTTGATCGGTCTGGTTGGAACCTTCGCGTGGGCAGGCTCGGCCCGTGAAGACTCGGTGGATCGCATGGAAAGATCCGTGAGTGTTCTTCACGCCGTCATGTCCACTCCCGACAAAGGTATCCCGGAAGAAGTGTTAAGCGGCGCAAAGTGCGTTCTGGTAGTGCCCGACCTGATTAAAGGTGGCTTTGTATTTGGCGGCAAGCATGGACGCGGTGTAGCTACGTGCCGCACATCGGAAGGCTGGAGCGCGCCCGCATTCGTCTCCGTTGGCGGCGGGAGCTGGGGATTGCAGATCGGCATCGAAGACGTGGATCTGGTCATGCTGGTCATGAACGACCGTGGCCTTCAGCATCTGCTTTCCAGCAAGTTTGAACTCACGGGTGAAGGCTCAGTTGCGGCGGGCCCAGTTGGCCGTCACGCCTCCGCCGGAACCGACTGGAAGATGAACACGGAAGTGCTGACCTACTCGCGCTCGAAGGGCGTGTTTGCCGGCTTGACCCTCGAAGGTGCGGTTGTGGAGCAGGACAACGACTCGACCCGTGCCATTTACGGCAAGCACATGAGCTTCCGGAACATTCTTTCCGGCAAAGCAACCACTCCCCGAAGCGCCGAGGCGTTCTTGCAGGCGGTAGCCGACGCGGGCCACCAGGCACACATCGCAGAACTGAAAGAAGACAATAAATAAGTTGAGAAGCGTATGCGAGCAAGGCATCACCTTCGCTGGCCGAAACCGCGTACCGGTTTCGGTCAGCTTTAGCTAGTTCTCGTCTTTGCACCGGTAACCGCGACAACGTTGATGCGGTCCAGCTTCAACGTGAAGTTGCGCGATGAGTTCTTGAAGGGCGAGATCTCTTACTCGGCGCGGCAACTGGATGAAGTGTTCTGGCTGGAAGAAGAACGAGTGGTCAGTGAGGACTGGGTGGTGCGTTATAACAATCGGCTGCTGCAACTGGAACGGCCAAGCCGGCACTGGGCGCCAGCCAAGAGCCGCGTACTGGTGCGGGAAAACCAAGCCGGAGAAATCGCGATTCACTATCGCGATCAGCGTATGGGCTTCCGCGTATGGGCTTCCGCGAGTTGAAGGCCCTACAGCGCTGGGCGAGAGAAGGGGCGCTGCCCCTTCCCCCGCGCCCCTTCCCCGATCCTACGCCGCAGTCTTCCTCCAGCTGCGAATCATCCCTGGAGAAAAGGCTTTTCCGCCAAGGCACGTGCCCTCTTTTCCGAGGCTGCATGAACCCACAACCAGGGGACATTTCTATTGTGGACAAGACGGGGACATTTCTAATGTGGTATGACACAAGCCAAACTTGAGGACTGAGGGCGAGAATCGAGCTAGGGCTCACGAAGTAGACGTCTCTTCCCAAAACCAGGTATCAGACCGACCTCGAGGATTCGAGGTTCACCAGTTGTGGAGGTTGGTCATGGAAACGACATCTCCTCCGTGTTCGATCCGTACTGAATGGAAAGCTTTGTACAAAGCCGCTATTCTCGAGAACGACAGGGGCGTTGGTTCACAGAGGGTCGCCGAAGCCGAAAGAGCCGTTCTAGCGCGTGCACGAGAACTCTTCTATAGCCAGGGTACCCTAGAAGAACAGGAAGCGATTGAAGACGCTCTGTATACCTTGCGCGCCCTAAGAACCGCTTGGGAGTATTCCAGAACCGCCTGACCAGCGATCCGAGTGAGAAAGTCCCGCAGCGATTTGTTGCTGCTTCAGCTCGCAGCGTGACAGTTGGAGGAAGCTGCCCCCAGGTTATACTCCTCCCCTGCTTTCACGAGTTCCATGCCTGCATAGACTGCGCGAGGACTTTCTGTTTGAGCTTCACTTGTGCCATAGCATCCTGTCAGTTTCAAGCCGCAAAGCTTTTGGATGGTAGGGCACAATACGGGGCGTAAAGTCCGTTGCAGGGCGTGTCGCCGACGTTGCTATCGAGTAGGTGTACGCAAATGCTGTACCCGGGCGAAATGCCTTGCGATGCATCGGCTGACGAACCGGAGCTTCGCCGTCTCGAGCGTCCGCAAATAGCTCGACCCGTACGAAACTCGGGTCGATGCCCGCAAGCGAGACCTCGACCTCGAATATCAGTTCGTTGTCTTTTGTAATCACCTTCATTTGTCCGAAGCGAACGTCCTTCCAGCGTCGGACAATATCCCGTTGCCATGCGAGGACGCTGCTGCCAGCCTTCCCGAGACTCTGGGCACGAGCGCTATAAGCAGCAGCGGCAGGGAGATAATGCTCTTCTGTGTATTGCCGGACCGCGCGATTGGCGGAAAATGCCGGCGTGAGCAGCGCCATACTTTCTCGGATGCGCGCTATCCAGGACGCCGGTATTCCATTGTCATCCCGATCATAAAATCCGGGGGCAATTTGGTCTTCCAAGAGGGCGTACAGTGCTTCTGCATCCGCACGGTCCGCCGTAGCGTCATCCGGAAATTCGTCGCCGTTGCCAATGGCCCAACCTACAGCTGGCGAGTATGCTTCCGCCCACCATCCGTCGAGGACGGAAAGATTCAGGCCGCCGTTCACCAGCACCTTCATTCCGCTGGTGCCGCAAGCCTCCCAGGGACGCTTGGGTGTGTTGACCCAGACGTCGACACCTGCCAGCAAGTGCTGGGCGAGCAGCATGTCATAGTCGCTAAGAAAGACGACATGCGAACGAACATCTGGCCGACGGGCAAACTCGATCCATTCCCGGACCAGGCCTTGTCCGGGCTTGTCTTGGGGATGGGCCTTCCCAGCTAGCACCAACTGAACGGGTCGCTCAGGATTCGTGAGGATCCGTGCGAACCGCTCCCGATCATGAAGCAGAAGTGTGGGACGTTTGTAGGTAGCGAACCGTCGGGCAAGGCCGAGTGTCAGCACGTCAGGATCAAGGACGGAGCGAGCCTCCTGCAACTGCAGCGGCGAAGCGCCGTGACCCGCCTCCTGGCGCACCAATCGATCGCGCGCGTATTCCACCAGAGCGGTTCGCCCTACGTTGCGCATGGTCCAAAGCCGCTGGTCATCGACAGCGCGGAACTTTTCTTCTGTATCGTGAAGATCGCTTCGCCACAGGCCTTTGCCGCATTGTTCGGTCCAGAGCTCGTCCGCACCGGCCGAATCCCATGTGGGCACATGGATTCCGTTGGTCACATGGCCAATGGGAACATCCCCTTCCGGAAATCTGGAAAAGAGTGGTTGAAACAGGCGTCGGCTGACATCTGCATGAAGGCGGCTCACCGCGTTGACCGAGCCGCTGCCCCGAATGGCCAGGTACGCCATGTTGAAAGGCTCGGAATGATCATCCGGGTTTGCACGCCCCAGTGCAAGGAACTCGTTCATAGTTATTCCCAAGCGTTCAGCCAGGAGTGCTGAATATTGGCAAACAAGTTCGGGGGCGAACCGGTCAAAACCTGCGTCCACCGCGGTGTGTGTGGTGAACACGTTTCCGGTCCTTGTTACAGCAAGGGCGTGGTGAAATGGCACACCCGTCTCTTTCATGTAACTGTGAGCGCGCTCGAGTATGGCAAACGCTGCATGTCCTTCGTTCAGGTGGCAGACGTCCGGTTTTATGCCGAGTGCTTCCAGCAACATCCATCCTCCCCCTCCGAGGAGCAATTCCTGCTTTAGTCGCAGTTCCGATCCGCCGCCATATAATTCGCTGGTGATGGCTCGATCGTGCGGAAGATTGGCGGGATCGTTTGTATCAATCAAATAGAGCTTGGTTCGTCCGACCTGAACTTCCCAAGTGCGAATCCATATCTTGATGCCGGGCAGGCTTACCGGCAATCTCAACCAACTCCCATCAGGGCCGCAGATCGGTCGAATGGGCAACTGGCCAGGCTCGTTGACCGGATACAACGCCAGTTGCTCACCCCGGGCATCAATTTCTTGACGAAAATAGCCCTGTTGATACAAGAGGCCGACGCCCACCACGGGAACTCCGAGATCACTTGCAGCTTTGAGTTGGTCGCCGGCGACGTTGCCCAGGCCACCGGAGTATATAGGCAATGCCTCGCTGAGCATGTACTCCATGCTGAAATACGCAATCGTGCGCAGAGGGGAATCCGGATGCGCCTTTTGAAACCAGCCAGGTTCCGAGTTCTTTACTTGGGTCTCGGCTAGGAGTTGTGCGAGTCGGCTACGTCTAGAATCATGCAGGCTGTCAAGTTTCTCTTGCGAAACAGATTTCAGGATGAGCCACGGATTTTCGGTGAGGTCCCAAAGCTCCGGATCGAGTTCCTTCCAGATCTCATCCGTAGAATGATTCCAGGACCAGTGCAGGTCGAGCGCGAGCTGAGTGAGGGCATCCGAGCCTCTGAGCTCGGATGCCAGTACGGAATACGTGAGATTTCCCATAGTTAGTCCTTGCGTGTGAATCTGCGCAGATGGCTAAGGGCAAGTTATCTGCCAATCCCAGCTCCGCGATGTCACTGAAAATGCTTTATCTCAGGCGGTGAGTTGGCCCGGCGAGTGCCGGAATGCGGGCATTGTCCGGATCTGGGCAGAGATTTGGTCTACCGGTGATGCCCGCTCGGGAGGAACTTCCGGAGGTGACCGGGAAAGCCGATCAACAATGACCTGCAGACGGCCACCGCGGGGGCGTTTACGCCGGCCTGTCGGAAGCGGTGACATGGGGCGATAATTGCGATGCGCGTGGTTCGGCTTTCCCCCATCGCGCCGAATTGCCACACGCATCGCACGCCCCTCCGACAGCTCTGCGATCGGCAAGTAAACGTGTTACGATGGGCGCAGATTATCATGCACCAAGGGGCCCTGTTGATTTCCACCAGGAGTTGATCGAATTCTGTAGGCAAGAGGGAAAATCTAAGGAGTTGTTGTGCACCCAAGAAGAGATCACGCGCATCGACTAGAACGACACGTGAGATCCGAGCTCCAACGTGTAGCTAATGACTCGCGAACTAGCAGTTAATGCAACCGAGGAAGTTCCAGCAACCGATATCGGGCCGGAATCGGGACAATCATGGGCCCGTCACTTCCGCCGACCGGCTGAACGACCTTTTACTGCCCAGGAACGCGATCATGTCACGATTTTGTTTGGCGGATTGACGTGGAAGCACGAGCGGTTCATCCAAGCGGCATTCCAGGCGTGCGGCTATCACTTTCAGCCCCTTCCCAAGTCCACACTCGCGAGCTACCACCTTGGACGAAGTTTCGGGAACCCCGGCCAATGTAATCCCACCTACTTCACCGTCGGAAACCTGATCCAATACCTGCGCGCATTGCGGTCTCAAGGACTGTCGAAACAGGAAATCATCGACAAATACGTCTTTTTCACTGCCGGCTCATGCGGACCTTGCCGGTTCGGCATGTACGAATCGGAATATCGCATGGCGCTCGAAAATGCCGGGTTCGGCGGTTTCCGAGTGCTGCTATTTTCCCAGAGTGACGGGATCAAGGCCCAATCGGGTGAGCCAGGACTGAAGTTCAGCGTCGATTTAGGAATGGGAGCGATGAACGCTCTCAACCTCGGCGACGTAAGTAATGATATCGCCTACCAGCTTCGACCCTACGAGGTTGTGCCGGGAGCAACCGACCGCGCACTCGATCAGATCGCGGAAGAGCTTTCGAATTTTCTGCGGAGCCGGCCGGTCTTCGAAATTCTTGAGCGCTCACCAGAGTGGGTTTCTACCCGGCTGGCGAAAAACAAACAACTGAAAGATGTTCTCAACACACTCGGCAAAGTCCGTGAACACCTTTATGGCAAGCCGTATGCCGATGCTCTGGCGCGATGCCGCGAGATCGTGGGCGAAGTTGAAATTGATCGCCTCCGGGTGAAGCCGACGGTAAAGGTCATCGGTGAGTTTTGGGCGCAGCTCACCGAAGGCGAAGGAAACTTCAACATGTTTTCATTCCTCGAGTCTGAAGGCGCTCACATTCTTGTTGATTCCATCGGAAATTGGGTGATGTATCTTCTGCACCAGGCCAAAGCGAACGCCAGAGAAAACAGAAGCATCGACGCACCGTGTCCACGTCCTGCTAGCTGGGAAATCAAGAAACGATTGCGGAATGAATTGGCGTTTCAGAAAAAGTGGACCCCCCTCATGCTGGGTGAACGCATTTGGGTGCGACAGTATCAGCGCGTAGTCCAGGCTCTCGGGAATATTGCGCGGCCGCTTCCCTCACAAGCAGAACTGGCCCGTCTGGCCCATCCCTTCTACCACACGCTGGCGCGAGGCGGAGAGGGGCATCTCGAAGTCGGCAAAAATGTTTACTACACCACGCACCACCTGTGCCACATGGTGCTCGCGCTGAAACCGTTTGGTTGTATGCCCTCCTCGCAATCGGATGGCGTGCAAACCTCAGTTGTTGACCGGTTTCCTGAAATGATCTTTCTACCGATCGAGACCGCGGGAGAAGGAGAGATCAATGCGCATAGCCGGGTGCAGATGGCGCTGACGGAAGCCAAGATGAAAGCTCGCGCCGAGTTTGACCAATGCTTGCAGGCAAGTGGACAGCGCCTTGAAGATATTCAGTCGTATGTCGAAGATCATCCGGAATTGCGCAGCCCCCTCTACGAGATTCCTCGCCACCAAGGAGTGGCTGGTGTGGCAGCTAATTTCGTCTGGCATGTCGGTCAGCGAATGAGAGGTAGAGCTAGAAAGTTTTCGATTGAACTGGTAACAGGGCCATGAACACTCAGTTTTGGATCGGAATTGATGTCGGATCCACGACGGTCAAGGCTGTCGTCGTCGAAGCTGAAACGGGGCAGATCGCTTGGCGCGATTATCAGCGGCACGATACTCGCCAACCGGAAGTATTACTCGATTTCCTTTGCCGTATCGAGACAGAAGCGAAGGCCAGCCCGAATAATGCCCGGATCTTTATCACCGGGTCCGGCGGGAACTCACTTGCCAGTCTCATCGGCGCCAAATTCGTGCAAGAGGTGAATGCCGTCGCACTGGCTGTCGAACGACTACACCCGGAAGTCAATTCAGTTATTGAACTCGGCGGGCAGGACGCGAAGATCATTATCTTCAGGGATGACACAAATAGCGGCCGTAAAAGGAAAATCCCCACCATGAACGACAAGTGTGCGGGAGGAACCGGGGCGGTCATCGACAAGATAGCCAGCAAGCTGAATATCTCACCCGAACAACTCAGGAGCCAACCGTATTCCGGAATCCGATTGCATCAGGTGGCTGGCAAGTGCGGAGTCTTCGCGGAGACGGACATCAACAGCCTGCAAAAGCAGGGTGTATCCACGGATGAGCTTATGGCGTCGCTCTTCGACGCCATTGTCTTGCAGAACATGAGTGTGCTGACACGTGGGAACACGCTTCGCCCTCAAGTTCTGCTGCTGGGTGGCCCGAACGTCCTCATCCGTGGTATGCGCGAAGCCTGGCAGCACAATCTGGAGTTCCTCTGGAAAGAGCGTCAGATCGAGTTGTCGCCACAAGCGGACCTCGAAGATCTGATTAAGGTTCCTGAGAATGCCTTGCATTACGCAGCTCTGGGAGCTATCGAGTTCGGGAAAATGGAGGACGAGGCCATCGGATGCTATCTGGGAGCCGAATGCCTTAGCCACTATGTGCGTGAGAGACGTCAGGCTGGCAAGAGCAGACGGAACGAGCCGGGGCTGATTTCCTCACAGTTTGAGCTCTTGGAATTCAGAAGCAAATATTCCAAGAAGCCGTTTGTGGCAGCTAACTTCTCTGCTGGTTCTGCGGTCCGCGCCTTCATTGGAATAGACGCCGGCTCCACCTCCACGAAAGCCGTCCTTCTGTCTGAATCCTGCGAGGTACTGTGCAAGGCGTATCAGTTGTCATGCGGAGACCCAATTCAGGATGCGAAACAGCTATTCGAATCGTTGCGCCAGCAGGTGGAATCGCAGGAAGCAAGGTTGGAAATCCTTGGTGTGGGCACGACCGGCTATGCGAAAAATATGCTCCACGATGCCCTCTGTGCCGACGTGGCGCTAGTGGAAACTGTAGCGCACACGCAATCCGCGTTGCATTACTACAAGGATCCGCACTGCATCGTCGATGTGGGAGGGCAGGACATCAAAATCATTGTCCTGCGCAACCGGCATATTAAGGACTTCCGACTCAACACACAGTGCTCGGCGGGCAACGGATATTTCCTGCAATCTACGGCGCAGGCCTTCGGCGTGCCTATAGAGAAGTTTGCAGATGCGGCTTTCTCGGCTGAGGCAATGCCGACATTCGGCTATGGATGCGCGGTTTTTCTGCAATCCGATATCGTGAACTTCCAGCGTAGCGGCTGGCGCCCAGAGGAGATTCTCGCCGGCCTCGCGGCCGTTCTTCCCAAGAACATCTTCTTATATGTGGCGAACGTGCCCAATGTCCAAAACCTGGGCACGAGGTTCGTCCTCCAGGGCGGAACACAGAATAATCTCGCCGTCGTCAAAGCAGAGTTGGACTTCATCCGCAACAATTTTGAAAATTCCGACACCCAGCCGGAAATCGCTGTACATCCGCATTGTGGAGAGGCTGGCGCCATCGGCGCCGCGATGGAATCCAGGCGCCTGTATGACCGTGGCCATCGCACTACCTTTATTGGTCTTGATGCAGTCCGCCATATCCGCTATCGCGCAACCCGAAGCGAAGAGACTCGTTGTGATTTCTGCAGGAACCGCTGCCTGCGCACGTTCCTCGATATTCGGGTCGACAGTCACGAGGCTGACATTTCAGACAGCGGGAAGCACACGATCCCGCTTGGGCCCGGCGAGCGGCGTATGATCATCGCCGGTTGCGAGAAGGGTTCGGTCGAAGACCTGGACCGCATGCGGGAGATTAAGGCCGGCCTGGACGCGGTTCGCGCAAGGACTCCGAACTTGATAGACTTTGCTGCCCATGACGTCTGGAAATCACGTCATCCAGCGCTCGTATGTGACGCGATTCCCGTACCGGGCTGGAGGGCTGCGGTCAAACGGCGTATCGCCCTGATGAAGGCCCGTTCCAAATTGCGGGTCGGCATTCCGCGTGTGCTCAACATGTGGGTTTATGCCCCCCTGTTCAGCGCCTATCTGGAGAGTCTCGGTATCTCGTCCGACAACATCGTGTATTCAGACTTCACGACGAACGAGATGTACCGGGCGGGTTCCGGCCGAGGCTCCATTGATCCCTGTTTTCCATCGAAAATCGCCATTGCCCATTTTCATAACCTGATCTTCACCAAGCACGCGCGCAGGCCTCTCGACTGCATCTTCCTCCCCATGTTCGACGTACTCTGCTCGCCGCTCATGCGAACGCGGGCCTGCAACGCCTGCCCAACCGCAGCACTCACGCCAGAAACTGTGGAGGCGGCGTACACAAAAGAGATTAATGTTTTCGCCGAAAACAATATTCGGTATCTGCATCCAATCGTCAATCTTTCCGACAAGAGGCTGTTCGAGCAGCAGATGTTCGAATGCTGGGGGCCTGTGCTGGGGCTCTCTGCTGAGGAGAACCATCGGGCGGTCCAAGCCGGGTACGAATCGTTGGCGAGTTACGAGCGCGACGTCCGCCGCCGGGCCCGAACCACCCTCGACATGCTGGAACACGAGCGCCGTTTGGGAATTGTGATGCTTGGCCGCCCCTATCACCACGATCCAGGACTGAACCACGGCATTCTCGATGAATTCCAGAAGCTCGGGTACCCGGTGTTTTCGCAAAGCACCCTGCCGCTTGATGAGGACCTGCTGGACCGTTTGTTTGGGGATGAGGTACGCGCTGGAATCATTGCCCACCCGCTGGAGATCTCCGACGTGTGGAAAACGGCAACGGCTGCGAGCAGCAATCTCAAGATTTGGGCGGCCAAGTTCACCGCACGGCACCCGAGCCTCGTAGCCGTGGAACTGTCGAGTTTCAAGTGCGGCCACGACGCGCCGGTGTATTCCGTTGTCGAGCGCATTATCGAGCAATCCGGAACGCCTTACTTCTGTTTCAAAGATTTAGATGAAAACAAACCGATCGCTTCGATCAAGCTTCGCGTAGAGACAATAGACTACTTCTTGAAGTCTTTCCGTGACCCAATGCCGTTTGGCAAGCAGATCATAGGAAGCGAACTCGGTAGCGATATTTCACTGCCACTGAACGTCGGGATCAACTCCGCGTCTCGAATGCCGATCGCAGACACGGAGTGATCCCGATTCACAGACCTCCGCGACTTGCAGTTATTCTCTAACGACTGAAGTGGCCGCGGCGGTTCTGCTGCCAACACGACTCGTCGTGCTCTTCACAGACCGGCTTCTCTTTGCCATAGCTAATCGTCTTGACATTCGCTGAGCTGACGCCACCTGACACCAACATCTCCTTCACGGCGTTGGCACGCCTGTCGCCCAAAGCCAGGTTGTACTCGATCGATCCACGCTCATCGCAATGGCCTTCAACAGTGACGTCGATTTTCGGATGTTGGCGAAGAAAGGCAGCATCCCGCTCTATCACACTTTGCTGGTCATAACGAACATCCGCCTTATCGAAATCGAAGTAGATGTCCTTCACGTTTTGTGCGAATAGTTCGTCCTCACTGGGCCCTGCCGGAGGCGACGCCGGAGGAGGAGGCACAGTCACGGTGACTCGTGCCGAAGCCGATTCCTTTCCTCCCGGCCCCTTTGCGTACAGCGTGTATGTGGTGGAATCGGACGGTGTTACTTGCAGCGATCCTTTTGGTTGCAGAGATCCCATCGTCTCGGTTGTGATTCCGATTGCATCGATGCTGATATCGTTCGCATTCGCAGTTTCCCACGTCAGAGTGGCCGATTGGCCCTTCTCAATCATCGCAGGACTTACGGTGAGCGAAGCGGTTGGAGCGGCGGGCGGAGGCGGAGGCGGCACAGTGGAGGCCACCTTCGCCTTGTGGCATGCGCTGAGCATTACGGCTGCACTCAGCGTAAGAATCAGTGATACTCGTATCATTACGTGCTTCATTTCCTTCTCCTCACAGTTTGGTTGTGCGAGACTCTTGACCTCGCAGTGGGCTGGTAACCTTATGGCAAGACTCCGCAGATGACACACTCACTTTACAAAGGCTGACCCGCATACTTCTGTGTCAGCCGAACTTACCAGTACCTATCCTCTGCGGGCGGTGCCCACAGAAGGCATGGCGCACGCTACCTCGAGGCCGTCAGGCCAGGCGATTTCGGTGTGCTCAAGTAACCCGTCACCTTGTTCTTCTCGACGGTAAAGATAACCACTTCATAGAGCTGCCGGTCGCGCCCCGTGTAAAACTGCAGCGGCTCGGCCGCGCCGCGGTCCTTCTTTTCGATGACGCGATCGTCTGCAACCACGTTCAGCGTGAACTTGTTTTTCTTGGGATCAGCTTTCTTCAGCTGCAAGGCGACGGTTGAGAGCTGGGTGGGATGCCCGCCCTTGTACAAGCTGAATTCGTAGTAGTTCCGATCGCCGCGATGTTTGAGTTCTTCCAGTTCTTCGCGCGTGCGGGCAATCAAACTGCTCTGCCCAGTCAGATCACCAATTGCGCGATCTAATCTGACCTTTGTGGACTCCAGGTCGGTGCGAGTCGTGGCAATGTCCCTTTTCGCCCCGCCCAGTTCACTTCGGACGTTGGCTACCTGGCCGCTGACCTGACTGATCGCCTCGCTCTGCTCGCTCTGCTCGTCTTGCAGGCGTTTCTCGAAAGCTTTTTTTTGCTGGTGCAACTCGGTTGTCGTGCCCGCGTACTTGAGTTGCATTTCCTTCTGAGTCATTCCCAACTGTTCCGTCAGGACCTGGCTGGAAATCTTGAGATCGTTTTCCGTTGCCGCTTGGCGCTGCTGCAGGTTTACGATTGCCGCGTCGTGGGCCGCCGCGATTGATGCCAAACGGCTGCGGGTATTGAAGATAAAGTACAAGGACACGATGATGTAAATCGCTGCGACGCTCAGCAGCACATATCGCAAAATCCTATCTTTGCCAATGGTTCGGGTCCGTACAGGAATCTGTTCTTCTACTTCGAGTACATTCATTGCCTTTCCCTCCACCAGAGAGGATGCAAATCACCTGCCAAATCTCTACCGGTCGTAAGTTGACAGCCCTGTGATGACGACAGTGTCTACGTGACCTCATTTGGTCAGTTTTTGCTCGTAAATGGGCAGACTGCTGGAGCCTGACTGTCACGAACTGCACACCGCAGCAGTCCATTGCAAGGGTCCTGCATTTGGCAACTGATTTGCATTTTTAGGCGTTCGCTTGCTGGGAGTTTTTCGGAGTTATCACGTCTTCTTCGAGGAGCATCATGGCCACAGTCCCTAAGTTTCGCATCGATGTAAACGTCCACAGCCTGTTGATGAATTCAGCGTTAGACCGACCTGAACTTCCCGTCCACACGGGAACGAGCTTGCCGGAACCGATCTATCCCCGGTTCCCGGAGAAGCTGTCGGATCCCGGACCTGAGACACCTCCGGAACACCGCGACTGGACGCTGTCCCAGGCCTATCGCAAGATGAAGGGGTGGCTCTTCCCCTACGTCCGCTCTCGAGTATTGCCCGGAGAGTTCCACCCGATCATCGCGTATTTGTTCGTGGAGTATAAGTGCAACCTCGATTGCTGGTACTGCTGGGCCTTCAACAACAAAGTGAAAGGCATGACCGAGGATACAGCTCGCCGAGCCATTGATTGGCTTCACGATCGTGGTTGCCGCGTATTGGCATTGATGGGAGGCGAACCGTTACTGCGCCCGCAGTTCGCGCAAAAGGTCGTCTACTACGCGGCGAAGAAAGGATTCTGGATCTACATCGGCACGAACGCCCGGCTTCTACGGCCTGATGTTGCCGATCGTCTAGCGGATGCCGGGGCATCGGTGTTCAACGTGGCGGTCGATGCCTGGGACGTGAAACCCGGCCTTCCCAAAGCTCTGGTTCCGATCCAACCAAATCTCGAGCGTTTGATGCGGAAACAATACGTCTACGGCTACATGGTCTTCCTGAACATTAATATCTGTCGCAACAATGCGGAAGATGTCCGTCAGCTGACGGACTACGCGCACGCTCACCAGATTGCCACCGATTACCACATCAATGAGACGCCCATGCTCGAGCAGGACGATCATTTCAAACATTTATCCGACAACCCGACCTACATACATCCAGCAGACTGGCGCCGCACCGATGAACTGATTGACTGGCTGATTGAGAAAAACAAGGCCGGCTATCAGATGGTGAACTCAGTGCAACGGCTCGAAGAGATGAAGGGTTTCATGAGGATGGGCGGGAATGCGTCCGATCTGAAAACTCTTGGTTGGAACGGCGATGGCAGCGGCAATGGGACTGCGAAGCAACTTACGCACATGCCAGGCATCGTGCAGGATTCCTCAGGGGATCTGCATTTCGCCGAGTGGAATTGCCGGGCAGGACAGAATAACGTAATCATTCGGACCGATGGCACTGTGGCGCCCTGTTTCCCGATGTATGCTTCGCCATTTGACTGGGGCAATATCGATCGTCCGAAGTTCGATAACGAACAGCTGGCTGGCATGAAGAAATCCTGTCAACGGCACTGTTTTTCGACTCTGAATCACAACCTCGCATACTGCTACGACGACTCGCGAGTCATCAAGTTCGTCTGGACGCAGCTCGTTAAGAATCGGCTGAAAGGTGGAGCTCGCAGTTTTGATGAGTGAGCTCCCGGCCAAAATGTACCAGAAGGCCAAAATGGATAACCTGAGCGAGACGGTCTCCCGAAATCTGCGGGCCAACTAATCCCAAGCTCGCGCGACGTCGTGCGAGAAGAGAACAACTGATGCAGTTCCAACTACGGCGCCGGCCTTGCCGAGAGAGTCACCGCGGTATAGTGCTCGATCCGGCGCAGGGTGAACTCGCTGACACTCCCGTGCAGAGCGAGGCCAGCGAACTCAGGGTTCGCCGCGTCCGGCGAAAGGACTTTGATCTCCCAGCGGCTCAGGTCCTGGACCAGCCCGCTCAGCTCCAGCCGGACTTTCACGTTCTCTGCCGGGGCCCGGTGATCGTAGTTGAGCAAGTGGAGAATCAAAGTCCGGCCGTCTGGTTTCCGAGTCAGCTGGCCCAGCACGTAACCGCGCGGCTCCAGGCTGAGGCGAGGCCCTCCAGCCGCGGCTTCAGCGCGCGCCACAATTCGCGGCTCCGCCTTTCCGGCCCTGATGATGACGCCCCCGCCGGCGGTGAACGCATCCAACCGGGCCTTTTGCCCGGCGCTAAGCTTCGGCAGGTCAGCCGGCATCACCAGCACCTTGAACCGGTCCAGGGGGACTCCCTTGTCCAGGTGCGCGAGCACTTTGGTCTCGAAGAAGACACTCTGCTTGAGGAATTCGTTGGCCAGCGAGTTGTGCGGCTCTGCGGAGATCAAGGCGATCCGCGCCGCCGGCTCTGCCTGGTGATACAGCTCCCGATGCTCGACCAGGAAATGGTTGTATTGAGCGATGGCCCTCCAGGCCTCCTGGGCATCCGGCTTGCCATTGATCAGCGCGGAGAGGAATCGGCCCTCGATGTTGCGCGAGGTGGCTGCGCCGAACGCATAGGCCTCGGCGATGGAAAGCTTCTGCTCGGCCGGGCTGGGGATGCAGCGCTCGCGCGGGCCGCAGTGGTAAAGGTCGTTCTCATACTTCAGGGGCTGCCAA
>Ga0074046_10000936_pt1 | contig 27030 bp, 24 predicted proteins | sample BogForMeECP23OM3_FD_94441 | JGI IMG/M metagenome (GOLD analysis project Ga0074046, IMG submission 94441) | Bog forest soil microbial communities from Calvert Island, British Columbia, Canada - Bog Forest MetaG ECP23OM3 | ecosystem: Environmental > Terrestrial > Soil > Wetlands ...
CGTACGGCGCATCACTAAATTGCGCGATACCAAGCCATCGACCATTGCTGACATTGACGGCAACGTTAGTCCCATATGTTCAGCCGCGTCAGACAACGACGCTCCACTACGCCTGTTGATGAAAACGAGTGTACGAAACTGAGGAATCGATATTTCTATAGCACCATTCTTTCGCAACTGTGCGCGAATCGTGCGCATAGCCAGAGGTACGTCGTCAAGGATCTCTCGTGCACATTCTTCAATCGAGGACACAACGTTTTGTGGCAAACTAGCTCGCTCTCAGACTATAGTTCGACAATCAAATAGTTAGATACACTAAGTATTTATTCCTTGCCTTGTATGCTTGAGACATGATGAGGAGCATGCTCAATATCGCGGCGGCAGAACCCTCAGAACTACAATTTGTTGGTTTAATGACCTCCCGTTCGAATTGCAGTTGCCCCCGGCGAAATTGAATGCCTCCACAATCTAAGTGGTTAGAGTACACGTTTAGTGCCTGTACTTCTCAATACAACGATATATGGAGGCAACGCGCTCGGATGCACTTACGCGGTGGATTCACTTGTGGCAAGCATAATAATTCACCTTGCATATCATAGGAAGCGCGGAAATGACGTCTCACTAGCATACAAGGAGATTCCGCCCAGGGCATGTCTAACGTATACGATTGTTTTGGATGAGCTGCTGACCGTGTAAGGCGCCGAGGTTTTAGGAAATTCTAGCGAGTACGTCTCTGCATGCGTTGGTTGCTTTGTCGATGATCTCGTCCTCTGAGAAGGTCTTGATGACACGGTTTTCCATTATGATCTTACCGTCGATTACGACGGTGTCAACGTCGTCCCCGTGAGCCGCGTACACTAGGTGAGAGAGTATGTTCAACTGTTTTCCGTAAATTAGTGGAGTGAGTCTGAGCTTATGTAAGTCAACTACGATAACGTCCGCTTTCTTTCCAACCTCGAGTGAGCCCACCTCCTTTTCCATTTGCAGCCCTTTCGCGCCGTTATTCGTAGCCATTCCGAGAATTTGCTCGGGGGGCAGGAGCGTGGAGTCAACTCGGTGGGCTCTGTGGAGAACCGAGGCCATTTTCATGGTTTCGAACATATCCAAGGTGTTGTTGCATTCTGTGTCGTCGTGCCCCAGGCCGACGGTTATGCCTGCTGCAAGTAATTCCGGAACAGGACAGATTCCGTTTCCTAATTTCGCGTTCGAACCTGGGTCGTGGGAGACAGGAGTACCGGTTTCCTTCAGTAAGCGTATTTCTAGAGGGGTAAGCCATACGCAATGAGCGGCAACGCAGTCTGGCCCTAGAATCGAGAGATCGTAAGCCAACTCAACCGGCCGTTTGCCGAATTTCTTTTTGCTCATCTCGAGCTCCCCGAGCGATTCATTCAAATGAATGTGGATGCCAACCTTATTGCGATTCGCAACTTCTCTTACCTGCGCTAGGAATTCGTATGATGAGATAGGTACCCATTCAACTCCGATTCTTGCTTGGATACGCCCGTTCGCTTTTCCGTGCATGACTCTCACGACTTCCTCGTTGTCTTTCAGGGTATCCAGTTTTTCGGAAGCATCAGCGCAGTCGCAGGATAGAACTGCTCTGATGCCAAGCAATTCCGCTGCCTTCCCGCATTCGATCATGTGCCTGTACATATCGTTCGCAGTAGTCGTACCAGACTTGATAGCTTCTGCATAGGTCAACATCGCTGCCCAATATGCTTCGTCCGGTTTGAGGTTCTGAAGTTTCGGATACCAGAAAGTTTCCAGATAAGTTCCCAGTGGCAGACCGTCTGACACGCCTCGTGCGATCGCAGTATGATAGTGAAGATCAATTAACCCTGGCATTATCGCCTTATTTTTTGCATCAATAATGACGTCGGGCTTGATTTTCTTAGAAACATCATCACTTCTACCCACTGAAACAATCTTGTCGTCTTGGATCATCACAGCTCCATCCTCGAATATCCTGCGTTGTTGATCCATAGTGACTAGAATGCCATTGGTGATCAGAATAGAATTTGTCATGACTGTTCAGCTCAAACCTGAATCACATAAGACTTTCGACGAGTCAAGTCATGGCACAACGATTGATCTTCCTTGAGCCGTTCCGCGTCGCAGTGAATCTAGCGCTGAAGCTATTTCCTCGAGCCTATACTTATGTCCGATAATCGGCTTTAGCTTTCTCTGATGGGCTAGTCGAACTACTGCTAGAAGATCTTTTTTCGTGTATGCAACTACTCCTCTGATCTCCGTCTCTGCAACAACGAGACTTAGGACGTTCGCTTCCAGAACATCCTTAGTGTATCCCAGAATTGCATACCGACCAGTTTTCCTGAGGCTGTCGAGCGCGTTTCGCATCGTGGCTCTTGCGCCAACAAGCTCCAATGCCACGTCTGCTCCCTGGTCACCGGTAATCTTTTTTACCGATTCGGAAACATTTTGGTTGTTCGCGTTTATCACTTCAGCACCTAATTTTCTTGCCGTTTCTAATTTCTCATCAACGACATCTACGGCGATCGTCTTGGCTCCAACCGTGTTCGCTAGCTGGATTGCGCTTAGGCCTAGACCGCCACTCCCGTTAACAAGTAGGGTTTCACCATTTTTTAGATTGGCAATATCGAACAGTGCGTGGTAGCATGCGGACACGCCGCACGGTAGTAATGAGCCTTCGTCATAATTGACATTTTTTGGAAGCTTTACGAGCGCGGTTTGGGGGGCTTTTACGTATTCAGCGTAGCCGCCGTCAAGAGTAAAGCCAAGTTGGTCGAGCTCATTGCATAGATTTTCACGTCCTGACCTACAGCATTTGCACTTTCCGCATGATATGCCATTATTCAGTACCACCCGGTCCCCCTTTCGAAACGCTTTGACATCCTTCCCTGTCTCTGCGACTTCTCCAGCAATTTCATGCCCGAGTGTCATGGGCAAGGAGCCTTTCCAGGGCTTCAGCGTACCGTCAAGAAAATGTAGGTCAGTGTGACAAACGCCAGCTGCCTTCACTTTGACTAGGACTTCTTTGTTAGAGATCTGCGGAAGTTCGACATCCATGATTTTCAGAGGTGTCTCTGCACCAAAAAATCTGGCCGCTTTCATGCTTTTCGTAATCAATCAGCACCATTTATGTGCGGACAGTTCCACACACATTTGCGAATTATCCCCAATTGTTATATTGAGATCAGACGCAAGCACTTTCGGTTTTCGGGGATGGGGCGAAATCATCGACTCTTCTTTGCGACTGATGTTCATGGATCGGAAATATGCTTCCGAAAATTCCTCAACGCCCCAAAATTATATCAGGTCGACACCCTCGTTCTTGGGGGAGACATCACCGGAAAGGTGATAGTTCCCATCGTAGAAACAGCCCCTGGAAAGTTCGTCACTACATTTCTCGATATCAAACAAGAGTTTGACCAAGATAAATTAAAGGCGTTCGAGGAGAAGATAACCAATTCAGGATACTACCCATATCACGCTACTGAGGATCAAATGAAGTCGCTAAAGAACGATCGAAGCAATGTCGACAAACTTTTTCTCAAATTAATGATCGAGCGACTCGAATCATGGGTCAAGCTTACGGAAGAGACGTTCAAAGGCAAAGCCGTTGTATGTTACATAACCGGAGGAAACGACGATCCGTACGAAATAAGTGAAGCATTGAATAAATCGAAACGAGTACAAGACCCTGAGGAGAGAGTAGTTCAATTAGACGATGAACATGAGATGATAAGTCTAGGATATAGTAACCCCACTCCTTGGAAACTCCCTCGCGATGTCTCGGAGGAGGTCCTTGCCGAAAAGATTGAAGCGATGACCTCAAAGGTCCAGAATATGCCGACCTGTGTTTTCAACCTCCATGTGCCACCTAAGGAATCAATGTTAGACCAGTGTCCTTTACTCGACGGTTCGGTCGATCCACCTAAACCAGTTTCGAGTGGAGGGCAGCCCGTCTTCGCAGGAGCAGGAAGTAAAGCGGTATTAGATGCAATTCAAAAGCATCAACCCCTTCTTGGACTTCACGGACACATACACGAATCGAGAGCAGCCCAAAAATTTGGAAGAACACTATGTCTGAATCCTGGCAGCGAATATTCGGAAGGAATTTTGAGAGGAGCAATAGTTACCTATAACGAAAAGAAAATCCTCAGTTACCAGTTTACGTCCGGATAATAAGGTAAATGCTTTGCGACTACTGTAGGCTACATTAGTAACTAATTTGCGCAACCGACATTTCTCGTTATTATCTCTGGTGATTACTAGCAAGAGTCAAATAGCCACATTCGTCTACGATTTCTCCCATTCGGAGATAAACGAATGTCAGAATCCTTCGTAAGAAAATCGAGTGGACTAGTTAGACAGGCGTCACTCTTCGACACTTTCGTCTTCAACGCTTCTGCAAGTTCAATCGGTGCAATACTACTGTTCTATGTGTTTGTAGTGACCTTTGCTGATGGCGGAAACCTCCTCGCGGCAATACCTGTCGCGTTGATTGCCATATCGATGGCCGTCACATTTGCGATGCTTACGGCTACGTTCCCACGATCAGGTGGGGATTACATATTCAATAGCCGAATCCTGCATCCATCTCTTGGATTCTCGTTCAACTTCTCCCTTGTATTTTGGCAACTGTTTTTCTCGGCTTTTACGTTTTACTTGGTTTGGCTTGCTGGGATAGGCCCAGGATTACAAATCATAGGATTTCTGATCGGCAATCCTGGTTTGGGAACCATCGGGGTAGCCATGGAGAACCCAGTTAACGCATTCATTCTTGGAACAATCACAAACATCCTCTTTGCAGTATTATCCAGCCTGGGGACAAAGAAGATGTTAATCGCTAACAACATCGTCTTCATTCTTTCGCTTCTCGGAATAGTCACTGCAATAGTTGTTATGGCAACGGTTAGTCGAGAATCGTTCGTAGCCTCCTTCAATAGTTTCATGCAAAGCCAAGGAGGTCCGCTTGCCGGTAACGCTACCTCAAACGCATACCAAACGGTAATCGCCACGGCAAAAAGCACTAGCTTCACCGTTCCGCCATTCGGATTTTCATGGGCGATGGTAGCGCTCGCTGCAAGCGCGATCATGTGGACATTCTACTCGACATACATTGGCGGAGAAATCAAGGGTGCGAATTCGGTCAAAAGAAACATAGTCACAATGGTAGGCTCAGCAATCTTTAACGTAATTCTTGTTGCGCTTCTGTTCTGGGCGATGTTCAAGACAATGGGTTACGAGTTCATAGCATCACTATCTTGGCTTAGCGGAATTTACCAGCCGGGTATTCCATGGGGCAATGCGGCTGAAGCTTTTATCGGAATGGCCGGGCTAGTTGCCTCTAACCCTATCCTCTCGCTGATCATAGTTCTCGGAATCACTCTCTCTGCGTCCCTTCTCTTCGCAATTCCGGTATACATGCAAATCGTAAGATGCCTCTTCGCATGGTCAATCGACAGACTAGTGCCGGACAAGATTTCTGAAGTGAGCCCAAGATTTCACAGCCCAATATTTGCGACGCTAGTTACAAGCGGAGCGATCGAACTCTTCCTTGTGCTCCTAATGGTCTTCCAGAATCAATTCTACACCATTTATGCGTTGACAGTTATCGGTCCAGCCTTTAGCTGCTTATTCCTGCCAGGAATTAGTGGAATGCTACTCCCATACCTGAAGAAAGATGTATACGAGGCATCACCAGCGAAACGCGAAGTCGCAGGCATACCTGTCATATCGATCTTCGGCGCAATTCAAGTGATCTGGATGCTCCTGATGGCATACTGGTACACGGCCGCATATCCAGGGTTTGGACTGCCGCCTGGCTCCTGGGGGTTCTACTTGAATTTCATGTGGATACCAATCGGATTCGTGCTGTACTGGATCATCAAGGCTCTCAGAAAGAGACAGGGCATAGACATTTCATTGGCCTTCAAAGAAATGCCGCCAGTCTAAAACCACTCCTCCCCTCTTCTCCTTTTTTCACATTATAAAATGGGCCACAATGCTGAAGTATGCACCTCCACGCTCTTCGACATCGAACAGATTGTGGTCGATCATAAGTTGACGGAACAATTGCTCTCAGAAAGCAGCGCGATAGTTGAAGAGGCGAATCAACGCGGCATAACGCTGAGGGTCCTCGGGGCAACTGCCATCATGATTCACTCACCAAAATACTTGCATGCTTTCGAAAAGATGAATCGGAGATTGAGCGATCTTGACTTCATGGGATTGAGAGGAGAAGAAAAGAAAGTAATCGATTTTCTCCAGCAAAAATCCTACATATATGATAGGGGGAATCGCGCCGTAGCTATGATGTCGACCTCGCGATATATTTTTGAAAATCCAACAAACAAAATACATGCAGATGTCTTCTTCGACAAACTCGAAATGTGCCACACCATTGACTTTACCAAGCGATTATTGGTCGACTCCCCTACAATATCGCTCGCTGACCTATTGCTAGAGAAGATGCAGATTGTAGAGATTAACGAGAAGGACATCAAAGACACACTCGTTCTGCTACGTGAGCATGAGATTAGCACCCATGATAAGGAGGCTATCAATCAGAAGTATATTTCAGGAGTATTGGCAAAAGATTGGGGCTTTTACTATACGGTCACCCAGAACCTCAAGAAAATAAAGGAGGCTTCAGGCAAGTATGACATATTCGAAATCAACGATCAGCAGAATATCAACGAAAAAATCGACCAGCTCCTCAAAGCAATAGAAGAAGAACCAAAAAATGTCGGATGGAAAATGCGAGCGAAAATAGGCACAAAGAAAAAATGGTACACCGAAGTAGAGGATGTGTCAAGATAGAGATGAGACTAAAAGCAGTTGATTTGACTCAGCCAATGGGCATATTGACTCCACCGTTTCCTGGCGGAAAAGCTATGCGGATAGTTTACACGAACAGAATTTCATACGACGGTTACGGACAACAGGAATACACTTTCACAACGCACACCGGCACCCATCTGGATGGACCAATGCATTTTGACCCGAAAGGCGGCGACTTAGCCAGTCTTCCGATGGCCAAACTGTTCGGTGAAGGAGTTATCGCGGACGTTAGCGAGGTTGGAGAGTATGGCATCTACACTCCCAAGCATGTTCTCAGCAAAGTTGAAGTCAAAAAGGGAGATATTCTCATCATCCACACCCATTCTCACGTCCACTATACGTACTGCAGTGACCCGGACGAGGAAGCGTACTTCTACAAGCATCCCGGACCGAACAAGGAATTTAGAGACTGGTGCGCCGACATGAAATTCAAGTGGCTTGGAATAGACGCCGCCTCACAGGACCATCCTATGAATATTGCAGACCTCCGCAGGTTGAGGCCAAAATTCGTTGCTGAATTTGAGAAGAAGCACGGAAAGCGACGGGAGGAAATATTTCCAGATGACATGGAACATTTAATGCACTGGTCGCTGTTCGCGAAACCGCATGAGATCATACACGCGGAGAATGTTGGCGGAGACATAGATCAGGTCCTGAATCGCAGAGCCTGGATAGGCGTGTTCCCCTTGAAGGTCAAGGACGGAGAATCATCCCCATGCCGACTGGTCGCGTTCGTGGAAGAGTAGATTTCGACGGGTAGTCGAACCATCTGACCACTCGCGTCCTATATCCGCAAATCCCAATTCAGAGTACATCCCAGTTAATGTGAGACAGATAGTGGATGCCCGATAAGATACTCTTTCAACATGGCATCGTCGTTACCATGAACAAGAACCGCTCCATACTCGAGGATGGGTCAGTTCTAGTTGAAGGCGACAGGATTCTGGATGTGGGACCGTCCGACAGGATCCGAGGTCAGGCCGACCGAGTAATTGACGCGAAACATAAGGCGATCATTCCAGGACTCGTAAGCACCCACTTCCATTCAGACAACTTCTCCAGAGGAGTCGGTGAACATATGGGACTGGAAGAATGGCTTGACAAAATCTACTATCCCATGCTGAAAGCCATGACACCGGACGATGCTTACAAAGCCGCGATGCTCGCATACGCTGAGGCTATCAAGAGCGGCACAACAACCGTAAATGACATGTACCGCCACATCCCTGCCTGCGCAAATGCTGCCGAGAAGATCGGAATAAGGGCGGTGCTGTCGAGCGAAGCAGCAGACATGATCGAAGGCCAAGAAACAGTTCAGGATAACGAAAAAGCCTTGATCACAAAGAACGGTGCGGCGAACGGACGAATACGAGTATGGTTCGGAGCTGAATGGGTCCCAGTCTGTTCACCGGAATTCTTCGAGAAAATTAGGGAGCTGGCGAATAAGTACAAAGTTGGAATCCACGTACACCTCAACGAATCATTCGACGAAGTGGAAATATGCAAAAAGGAGTTCGGTCAGCGACCGGTCGAGCATGTCAACAGTCTAGGGCTACTTGGCAGTGACGTTGTGGCAGCGCACTGCGTTTGGTTGTCTGACAAAGAAATCAGAATATTCGCGAAAACGAATACTCAGATAGCACATTGCCCTGTATCAAACGCCAAATTGGGCAATGGAGTGGCCAGAGTTGCTGACATGCGCGCCGCCGGACTTAATGTGGGTCTCGGTCCGGATGATGCACCATGCAATAACAGTGTGGACATGTTTGAGGTCATGAAGTTCGCATCACTACTCCAGAAAGCCACCCGATTGGACGCATCTTCGATGCCTGCCGGTGTCGTTATGGAAATGGCAACGGTGAACGGCGCTAGGGCGTTACAGATGGGCGGTGAAACTGGTTCAGTTGAAACCGGAAAGAAGGCAGACCTAGCATTAGTTGATTTAGATACGCCCAGGCTGACTCCGGTTCACTTGGGCAAATTCAACAACGTACTTCAACATCTCGTCTACGCTGCACACGGAGATGATGTTGACACCGTGATGATTGATGGAAGAATCGTCATGGAGAAGAAGAGATTGACCTACGTAAATGAAACCGAGATCATAAGAGATGCCACGGAAGCGGCCCAAGCCATTATCGAAAAGGTCAGCTGAAAAGTGGAAGCAAAATGACAATTAGAATCTGAAAAAGTCTATTGTTGAAACCCAGAAAAAATATGTACAGCGTTATTCAGAAGCAATAATATCCGCCGAGAACGCCAGATCCCTACAAATTATATAGGTAGACCTAACCCTGTCGTGCCTGGTTCGGTTAATGATCGAGAGAGTTCTGGTTGATGCCACAGCCGACACAAGTGGACTCTATTCGCAGGCTATCAAGTCGAACGGGTTACTGTTCATTTCCGGACAAGTCGGAATTGACAAGAACGGGGAACTAGTTGGTCATGACATTGCGACTCAGACTGATCAGGTAATGAAGAACCTCAAGGCCACTCTGAAGGCTGCAGGCTGTACTTTTGACGATGTGATCAAGATATCAGTATTCCTAGTCAACCTAGATGACAGGCCAAAGTTCCACGAAGTTAGAAGGAGATACTTCACGGGAGGCCAACCGGCGAGCACCCTACTTGTTGTGAAAAGCTTAGCCAACAAAGACTACTTGGTTGAAGTTGAGGCAGTTGCGGAGCTACCGCACTGATTCCGCATATGATGTAATTTCTACCGGTTTGACGGCATCATTTAATCCTCAATCACATCCTCGGAAATTTACGAAACATCTGACGAAATTAAGAGTTAGGCACAAGCTTGCTAGATACGTTCGCCGCAAATTCACCCACAAGTTTGTCCATTTGGCTCTTGATAATTTGATTTACGACTATTTGGAATGGCCCCCTCGCGTCAACGTTTGCCGCAAACTTCACTCGAGTGCTGGTTGGCTTCTCCTCAGCAAACTCAAGATGAAGTTGCATCTTGAAGTCACCTGTGACACTATCAAGGTTAATCGCAAGTTTTCTGGTAGGCTCCTTCTCGACAACGCGAGCAATTGCTTCAATACGTCGTGAGATTACACCAACATTGAACTTCATCTTCCACTTCCATTCGTCGTCTGCGCCTAACGAAGCTTCTTCACAACCCGGGACACATTTGCTCAATTGTGCTGGGTCGTTAAGAAGATCCCACACTTGCTGTATCGGCGCGGGGATTAGTAATTCGCGTTCAACTACCGGCATATTTTAACACACTCATTGTTTTGGTTTGAGGATCCAAAAGCCAAATCCATGATGGCGTGAATATATGGTATGTACCCAGTGCACCGGCAGAGAACACCACACAAAGCGAACCGAACTTCATCCTCACTCGGGTGTGGGTTAGAATCCAGAAGAGCCTTCGCTACAAGAAGCATAGCAGGGGTACAGTAACCGCACTGCGGAGCAAGATTCCGAATAAATGATTCCTGTAACTTGCTCAACTTTCCTTTCTCTGCCAGCCCCTCTACTGTCAACACTTTCTTCTTCTCTGCCTTCCAGCAGGGGGTCATACATGAGAGCACCGGAACATCGTCCATTAGTATCGTGCACATTCCGCAACCGCCAGAGTCGCATCCTTTTTTGACGCCGGTCAAACCGATCGTTTCCCTTATCACGTCGCAGAGTGATGTTGCCGGGGAAACTTCGACATGGTACATGTCTCCGTTCACGTTGATACTAGTTTTCATGTTCTATTGGTCCTTTTTGCGGCCGCTAACAGCGCGTCTCTAACAATAATGGGAATAACTTTTTTCTTGTATTCGATTGACGCGTGAAAAGAGGGTGTAGGTTCAAAGTCCACACATAGCGAAGCTGCCTTCATCAGGTTCTCTTTTAAAAGCTCTCTTCCAACGAGGAATTCTTCGGCTGCCTTCACTCGTATAGGTGTGCTCGCGACTGCGCCAAGAGCTATGCGTGCGTCGGCGACATACTTCCCCTTCGATTCAAGGGCAATCATTACAGACGAGTTTACGACCGCAAAATCTGCGGATGTTCTTCCCAGCTTAACGAATGCGGAGGCTGCGTGGGTTCTCTCTGGGCATTGAATTTCAATTAGCATCTCTTCGGGTGACAGTGAGGTGATGAAGTAATCGACGAAGAAATCCTGCGCATGAACTTTCCTTTCACCGTCAGACGAAGCTACATGGAATTCCGCGTCCTGCGCGAGAAGTGTGACGGGCATATCGTAGAAGGGTATACCACTGCAGACGCTTCCACCTACCGTTGCCATGTTTCTGATTTGAGGAGGCGTCAACTTCATTGCAGTTTCTTTCACTGCAAAATTCGAGTCGGTCTCCCGTAGATCTGAGGCTCCAAGTTCGGCGAACCTTGTCATGGAGCCTAAGTGAAGATAATGTCCGTCACGGGTAATGTAATTCAGTCCTAAACCTGAAACGTCGACTATAGTTTCCACATCATCCATTCCTCCTTGGTTCGCGAGTTCGTAGACAGTAGTGTTTCCAGCAACTATCCTAGCTTTCGATCCCCACTTCTTGAGGACCTGCACTGCCTCTCGAAGAGTTGAAGGTCGCTCGAGATGGGAGGGATTGTATCTTGGCACGTCAGGTTACCTGCTCTTTCATCGCGTCAAGCACTTTCTCTGCCGTTATGGGTAGGTCATTGATCCAAACGCCAACGGCGTCATGAATTGCGTTTCTTACTGCTGCTCCGGTGGGAGTCGTGGAAGGTTCTCCTGCTCCTTTCGCTCCGAACGGCCCGTTCTTGTACGCTGTTTCGAGTATGATTGGTTCAACTACGGGTGCATCTAGAGCAGTCAATATCTTGTAATCCGCCAAGTTCGGGTTCGTGACTCTTCCTTCGATGAAGGAAAGTTCCTCTCCAAGCGTAGCGCTGAGCGCCATCGCCACTGAGCCGGTAATCTGTTGCCGTACGAGTTCAGGGTTAATTGCTTTACCTACATCCATCGCGGCAGCAATTTTCTGAACTTTGATCTGCCCCGTTTCTTTGTTGACCGCAACTTCCGCAGCTTGTGCGATGGTTACATAGTACGGAGTGAGTGGTCCGTCGGGTTGACCGGTCGCGTTATCAACATTCCCAAGTTTGTGGAAAATTGTGCTGAACCCAACGAAGTCGGTTCCTTCAACAAATGATGCGATGCTTATCTTTCCAGGCAAGATACCGGATTTAGTGAACAAATCAGGGATGCTTACAGTGCGTCCACCTGTTTTCGAGAATGCTCTACCGGCGTTCACCTCTATGTCGTGAGCATTGAGTACCTCGGCTGCCTTCTCCGCTATTCTCCGTTTAGCATCTTCGCACGCTAGCAGAACCGCTTTCCCTACCGCGGCTAATTGTCTGCTCGCAGACGCTCCACCGGAGAGACCAGAAGTCTCAGATTCTGAACCTCGAACGAACGGCATTAAGATAATTTCGTCTCTAGAAATTCCGAATGCGGAAGCGGCTAACTGCGTAATACCTGTGTAGATGCCCTGACCATTCTCGACAACATCCGCCCACACTTCCACTTTCCCCGACGGTTTGACTCGGACCATGGCCTGATGTGGGCCAGCTGGTCCCCATTTCACTCCAACCGCTAACCCTTTGCCAGTTGCCCAAGGTTCGCTGACTGTTGATCTCTTCCCCCACTTAATTTCCCTGGCCACTTTCTGCAATGCTTCTTCGTGGCTTATACTTTCCATTGTTTCGCCGATCGCGTTTACGTCACCGTTCCGTAGAATGTTCAACTTCCGAAACTCCAGAGGATCAAGGTTCAGTTTGTTCGCGAGGAGATCCATCTGACATTCGACAGCCCAGGTTGTCTGATAACCCAAAGGCGCACGTTTCGGCGTACCGGGGACTCGATTCGTGTAGACTCTGTAAGCGTTTAGTTCAAAGTTTGGGAGATCGTAAACTCCGACGGCCACTATGACGCTATTATTAACTAGGTGGTTAGCCAGCGATCCATACGCTCCGCCGTCGTAGATTGCGTGAATCTTTCGGGCGACTATCTTTCCATCCATTGTAACGCCGTCCTTGATGCGGATGATTGACGGATGCCTTATCCCGCTGGCCGTCATCGTCTCCTCTCGTGAAAGTTCAAGTTTCACTGCGCGTTGAGCCTTCAACGCCAGAGCCGCGCAGATGGCCGCTACGTGCGACTCTTCTTTGCTTCCGAACCATCCCCCGAGATAGCCTACCTTAACGCGTACTAGTGCCGGATCGAGATCCAGATAATGCGCCACTTCAAGCTGGGTCTTATGAGGACCGGAACTTGTTGACCAAATCGTAACCCCTCCATCCGGATCAGGGGAGGCCAAGAATGTTAATGGTTCCAATTGAAAGTGAGATTCGCCGGCGGTTCTGTAGGTGCTCTCAACAACGCAATCTGCCCTCGAGATCGCTTCCTCGAAATTCCCTTGAATAACTCTGACATGTTTGCCAACGTTAATTCCTTGTTGAACTTCGCCCGGATGAAGAATTCGCACAGGCGTCTTCTCGCTCATTGCCAGCTCAGGATCGAAGACCGCGGGAAGCTCCTCATACCGTACATCAATATTTTCTACCGCTTGCTCCGCTATGGATCTGGTTTCAGCTGCTACCGCTACCACGGCTTGGTTGGCATACAATACCTCCCTGAAGGCGAGGGCTGGCGTATCCTCCGTGGTTGGTTTTGGAAGATCATTCGCCGTCAAGACGACTCTCACGCCTTCCATCTCTAACGCTTTGCCGACTTCGATATCGATGATGTTTGCGTGCGGGAACGGAGATCTCTTCACTTTCGCATGCAGCATTCGAGGCAAGGTCATGTCTCGTGTAAAGACGGCACGGCCCGTTACCTTTAGTGCAGAATCGAGACGAGGAGCTGAAACCCCAACCTCTGTCCGCGCAGCGTGCTCAATCTCTAAAAATGTGCTCTGGCTCATTCGTCATCGTCTCGACTGTTGCTGACTTGTAACAACGATTCGCGCAATAAACTATCCATCATTCTAAGTGAAGTATACGGGAGAAATTTGATGTGCTGGACTATATGATTGCTAACGATCTAGCGTTCTCACAAAACACTTTTTCTTCTTCCTCTCTTTGGAGACCTAAGGATTTCACGATCGCAACTGATTGCTTCAGATCAACGAAGGGGTAATCAGATCCAAATAAGATTCTGTCGTGGGAAGTGAAATCAAATGCACATTCCGTCGCCGGTTTGTAAAATGATTGAGCAGTATCAACATATACCTTCTTGAGATATTCGCTCGGAAGATGTTGCAGCTTTCGCTGATTAGCGTCAAGTAGTTGGTACTGGTGGTCGATTCTTCCGACGAGATACGGGATTGTACTGCCAGTATGTGGAACGATTACTTTCAAGTCGGGAAGCTTGTCGAATAAGCCTGAATAGACCATTCTGAGGATTGCCAGTGTCGTGTCAAAGAGATAGCCTACTGCCCCTGCTAGACCATATTCTCTAAGGTGCCCCATCATAACTGGACGGCCGGGGTGAACCAGGATCGGAATATTGAGGTGTGCGATCTCTTTGTAAAAGGACAGAAATCTCTCCGAGTCAAGTGGTTCACCTGCCACGTTCGAGAAGATTTCGACCATTGCCATGTCTAATTCGTTAACACACCGCTGCAGTTCCTTGATAGCGATGTCTGGAAATCTGAGTGGAACATTCGCGGCCGCAGAAAAACGCCCTTGACTTTTTCTGCTTACCTCTGCCAGCTCATTATTTGCCACTTGCGCTAGTTTGGTAGCAAAGTCTCGCTCATAGAAATCCGTTCCTGGAAGCGGAAGACTTAGGACTTGATGATCAATTCCACTTTCTTCCATCTCCTTAACTCTTGGTTCGAGAAGGAGCATTCGATTGGTTAGCGGATACGCTAAGCCCTCGCCACAATCTAGATGCATACTTCCGTCCCGGAGAGTCACAACCCTTGGCTGTGGGCTTTGGAGTTTCTTGAGTTCCTCCACATACTCAGGTGTTGCCAGATGAGAATGTATGTCAACCTTCATGCAAGCACACCTATCAAAACCCCTTTCAGTAATCACCGAGCATATATATAACCAGCCAAAGTCCCGTTAGCAATAAAGGGAGGAGGCCGCAACGGTCGAAGAATCCAACACAGATTACGTGCTGCTTTTCACTCAACCGAAGACTTGTGTTGGATGCAGAACATGCGAAGTCTTCTGTGCATACCATCACTTTGGTGAAAATAATCCCGCACGAGCACTGCTTCACGTCCTGAAATTCGATAATCTCTCGGTGGACGTCCCTGTAGTCTGTCAACATTGCGGAGCAGCACCTTGCATCACCGCGTGCTCCGTCGGCGCAATATCTCGAGACCCCAAGACAGGTGCAGTCCTAATTGATCAGAACATGTGTCTGCAATGCAGAGCATGCGTACCAGCTTGTCCCTTCGGTGCAATCACGGTCGATCCCAAGAGCGGGCTCATTAGCAAATGCGATTTATGCGGAGGAGATCCAATCTGTGCAAGGGTGTGCCCGAAACATGCGATCATGTTCACGAAACGCAGCGTAGGTCCCAGAATTCTAATGCGGGCCGCCAACCAGCAACTTGCACAATCAGTCGAAAAGTCCTACAAATCACGGGTAAAGCAGCCTGCCTAGCGAAAGGCCAAACACCCAGTTTCCTCATCCCATACTTCCGGACTAATTTGCTGGCGTGCGCAACTGATCTGAATCTCAATCAAGATTGCCAAGAATAAGCATGATAAGCGGCACGTAGAATCATAGTCGCGAGTTGGGCCAGTTGTTCGGATGGACAGGGAAAACGCTCCGCATTGATTTACCAAGGGGCGCCTGCTTCAAACAGGATACTCCAGAGTACATGTTAAGAGACTACTTGGGAGGAGCCGGGATAAACGCGAAGATACTCTACGATGAAGTCGGTCCGGATGTAGATCCATTCGATCCAGAGAACCGGTTAATATTCGGAGCCGGCCCTCTTACAGGCACAATAGCACCGTCGGGTTCACGATTTTGTGTCACGGCAAAAGGCCCATTCACATTCGCATTTTGCGACAGTAACTCTGGCGGACATTTCGGACCCGAGTTGAGGTACGCGGGTTACGATAATCTCGTTTTCATGGGCAAAGCCTCCAAGCCCACGTACCTTTGGATTGATGATGACACTACGGAGCTCAGAGACGCAAGCCATCTATGGGGCAAGGATGTGTGGGAGACTGAAGAGATTATCAAAGAAGAGATTGGAGATGAAGACGTCAAAATAGCTGCAATCGGACCTGCAGGAGAAAACCTCGTTCGCTATGCAGCAATAATAAACGATCATTCGCGTGCAGCAGGTTGGGGTGGAATGGGTGCTGTAATGGGATCAAAAAGGCTCAAGGCCATCGCTGTCAGAGGAACTAAAGGAATCCAAGTCGCTCGGCCCGACGAATTCGAGAGATTATGTATCAAGGCGAAGGACATGATCCTCAAATCACCAAAACCGAAGACGATAGGGATCTATGGAAAACCGTGGCTCAACTGGCTTCGCAACGAAGTGCAAAAGTCCAATCCCACCAAGAATTACAAGTTACCTAGAGTCCCCCCCGACGAGTTCAAGAAGGTTGGGCTTGAGGCGTTCATGGATCTCGTAGTGAAATGGAAAGGATGCTTTAACTGTCAACTTGATTGCAGCCACATATTACAATCTAAGAGAGGTCCTTATGCTGGCCTGATGACTGAAGGTTTCGAATACAACCAGCAAATCGATGGTCAAATGATGGGCACTTACGATCTCAATTTTGTTCTCAAGTGGACCGCTGAAACAAACAGGCTCGGCGTGGATTGCGATGGACCTGCATACGCGATTGCATGGGCGATGGAACTCTACGAAAACAGCATGATAACCAAGGAAGAGCTAGATGGGATTGAGCTAACTTGGGGAAACCAGCAAGCCTGTTTGGAAATGCTCGAAAAGATATGCAAACGCAATGGCAACTCCTTTGATTACCTCTTGGGTGAAGGGATCGATTTGGCCTCGAGAAAGTTCGGTAGGGGATCCGAAAAGTTCGCCTACCACGTCAAAGGAGGACGATTGGAAATTGACCCCCGAACTGGCTGGGCAACAGCTCTTGCACATGCCACATCAACGAGAGGCGCAGATCACCTGAAAGGTATGCCGCTAAGTAATGCGTTCGGTGTGTGGAAGAAAATCCCATACGAATTCACTGACGATAGTAAACCAGATCATAAGGCTGAGGCCGTAATATTCTTCGAGCATTTGAACTCCGTAACTGACTCCATAGGTCTCTGCAAGAATGATACGTGGTCTCAATCAGCGGAGTGTCCTGGTTTGGTTGAGTTCGCGGAAATGTTATCCGCATTAACTGGTAAGGAATATACTGCTGATTCATTGCTCGGCATCGGCGAACGGATTTACAATGTGGAACGAGCATACAATTCACGATGTGGGTTAAATCGATCGCATGACTCTTTCCAGGAAAAATTCTACACCGAACCTATTGAAAGCAAAATGGGTGTGTTGGATCGCGAGACCTTTGAAAAACTAAAAACTGAATATTACACGCTGAGAGGATGGGATCCTTCAACAGGACATCCTACTGCTGAGAAGCTAAGAGAACTTGGTTTAGATTCCATAGCTGAGGATCTCAAAACGAGAAAAGTCATTTCGTGATCAACCGCCTGCCACTACGTGACCTAGCGTCAGTAAATCTCCTTCATGTAGAACAGTCTTCGATGCTTGCAGTTGTCTATACTCCGTGTTGTTCACGAAGATAATGAGGTAATCCAATCGTTGCGTATGTTCGGCAAAGTCTTTTCCGAATTTCTTTTCCATGGCCGAAAGGGCATTGGACACTGTAGCACCATCCTGCAACTCCAGGTCGATTGAATCTGTCTTGACTGTGGGGTAAAACGTTGCATGAAACTTGACTTTGACTTTGATCGTCATTCGAATCTCATAGTGTTATGCCGTACTTAGCTTTGAATCTTCGAGCAGCATTCCGGAACGCTGTTACCGGTGCGTATGCGATTCCGGCTCCGATTTGACCGATCCCTGCTTGCTTATGGGCTATCCCAGTGTTAACAACTGGTACGATCCCTTTCTTCATGACTTTTTCCAAACATATACCAGTCGGTGTCCCTTCATAATCCAGGTAGGGTATCTTGTAGTCAGTGTGTTTAGCGAATGTTATCCTGTGCATTCTCCGGGTTATTTCAACTCCGAACGAGGGCGTTGACCCAACAAATTCAGAGATCGCGGGTGATGCTGCCATCGCAAACGCTCCAATTCCACAAGGTTCGGATATGTAAGAATCCCCCAAAGCCGGGTTGGCGTCTTTCGGAGAGTATCCTTCGAATAGTTTTCCTCTAATCTTTCGAGGGGCAGGAGCGAGAAACCATTCGTTTCCCAAACCGCTTACCCTGATTCCGAAGTCTACACCGTTAGTGGCCATCGCTGTGACGATCGTGCTGAATTCCACGTTATGCGCAGCGTCGGTTGAAGCTTTGCACGCCGCCATGGAGAGATTGAGAAAGAAATGATCATTTCCTCCCACAAAGTCGAGGATCTTTGCGATTGATTCCTTGTCAAGGTCGGTACGAAGAAGACGTGGTGTAATTGTCTTGAAAAAAATGGATGTTGCTGATTTGTTTCGGTTATGGCACTCGTCTCCTCTTCGGAGGGCCTCGGCAGTTATTGACTTCAAGTCGATTTCGCCAAAGGATGAGCAGATTAGATCAAGTGCTGGGGCGAGTGTCTTTTCGATCCACTCGAGTCGCTCTATCACTTCCTTACCGTTTGCACCGAACCTAAGTGTTTTTGCACGTCCAACACCTTCATTGATCGTGCAATATGCTTCATTTCCGACGGTCTTGTTCTTAATTACAAAAACGGGCATCGATGGCGAGATGATGCCAGACATCGGACTTACAGCTTGATGATCGTGAGTTGGAGAGAACTGAATCTTTCCTTGGTCAAGAAGCTGCATAGCCTCGGTTTCAGAGTTCGCAAGCTTCTCGTAAATCGCCGCGCCTACCGCTGCTCCTTTAACTGGTCCGCAAGTCTTGTCCCAAGTAATCGGTGGACCTGAATGAAGGAATAGTAGCTCCTGCATTCCGGGAATTACTTCACGAGCAGGTCTAACTCTAACGAGGACCGGTTGTGCGCTGAGTATTTGCCCAACCGCTTTCGCATTTGCCGTTTTGGTTTTACCAATCACTCGAATTACTTCCGCACCTCAAGAAGGAATATCGGATAGTTTTAGGTGGATCTTTCTACCGTCGTTAGCACCTCGTCGAGCACGTCCATGGCTTTACTTGCTTCATCCTTTGTGAGGCATAGCGGTGGTTGAATTCGTATTCTGTTGTAGTACAGACCTCCTCGTCCAAACAGAACACCTCGTTCAATGGTGCCCGTTTGAATTTTGTTGAGTATTTCGTTAGGTGCGGGTTTACGTGAATTTTTGTCAGTTACAATTTCTGCGCCAATCATCAATCCCCTGCCCTGAACATCGTCAAGGATCTCGTGCTCCTTTTGCATTTCTTCTATGCGCTTCAGCATATATGCACCTATTTTTGCGGCGTTGCTGGGCAGATCTTCTTCAATTATCGCCTCGATGCTCGCCAACGCAGCAACGCAGCTCAGAGGGTTGCCCCCGAACGTTGAGAAGTGTGGTCCAAGGTATGAATCGGCTATCGAGGCTCGTGATGTTATTGCGCCCATGGGGATGCCACTAGCGATCCCTTTCGCCAGACTCAATATGTCTGGTTCAACGCCGTAGTGTTCGATTGCGAACATATCTCCTGTTCGACCGAAGCCTGTCTGGACTTCATCAATGATGAGCGGGATTGCATTTGCCTTGAGTATTTCGCTTATGATCTTGAAGTATTCTTTTGGCGCAAGAATGCATCCGCCAATCCCATAAATTGGCTCGGCAACAAATGCGGCGACCTGCTGTGTGGTTTCAGTTTTCAACATGTCCTCGACGTAATGCGCACATGCGTATCCACAGTCCGGTGGTCCTTCTTTATGACCTAAGGGACACCGGTAACAGTAGTATGACGGAGCGTGAAGAATTCCAGGCATGAAAGGCCCAAGCCCGGCCCTCCAGGCACCAAGGCCGCTAAGACCCATTGTCATTCCCCCTCTACCATAAAATCCGCATTGGAGTCCGATCACTTCATTCTTCTTCGTATACTTCTTTGCAAGAGTAACTGCATGTTCGTTGGCCTCAGTACCACTGTTGCAGAAAAATGATTTCTTAATTTTGCCCCTCTCGATCGGAACGATTTCTGAAAGTTTCTTCGCGAGAGCGCCCATCGGGACTGTGTAGTATAATGTTGATAGATGGGTGATCTTCTCAACTTGGTCTTTAACAGCCTTTACGACTTTAGGATGGCAATGTCCTGCATTAACAACTGCAACACCTGCGAAACAGTCAATGTATTGTTTTCCTTCTGAGTCAGTAAGGGTGGCTCTTTTTCCGTCTACGAATACGACATCGGCCCAAGTTTCAACGCATGGCATGACGTATTGTTTCTGAGTTTCTATGACTGTTTCCTTTAGGTCAGAACCCTTAGTCATTAATTTCTTTCCAGCATTGTCAACTAATTCTTGGCATGAATCTGGGCCACTTTCCCTTTTATGATCACGATCTCCTTGTCGCGTGCGGAAGCCGAGGGTAAGACTTAAGCCGGCGTGAAGAAAATCTCGTTTAGGAGAAAAGTTTAGTGTCGTCGAGTTATGCAAATCAGCTTTTGCGCGTTGATTTGACTAACGGAAAATGCGACACAGAATCTCCGAGGAAAGATTGGCTCGAGAAATACATAGGCGGGAAAGGATTAGCAGCACGCTACCTCTATGACTTGCTGCCTAAAGTGGTTGACCCGCTCTCACCTGAAAATGTGCTCATCTTCATGACTGGTCCACTGACGGGAACCATAGCCTCGACCATGTCCAGAGTGGTTCTAGCTACCAAATCGCCCTTGACGAATGCCTTCCTCGACAGCTACGCCGGCGGCTATTTGCCTGCAGAGCTGAAATTCGCCGGATTCGACGGTATCATAATCACTGGAAAAGCATCGAAAGATGTCTATCTATGGATAAAGGACGGTCGAGGCGAACTCAAGGAAGCCACACACCTAAAGGGAATGGACACGCACGATTCAACAGCACAGATACTGAAAGAGACCGATAGGTCCGCGCGTGTCGGCGTAATCGGTCCTGCGGGCGAGAATCTAGTTAAGTTTGCGAGCGTAGCCTTTGACTTGTATCATTTTGCAGGTCGCGGGGGGGCCGGCGCAGTCATGGGTTCCAAGAAGCTCAAAGCGGTCGCAGTCCGTGGGACAAAAGGCAGTAGAGCGGTTCCAATTAACTTTGATAAGGAATTTCAAACGCTGGTCCGAGAGACAAACGATCGGGAGATACGGAAGAATCCGCTTGTGCAGTGGGCAATAACGGTAGGAACGCCTGGAACCACAGACTACAGCAATCAAACAGGCATTATGCCGACGCGGAACTTTCAGGCGGGCGTCTTCGAGAGAGCAAATGAGATCGATTCAAAAGCCTTCAGAGAAAAGATTCTCGTCAAACATCGTTCGACGTGTTTCAGCTGTGCAATCGGTTGTCGGAACGATACTGAGATACGTGATGGAAAATACAAGGGCATTAAGGGTGAAGGCCCAGAATATGAAACAATAACAGTGGGTGGTTCGAATTGTGGTATTGGCGATTTGGGAGCCATCTCGGCATTCAACGATCAGTGCGGTCGAATGGGGCTTGACAGTATCTCCACTGGAGCCGCAGTCGCTTTTGCGATGGAGCTGTACGAACGCGGTATTCTCAAGAAGCCTGATGTTAATGACTTGGATTTGCGGTTCGGCAATGAAGACGCTTACGTTCAAATGCCTGAGGTAATTGCTTATCGAAAAGGGATTGGGAATCTTCTCGCAGAAGGCACGCACACCGCTTCCTCAAAGATCGGTCAACAATCAGAAAGATACACTATTGAAGTCAAAGGCATGGACTACCCAGGATATGATCCTAGAGGCTCTGTCGCAATGGGGCTCGCATTTGCTACATCCGATAGAGGTGCATGTCACAAGAGAGCATGGCCTGTAGCATTCGAAGCGTTCGGCCAAATGGATCCATTTACGCCAAGAGATAAAGCAAAGCTAGTCGTGGACGGCCAAATACTCACTACGATTCAATACTCACTCGTCGCATGCGAATTCCTTGGCGCTCAAATTCCCATGATCTCTAGACTCTTGGAAGCAGCAACTGGGGTCCCTCGCAGTGCGCAGGAATTGGAGACAATTGGTAGAAGAATATGGACCCTCATCCGTCTGTTCAACATACGCGAAGGATTCAAAAGAGTCGACGATTCGTTGCCCTACCGAATAAGTGAAGAGGAGCTTAAAGACGGAAGACCGAAGGGGCACAGACTTAACCGTTCAGATTTCGAATACATGCTCGACGAGTACTACAAGATAATGGACTGGGACCAAGATGGGTCTCCAACCACCGACACCCTGCGTAATCTTGGGCTCACGGAACTGAACTGAAAACTAAACTGAATACCCGAACTGAACACCGAACCGAACACCTAAAAGCTTGAAAAAACGTGCAGTCGGCGTGATTGACTTGTCGTTCAAGCCGCCTTGTCCTGTTACGCTTACCGAAGTTAAGATAAACGTTGAAGATCTAGAACCTATTTTGCGACCGCCTGAATCTCCGCTTCTCCAGAGGGAATATCCACCGCGATTACTGAACTTGCCCGATGGCAAGAAAATGGTTGTTAGGATGGCTACTTTAGAGGATATTCCAGTCATCCGCCAAACAACTCGGTCAATCATGGATGTTGAAAAGGACTTCTATGATCTCGTCGCACCTCGAGTATATGCGGAGATAATGTCTTGGTATCGAAAGCGCGTGAAGGATCATTTCTGTCTCATTGGCGTGCTTGACGGAGAACTTGCCGCGATAGCAAATGCTCGACTGTGGGACGATAAGATCGCTATCAGTCTCCACACCATGACTTTCAAACGTGGCGCCGGTATAGGCGCCTTAATGTATCTTGCGAAAATGGAACATGCTTTCGAGAATTTGGGGATGCAAGAATGGTGGGCCACCTATGAAAGTTATACGGGCATTAGATACTGGGGGCTTGGTCTTGCTCAATTCCAAAAGCCATTTCCACAGATACAGCATGAACTCGGCGGAGCAAGAGTGTTCTTTAACACTAGAGACCAATGGTACAGTTTCATCAAACCAAAATATGAAAAACGTCTCGGCGAACGACCGGTACCAGCTGATCTGCTAAAGCAATCACAGAACGTCAAGTCACCACAACATATCGATCTCTAGTTCCCAGACATCCTCGTAAGAATCTCATGAATAAGACCCGCATGTCCGAACTATGTCATCAATTCAGAAGAAACTCATGGAGGCGGTTGATGAAAGCCGCGACTATCTAATCCAACTCACCTCTGATCTGGTCAGATTCAACACCGCGAATCCGCCGGCACATAACACGATTGAGGCTCAGACATGGTTCGCGACTAAACTGAACGAATTAAACTTCAGAACCGAATTGTTCGACGTATTCCCAAGCGAACCTGATCTTGTCGGTTCCCTCAGCGGCTCGGGTGGAGGACGATCAATCATCCTGAATGGGCACATGGATGTGGCCGAAGTTCGGCCCGATGAAAAATGGGACACAGGCCCGTTCCAACCAGTTCTGAAGAATGGACGGATCTACGGTCGTGGAACCGACGACATGAAAGGAGGCCTAGCAGCATGTCTCTCGGCCATTCGCGCGATTCAAAGCGTAGGCGTAAAGCTGCGAGGCGACGTATTTCTAGAGTCCGTTATTGGTGAAGAAGCGGGCGAGCCTGGGACAGTAAGATGCTTGGAGCGCGGTTACAAGGCAGATTTCGCTTTGATCCCTGAACCGTCAGAGTTCAATATCTGCGGCCAGGGGGGCGTCATAACTGGATGGATAACAATCAAGAGCCCGCAAACAATCCATGACGGCGCGAGGCGCCTTTGCATTCACGCTGGAGGAGGACTGGATGGCGCGAATGCGATCGAGAAAATGATGAAAATCATAGTCGCTTTGCAGGAGCTTGAAAGGCACTGGGCAGTGGTCAAGTCTCATCCTATGGCTGCCCCGGGAACTACGACAATTAACCCAGCCGTAATAGAAGGCGGACGGCACCCTGCATTTATGGCCGATGAATGCAAGCTGTGGGTGACCATTCATTTTCTCCCCAGTGAAGATTATGAGAAAGTCATTCAAGACGTGGAGGAGTATCTTCTCGACGTCGCGAAAACAGATCCGTGGCTTCGCAATAACCCTCCCAAATTCAAATGGGGAGGAACGTCAATGTTCCGAGACAAGGGTGAAGTGTTTCCACCAGCAGATATCGACCCAAATCATCCAGCCGTGAAAATCCTTGCGAAGGCGCATAAGGTTGCAACAGGCGCAGAGCCGCCAATCTCGTGCCTGCCGTCAGTTACTGACTCAGGTTGGTTTGCGAAAGCCGGCATACCAGTCGTAATATATGGACCCGGAAGTCTGAAAAGAGCACATATCGTTAACGAATACGTTGAAGTCGGAGAACTGGTTACCGCAGCCAAGACGATTGCGTTAACCGTAGCTGACTGGTGCAGTTAATTTCCGCGCACTTGGAAGATTGCAAATTGCTTGGTGGATGAATTGAAAGCAGCAAGGTTCTATGAGGTTAAGAAACCTCTTCGAATTGAAGACGTGCCGGTTAGCGACCCACGTCCAGAAGAATTACTTGTCAAAATCCGTGCGAGCGGGATTTGCCACTCAGATCTACACGCTATGGATGGCGTTATTCCATTTGGCAGTACTCCGATAACACCAGGACATGAAGGAGCCGGAGTCGTTGAAGCAGTCGGAGCAAATATTCAAGACTTCAAGGTTGGGGATCGCGTTGTATTGCGCTTCGTTATGTCATGCGGCGCATGCGTTCCGTGCGTTCAGGGGACTGACAATCTCTGCAAAAAACTGCGGTTTCTAGGATTCGACGTAAATGGCACCTTTGCTGAATATGCGTTGATTCCATCTCGTCATGTCATCCGATTACCTGACTCAATATCCTTCGAACAAGGCGCCATCATTGGTTGTGCAGTCGTCACGCCCATGCACGCAATGAATATCGCGAGAGTGAGGCCTGGCTCCTCAATTGCGATATTTGGTTTAGGAGGGGTGGGAATCCACGCAGTTCAGATGAGCAGGATTTTCGGAGCTGCAAAGATCTTCGCCGTCGACATTTCAGATGCAAAGCTCTCGCTCGCGAAGTTCTTCGGAGCAACTTACACCATCAATGGCTCAAAGGAAGACCCCTCTGCCAAGATCAAGCAGCTTACAGACGAGACCGGTGTTGATTTCGCGTTCGAATTCATAGGGCTTCCAACAACACAAACGCAGGCGATAAATAGTGTAAAGCGAGGCGGCTCAGTAACGCTTGTTGGAATCCCGCGCCAGCCACTGAACATCGACCTAAAGTACCTCTTAACTAATGAGATCCAACTAAGAACATCCTTTGATCACACGCGAACAGAAGTTGAGAACGTGATTGCCCTCGTGGAAGCTGGAAGACTTGATCTAAGTAAATCAGTTAGCCACAAGCTTCCACTGGACAAAGTGAACGAAGGCATAGACATTTTGCGCAACAACATCGGCGATCCGATAAGAATAATCGTTACGCCTTAACACAATTCATTTGATTTGTTCAACTCTGAGTATGACGACCGAAGACTGGTCCACAAATTCCAGCCATTCCTTCATCACGTTACTCATCTCCGGGCTATTCTGCGAGCGTTCTAAAGCCTCCTGACTCTCTACCTCTATCCATTCTACTATTTGGTAGGGAACCTTCGACCCACTGTATTGATAAGGAGGTTTTGAACCCTGAAGAATTCCGTTAACCTCGTAGACATCGAAACGTCGATATCCTGGTTGGTTAGGGGTTGTCTTCTGATCGACTTCGCTTGACCATTTCCTATAGTCCTCCAAGTTGACATTCTCCTTCAAATTGAACATAGCGACAATCTTCATCAAAACGGTCTCCTAGACTCATCAACTGACGAAGCTGAGAAGTCAGATAAACTTGTTCGATTATTCATGGAGCTCCACTCCTGCAAGATTTCCGTAGACCTTAAACATGCTTGAGTAGACGGTTAGACGAATTTTGCTTCTCTTCTTCCAGAATAGTCAAGGGAGACAGATACTTTCTCTGAGAAGAAATCAATGGCTGCGAGTCCTAATTCATGAGGTCCGATTCCGCTCGACTTTATGCCTCCGAAGGGCAACTGGGCTTCGCCTCCAACAGTTGAGTTATTTATGTGAACTAGACCGACTTCAATTTGGTTTACGAACTTCTGACATGTTGAAACATCGTTACAGTAGAGCGACGCGGCTAGTCCAAATTCTACGTTGTTTGCAATTTGAACGGCTTCGTCGAAATCTTTGGCATAATTCTCCTGGCCATTCATGAAGTCTAATCCTAGAACGGAAGCATTAGCAACTGCGCGACTACGCTTCCGGTCATAAGACGCTCCACCAACACACGATCTGTGTCAAGTCAATTGCATGTTCGCAACGTTACTTCCCTGCTTAGCGCTGATCGTTTTTAGCGCCTACGCTCTGGTTTCAATACTCGCGAGACAGGGGGAACGAGTTATTCAGGCGGAATTTCTTTGAAGCCTAGTGATATGTCGATTCCGCGGCGTGCGTTGTATGTTTTTGATGCTGCATAAATTATCACGCCTATGACGACTGAAGCAATAAGGAAACCGTACGCGAGGCTGTTTCCTCCCCAGATTCCTGGGTAGAGCAGAAATTCAAAGGTAAGCCAGAGGAACACCATTGCCGACAGTATTCCGCAAATTATCAGGATCGCTTTGGTCTGTCCCTTTTCGTGTCGCAACGCGTATACTACGGCCGCGATTCCGACGAACATGAAGTAAATCATTGGTCCTACGATTGTTCCGTATAGCGAAACGAAGGTGCCGTAGAGAAAAGACGCCCCTCCTACAAGACTGATTATGACAATGAGGTCTATCAGATGAGCCACTACAGGTGAACCATATTCACTGACGTATGCCACCTTGGCCGGCAAGAATCTGTCAAAAGCCTGTGCCATCAGATATCTGCCCTCGACAACTACGAGATACGCTAGAATATTGATTATCCATAGGATCC